>SDBU01000260.1_pt1 | contig 75610 bp, 50 predicted proteins | sample 2277071 | NCBI WGS metagenome assembly SDBU01 (sample SAMN10397929, study PRJNA504765) | marine sediment metagenome | isolation source: marine sediment core GS08_GC12, 126 cmbsf | place: Arctic Ocean: Gakkel Ridge, Loki's castle | collected 2008 | reverse complement strand
GAGAAAGCTGCTGTGTATCATGAATACTATGTTGAAAAAGAATCAAAATTGGCAGCCAAATTTTGTGAAAAAAGCTTGATATTAAAGACAGTCGCTACATTTTGGGAGTAAATGATGATGAGAAAGGGTAATTACAGGGGAATGGTAATGAAAACAAAAAGCAGGGTATCAGTATTGTTGATATTGTTCGTGGGCGTGGGGATTTGTGTGGTTTCAGGCGTGGCTGAGGGGGCGAGGGACCCGTTAGACCAATATAACGTGGTGTGGGAAACTCCCAGTAAGGATTCATCGGGGTCGATGCCGATAGGGAATGGTGATATCGGGCTGAATGTATGGGTCGAGGAAGATGGGGACCTGCTCTTTTATATTAGTAAGACGGATTTGTGGAGTGAGAACGCGCGGCTGCTGAAGCTCGGCAAGGTGCGGGTGAAGGTGCGGCCGAACCAGTTTAGAAAAGGGATGGCATTCAAGCAGACTCTGAAGCTGCGCCAGGGGGAGATTGAGATAACAGGAGGGGCGGCGGAGCAGAAAGTTACGCTGCGGGTGTGGGTGGACGCCAATCAGCAGGTGATACGTGTTGAAGCAGAGAGTAAAAAGGCATTTGGGTTTGAAGCTGAGCTGGAGGTGTGGCGCACGAAGGAGCGGGAACTGAAGGGTGGCGAAGCGAACAGCGCTCGGGGATTAACGAGAGGTGATTATCCGATTATCGCGTATCCTGATATTATTTTGCCGGCGAAGGACGGGAGGATTGTATGGTATCATCGAAATGAGAAGTCTTGTTATCCAGTGACGCTGAAGAACCAACATCTTGGGGAGCTGCTTGCAAAGTATCCTGACCCGCTTATGGGCAGGACGTTCGGCGGGTGTATGAAAGGTGATGGTTTGAAGGCGGTAGGTAAACAGGTTTTGAAATCGGTTGAGCCGGGCAAGCGATTTGTGGTTTCGATTTATCCTTTGACGGCGCAGACGAAGACGAGCGGGGAGTGGTTGAAACTATCAGAGAATCAGGTAAAGTCGGTTGATAAGACGAGTTTGGAGGCAGCGCGGGCGGGGCACAGGAAGTGGTGGGATGAGTTCTGGGGGAGAAGCTGGATACGTGTTTCGGGGGAGTCATTATCGCAAAAAATCACCACCAACACGCTGCCACTGCGGATAGGGGCGTGCAGCAATGGGCAGAACCGGTTCAAAGGGTTTATATCGCGGGCGCGGGTTTTCGGAAGGGCCATCAGCGAGGATGAGATTGCGGCACTGGCCAAATATCCGGGTGGTACACCTGGTATCGGGCTTGTGGCGGATTGGAGTTTTGAAGGTTCCATTGACGGCCTTTTTATTAACAAGGTCGATAGTGAGCTTGGCGCAAGAATCGTTGGCGACCTTAGTATCACCGAACATGAGGGGCGAAAATGCCTGCGTTTCGGCGGAGATGGTTATCTCGAGGTGCCCCATAGTGCGAAGTTGAATCTTACGGAGGCGTGTACTTTAGAGGCGTGGATTGCGCCGGAGAAACACGGCGGCGGCGGGGGGCGGATAATCGATAAATCGAAGTCGGGGACATCCAACGCCTATCTGCTGGATACGTATCCGGACAATTCGCTGCGTATGATAGTGGAGGCTGGTACGCTTAGTCATGATGCGAAGTTCAAGCCGGGTGAGTGGGTGCATGTAGCGTCGACGTACGAGAGCAGAGGCGGGCAATCGAAATTGTATATAAACGGGAAGCTTGTCGCATCGTCTGGAGCGGAGGCGGAGGCATCTATCGTGTCGAGGGGGTATGTACTGCAGCGATGGATAAACGCTTGCGGCGGGCGAGGGGCATATCCTATAAAATTCAACGGGTCAATCTTTACGGTCGATGCGCAGATTGGTAATGAACATTACGACGGTGACTGGCGGCGGTGGGGCGGGATGTTCTGGTGGCAAAATACGCGGCTGCCATACTGGTCGATGATTGCGGCGGGAGATTTCGATTTGATGCAGCCATTATTTGGGATGTATAAGGACGTGCTCGGTCTGTGCAGGGACAAGACGAGGATTTATTATAAGCACGGTGGTGCGTTCTTTCCTGAGACGATGTACTTTTGGGGGACGAACGGGAACTGCGATTACGGATGGGGACATAAGGGGCCTGAGACGGTCAACCAGTATATCCGGCGTGAATGGCAGGGGGGGATAGAGATTGTCTCTATGATGTTAGATTACTATGCGATAACAGGGGACGAGGAATTTGTGCGTGAAACGCTTTTGCCGATAGCGGAAGCGACGGTGACATTCTATGATGAGCACTGGGAACGGGACGAGAAGGGTAAGATACGGTTCGAGCCATCGCAATCGCTGGAGACGTGGTGGAAGTGCGTTAACCCGATGCCTGAGGTTGCGGGGCTGAGGTATGTTATCCCGCGGCTGCTGGGGCTTGGGACTGATTTGACGACGAGGGCGCAGCGGAGAGCGTGGAAGAAGACGTTAGGTGATCTGCCGGCGATACCGATAAAAGAAGAGGATGGAAATGGTTATCTGCTTCCAGCGGAGAAGTACAGCAATAAACGAAACCAGGAAAATCCTGAACTGTATGCGATTTTTCCTTATCGAGTTTATGGGGTTGGCAAGAGCGGCCTTGATATTGCCGTCGAGACGTATAACCGGCGGGTACACAAGGGGACGGGAGGGTGGTATCAGACCGCGATACAGGCGGCGTATCTTGGATTAGCGGGGGACGCGGCGAGATTCGTGACGAAGAATTTTTCAACGAAAGACGGGGGCAGCCGATTTCCTGCGTTCTGGGGGCCGAACTATGACTGGATTCCCGACCAGGACCATGGGGGTGTTACGATGACGGCGCTGCAACGAATGGTAATACAAACCGAGGGCAGAAAGATATTACTATTTCCGGCCTGGCCTAAAGGATGGGATGTTGAATTCAAATTGCACGCACCATTGAAGACCACCGTGGAAGGTGTGTATCGGGATGGTAAGCTAAAGCGATTGAAAGTAACGCCGCGGTCGCGGGCGAGGGACGTAGTGAAGATGGAACCGAGATGAAGTTCGCAGCAAACGAATAGAATCATTGGTTTAATATTGCAACACAACTTAATAGCGAAAATCCTGGTTTTGTGATAAAATCCGAAGCACGAAATCCGAAATTCGAAACAATATCTAATGTCAAAAATACAAATTTTCAAAACAGAAGTTTCTTATCCGTGCGGAACCATCCCCAAGCTTCGCTTGAGGCTGCCACCCGGTTGCAGAGGGAATGGCTTAGGAGTTTTCGTGGAAATGACAAGGCATCATTTTAGCAGTGATAGAGTGGTAGCGTTAATTTCAGATAAATACTGCACTTGGTCGATATAGAGATTGGCTTGGCGTTTTCCATGTTTTTTTATAGATTGGTTGAAATGCCGGAGATTTACAAAAAAAGAATAGTACAGTTGTTGAAACACTCCGATTATACGCCTTTGAAATTAGCACAGTTGGCGAAGGCATTGGGGGTGAGCTCTGAAGATTATCCAGAGTTTAAGGCGGCTTTTGAAGAGATGCGTCGGGCCGGTCATGTTGTGATGGGTGAGCGGAACCTGGTCAGTTTGCCTGCGATGTCGGGGCGGGTCATAGGGACATTTCGGGCGAACGCGAGAGGATTCGGCTTTGTGACGCCATTAGAGCCTAACGCGCACGGAGATTTATTTGTGCCGCCAAGTGCGACGGCGGAGGCGATGACCGGCGATATCGTTGCCGTGAGGGTTCGAAAAGAAGGCAAACGCGGCGGCCAGATACGGTACAGGGGGGAAGTTGTTGAGATTCTGGAGCGGTCGCAGAACAGGTTCGTCGGGACGTTACAAAAACGGCGCGAAGGGTGGATAGTTCAGCCTGACGGGAAGGGATTTGTCGAGCCGATTTCCGTGGATGATGTCGGTGCCAAGGGAGCGAAGCAGAAGGACAAGGTTGTGGTCGAGATACTTACGTATCCTACGGAACAGTACCTTGCACGGGGGGTAATTGTAGAGGTGCTTGGTAAAGCGGGACGGTATGACAGCGAGATAAAATCGATAATCCACCAATTTCATCTGCCGAGCGAGTTTGATGAGGAGTGTAACAAACAGGCGCGGAAAGCTGCGACGGGATTTGAACCCGAAAACATCAAGAACAGAGAGGACATAACGGACAAGGTGATTGTTACGATCGACCCGCCTGATGCGAAAGATTTTGACGATGCGATAAGTGTGGAACAAGACGACAAAGGCAACTGGGTGCTGGGGATTCATATTGCCGATGTAAGTAATTTTGTGCCGGCGGATTCTGCGCTGGATATAGAAGCGAAAGAACGGGGGAATAGCGTTTATCTGCCGGGGAAGGTTATCCCGATGCTGCCGGAGGTTTTGAGTAACGGGGTGTGCAGTTTGCAACCTCAGCAGAAGCGATTTGTTAAGAGTGCGTATTTGACTTACGACGAGAAAGGCAAAGTTCTGTCTCGACGGTTCGCAAACAGTGTTATTCAATCGACAGAGCGGTTGACTTACAGCCAAGCGGACAGGATTTTGAAGGGGCATACGAAAGTTGCCAAACATGAAGCGGTTGAATTAGTGAAGAATATGGAGAGGCTTAGCCGGGTGATTGAGAAGCGGCGAGTAAAGAACGGGATGTTACATCTGGATTTGCCGGAGATAGAATTAGTAATGGACAAGTCCGGGCGGGTTGTGGACGCGGAGCCGGCGGACGACAGCTATCCCCATACGATAATCGAGATGTTTATGGTGGAGGCGAATGATGCGGTTGCGGCGATTCTGGACAGGCTGAATATCGGGTTTATGCGGCGGATTCATCCGGAGCCTGATGCTTTGAGTATGAAGAACCTGGCCAAGCTTGTGAGGGCATTTGGGTATAATTTGCCTCGGAATCCAGACCGCAGGGCGATACAGGATTTATTAGCTGCTGTTAAGGGAGCGGATTGTTCTTTCGGTGTGAATTTAGCGGTGCTGCGAAGTTTCGAAAAGGCGGAGTATGCGCCGGTGAATGTCGGTCATTTCGCGCTGGCTTCGACACATTATTGTCATTTTACGAGCCCGATACGTCGATATGCAGATTTGCTCGTTCATCGGATCCTGGAATACTACCTGCAAAATCGTGTGGACTTAGCGAAGAATTTTTCAGTGGAGATGGATTTAACGAAGGTTGGGAAACATATCAGCTTTACGGAGCAGCGGGCGGAGGATGCCGAAAGGGAGCTGAAGGCCGTTTTGATTTTGCAAATGCTGAGTAAGCGTATCAATGATGAGTTGGACTGTGTGGTTACCGGGCTCACCGGCTTTGGTGTGTTTGTGCAGTCGCGGAAGTTCGGGATTGAAGGGCTTATCCAGATGGGTGACCTGGGGCCTGACGAATGGAAATATAACCAAAGGGCGGCGTGCATTGAAGGCGAACGTACGGGACGCAGCATTCGGCTGGGCCAGGGGTTGAAAGTGCGAATAGTTTCTGTTAATGTAGCGGCACGTCAGTTGAATGTGTCGCCTGTTGAGCCGTTGGCTAAAGAGCCTGTTCGAAGAAAGAAGGTTGCAAAGAAGTCCCCAAAAGGCCGGGTTCGGAGAAGGACAAGAAGGAAAAAATAGGGATTGGTGGATCCCTGCCTACGACATGCAGGGACAGGTGAGTGGATGGAGTGTCGGCCAACGACGACAAATCAAATAAGGAATCTGAACCGGCAACGGTTACGATAACAGCAGGCAAATAAGCTAATCTAAATTCCGGAGGAACGACAATGAGTAATCTCAATCGACGTGATTTTTTCAAGAAATCGACGCTGCTATCCGGCGTTTTGGCTGTGGGGGGTACTGCGGCAGAAAGTCAGGGAGGTAAGGGAGTAAAAGTTTCGGCAACGAAAAAGCCACTGCTTAAGCTCGGCCTGATGAGCTATAACTTGGCGCGCAACTGGGACATCGAAACAGTCATCAAGAACTGCACAGAGGCCAAGTTCCAGCATGTGGAACTGCGCACGACACATGCCCACAAGGTGGAAGTCAATCTGTCCAAGGTGCAACGTAAGGAAGTACGCAAACGGTTTGAAGATTCGGCACTGGAGGCAATCAGCCTGGCCAGCGGCTTCAGCTACCACCACGCGGATGCCGGCCGGCTGCGGGAGAACATTGAGGGCACGAAGGAATATACCAAATTAGCTCACGATATAGGGGCGTTGGGGATTCGGGTATTTCCAAACGCGGTGAGTGATAAGGGCGTATCGGTGGAAAAAACATTAGAGCAAATCGGCAAGGCTGTGCGGGAGTGCGGGGAATTTGCCAAGGATTACGGCGTAGCGATTCGATTAGCCAACCACGGGCGAGGCACGAACCGAGTGCAAGTCACCCGTAAAATTCTCGATTACGCCGACAGCCCTCACGTTTACGTTAACTGGAACTGCGACGGATCCGATATCGAAGCACCCGGGTTCGAATCGAACTTCAACTTAGTCAAAGACCGGATTAGCAACCTCCACATGCACGACCTCTTCAATGAAAAATACCCGTACCGGAAACTGTTCCAGTTACTGCGTAAAAATAATTATTCGCGCTACTGTGACGCGGAAATCGGTGAGAGCAAGGAGCCCATACGCCTTATGAAATATTACCGTGGTCTGTTCCTGGCCCTCCAGGATGCGATATAATGAATTAGGTTATTTTAGCGGCCTGTTTGAACAGGCAGTTTATTTTTTATAGAGTTTAGAAGTGGTCCATATATTTTCGGGAGAAGAATTATGATAAGAATAAAACGACGAGATTTTTTGAAGGGTTCGGTGGCGGCGGGGGTTGGTTTGTTTACGCCTTTTTCACGCGTTCGGGGCGCGAATGACGACATTCGGGTTGCTATGGTGGGCGTGGGCTCGAACGTGAAGGTCGGGGGGATAGGTAAACAAATGATACGCAGTATAAGGAAAATCCCCGGCGTTCGCATCGTGGCGTTATGCGATCCTGAGCGGGCGCACCTGTATCCTGAAGTGCAGAAATTCAAAGACCGCAAGGAAAAATGCGATGCTTACGTCGACATTCGCAAACTCCTGGACAACAAAGACATCGACGCTATCATCGTGGGCACTCCGAACCACTGGCATGTGCTGGCGGCGGTTTTGGCGTGCCAGGCGGGCAAGGACGCCTTTGTGCAGAAACCCTTCTCGCACAATATGTTCGAGGGCCGTAAAGCCTGGGAAGCGGCGCGGAAGTATAACCGCATCGTTTCGGCGACCCACGGCTCCCGGGGCAGATCGGGCGTGGGTGAGGCTTTCGCATACGCGCGGAAGGGGAAACTTGGCAAAATCCTTTATGTGCGCGGCACTACTTACCGGCGTCGCAACAGCATCGGAAAGGTAAAAGGTTCGCAGCCGGTCCCGAAAACGCTGGACTATAACCTGTGGTCCGGCCCGGCGCCAATTTTGCCGGTAATGCGTGAGGAACTTCACTACGACTGGCACTGGATCTGGGACTATGGGGACGGTGATCTGGGCAACCTGGGCATCCACAATCTGGATGCCTGCCGGTGGGCCCTCGGGAAGGAGAGTCTGCCGGAACGGGTGCTGAGCCTGGGAGGGCGCTTCGGATACGAAGATGACGGCCAGACGCCGAACACGGTAATCACTTTCTACGACTACAAGCCTGCTCCTATTATTTACGAGGTGCGCGGCTTGCCGACGACGGAGCGGTACAAGGGCATTGGCAGCGGTGTGGTCGTCCACTGCGAGGATGGATACGTCGTCGGGAACAAGGCGTACGATAATAATGACAAGTTGATCCAGGAATTCGAGCCTACCAACCAGGATTCGTTTACCAACTTTTTTGAGGTGGTCCGCAGCCGCAAGATGAGCGACCAACAGGAGAATGCGCTAAGCGGACATCTCTCAGCGTGCCTGGTCCATTTGGGAAACATCTCCTATCGTATCGGCAAAGAGACTGACAGCGAGCAGATCCGCGAGATCGTGCGGGCGGACAAGAACTTTTCCGAGACTTACGACCGCTTCTGTGCTCATTTGGCGGCACACAAAATCGACATAGAGAAACGCCCCGTTACTCTCGGTCCGTGGCTGAGGATGAATCCCAAGGAAGAAAGATTTGTAGGGGCGTTCAGCAAACGGTCCAATCAATTGCGGAGCAGAGAATACCGGCCTCCATTCGTTGTACCGGAAAAAGTGTAGCATTTGTAAAGGTGATACCACTATTGGATATAGCATTACAGAGCCTGTTCGGAAAATCAAAGGTAAAAGGAAGTCGAAAAAGGTCGCGTGCGGAGACGGAGGGGGAGGGTAAGATGAGTTGATGATAAGATGATATTGGGAAATCACGTATCAAAAATCAAAACGCAAAATGACAAAGCAAGATAGGCACTGGGGAGACCAGTGTAGGTCAATGGGTGGGCCAGAGAAGATTAGTGCGGGAGTCGATGATGTCATCAGGGGGTATTTTGCTGATGATGGCTTCGTATTTGTCGTCGTTGTAGGCAATCGAGGCGCGGCGCAACAGTGAAAAGAGGGAAGCGGGCCTTTGGCGTGTGATTTGTTTGTAGGGCCATTTCTGGCCTGTGTCGACATGTTTGGAGAGGAAATCGAGGGCTTTACGGATGCTGCGGCCATCAGGGGATTCGTAGCGCCATAAGTCGATGCCGAGTTTTTCGGCCATTGTCGCCAAGCGAAAGAAGCCGTCGAGGTTGCCTGTACTGTAGCCAAGTGATTTTGTTCGTGCAAGCTCGTGGGGCTGGCTGCCATCGGGTTCGATTTGCTTATTTATGCGGCGGGTCTTTACCTGCTCGATGATTTTGCGTGCCAAGTCGTTTTGGCCGGTATAAAGGGCGAGACTGACTACCTGGGCGTCGTACCATGTTCCATGATTGTTGAGTTTCTTTTCCTCGCCGAGCCCGTGTTTACTGGTGCGGAGCCATTTGAGGTATTCGGCGCACCAGTCGCGCATTGCGTTTTGGTCTTTTGCGGTCCATGCGTGTGAGGATTTGAGCAGTCCAATGGCGTCGACGATTCGCACCAGGCGTGCGGTGTCGATAATGCCGATGTCACGGCCCTGTGTTATGCCGGGGATGGCCTGTCCAAACTGAAGGTGGGGGTTCATTTTGGTGTCAGGATCCAAGAACCAAGTGCGGAGCAGCGTTGCGGTGTGGACGGCATAGGGCTTGTGGTTTGTGAAATACCAAGCGTGGGCAAGGGTTTGGATTGCGGAGGTCATTTGTCCCAAGGCCAGCCGGTCAAAGTTGTCCGTTATCGTTTCTGGATTTCGCCGGCCATCGCGGCGGATGTAGGGGAGGCCATCCGGTTTTTTCGGGTCCGGCCACCAGTAAGAGCCTCGGCTCATATAGTCGTGCTTGTCACCGCTGGGCGGGATCATCTTCTTGTACATCACCGAAAATGGGCCCTTCTTTAGTGCATCATCGGCTTCGAGGCGGAGCATTTTTAGCGCAGGGCGCAGGGATTTGTCGCCTTCGTTCAGGCGGGCCCTGCTTTTTGCGAGCATGACGGGATTGAGGCAGAAGACCCTCGGCAGTACTTCGGCGGTAGTATTGATGTTTTTGGAGGGCTTTTGGGCGCGGGCTTCGGCGAAGTATTTCAGCCAGCTTTTGGTGAGGACAGAAGGTAAATCGGTATTCTCTTTATACTGGTCGATGGTCTTGCCCCAGTAGAAGCCGAGATAACCATCGACAATCTTGCGTGAAGCGTCAATGAAAACGGCCAACTCTTTCATATTACAGTGCAATGGGAACATCTCCTCTATGACGAGGGGTTTGCCTATATCGTAAGTCGAAAGGGCTGTGAGGGCCTTATCTACTTCGCCTCTTTTAGGATAGAAGTGGACACTGGCGAAATCCAGGTTAGCGGCCACCTCTTTTGAGTAGAAAAGCGGTTTTGCTTTTGGGAAGGTGTGTACCCAGGGTATCACTCCTACGGTTATCATGTGGCGGTCATCGTGTTTTCGGATGGCTGAGGTGAGCTTGTCGATCCAGGCTTTGGCGACTTCTTTTTGAGTGCGGCCTGCGAGGTCGAGGGTGATGCGCTGTACGAAGTGCTTGCCTGCGAATTCGCCGGCGAGCCAATCAGTTTCTTTTTTGTTGGCGCCGGGCAGGATAGGCTCGTTCATAAGGTCGTAACAGAAGACTGCGGGGCTTTTGGTGCAAGTTTTTGCGACCGCCTCCCAGAAGATGGCCTGAACGTCCCAGCGTTCGGCCTCATCCATCGCATCATACCATTGGGGGACGTCCTTTTTGTGGTAGCAGCCGAGGCCTGTGATGTCGAGGTAAAGACCTGTTTGCTCGGCCAACTTTACGAGGCGGGCGAGTTGGGCAAGGTTTGTTTTGTTAGTATGTTGCGGCGCCTTCATGAATTTTGCCGTTTGGAGGTGAATGCGGACGACATTGGCGCCGAGGGCTTTCATCTCCCTGAAGTCTTCGGCAACAGTCGGCCACTGTTGGTGCCAGTAGTCCTCGATGAGTCGGCCTGTGTCATCGTGGTCGTAGTTGAAGCCCCATGCGACGAATTTAGCGCCGGATTCAGCGCGGGTGAAGTGGGTGCCATCCTCGCTTGGTCGTATCAGATCAAGACCTGGCGCCGGTGCGCCTTTGTAGGTTCTATCTTTGCTATTTGTTGCGCAACACAGGTTAAACAAGAGAGCGGGCATTAACAGAGAGACTATCGCAAATGTGGGGTGATGCAGTTTCATAGCAGTGAACATCCTTTTCATCTCAGCATCCAAGTGGTGTATATATGGTTTCTGCATAAGGCATTTCCTCTGGCAGATTTGCCGAGGGAAGCAGTCTCAATGATAAATCCGAAATCCTTATTGCGAAACAAAATCACAAAACTTTTCGTTTATTACTTTTTAAGTTAAAAATACGGAGTAAAAAGCTCAGGTGGTTATACGGCCTCATTTATCATCTCTATCTGTTTGAACCTGCAGAAATGTTGAAGCTCTTTGGTTATATCTCCATAACAGGTGACGCGGTGTATCCCATTTGCCCAGTTTTTCCACAGTTTCTCGGCATCGCCATCCACCTTAACGGTGATTTTTGTCCGACACCCTCTATCTGTCTCGGGGGTGTCCACAATTTGACCCGTGAAGTAAAGTAATTTTGACGAGCCCATCAATAAGGCCTGCGTGACTTTTTGGCCGACGCGCATTTTTACCTGCGGGACGGCACCTTCACGGCGTTCCATGATGGAGCGCAGCTTATATGGTGCAGAAGGGCCATCGGGGCCATCCATCTTTGTGGTTCCCATACAGTGAATCAAGATGGCGCTATTTGTGGAGAAATCGAAGCCGGGGTTGTTAACAAATCCCGGCCTTCCTGACAATCCCTGAAACAGTATGTGGGTCATCGCGCAGGGCAGGTCGGATTGGCAGATGCCGCCTAAACCCATATCATTTAGCCTTGTGAATCCTATACAGGGGAAGGCGTAGGCCTGGCAAAGCGGGGCGTACATAGTGCCGTAACAATCCACGGCCATGACGGTTGCATCTTCCTCATCGAGCAGCTTTTCAAAGGCCAGCGCAAGTTTACACGACTTGAATATCTCTTCACTTGTCGGTTCGACCATTTGAACAGCACCTTTGATCCATTTATCCGCTTCAGTTTTTGCCTTTTTATCGCTGATGGCCTTGCAAGTATTGAGCACACGTTGCAGGGCGATTTGCTTGATTTCCGTGCCGAATTTGTTTTTCATCTGGTCAGCGTACTCATTGAAGGACTGTGTGGTGAGGTTAAGAATCCTGGCTTCTCTTAGGTGATGGATGGCACGGAAGGGTCTTATCGCAGCAGCCAATTGGGAGTAGTCGCTGGTAAGGATGCATTCGAGGTTCCGGCCCTGTTCCTTTTTGTAAATCGAGGTGAGGGTGTGCCATTCGTGGCCGGAATATGGGGAAGAGAACACTATCGTAGGGAGTTGAAGCCGAAGGATTTCGTTTATAATCGGCATTGTCCAAAGAGTCAGATGAATTGCAAGGATGCCATCAACATCTTTTAACTTGTCTTTGAATTGATTGAGCTGCTCAACAGAGCTGATCAGTTGGTCCACAACAAATTCCACGTCGGCCAGTTCGTTTTTGAGTTTGGCGAACTCGGATTCGTAAAAACGTACCTCCTTTTTCAGGTCTAAATCGGGATTGGGATAGTGACTTTGTGGGATGCCCAGGTATATTTTTGCGACCTTTACTTTTGACCTTCTGCATCCGGGGCTGATGAGTTTGCTTTTTTGCGGCCTTGCGCCAAACGCCAAAATATTCGGACCGGCGAGATAGGCAGCACCGCCTGCGGCTGCGAACTTGAGAAGCTCTCTTCTGTTGATTTCTCTTTGCATTTCTGCCTCCTTTCTTTCGTTCATTTTTTTTTGATGGAAATTCCCGCTGCCTGTTACAAGTTAAGCGGCAAATCCAAGGACAATTAGCAATAAAAATACTGTTCGCTAAATTTGCGTTTGCTCCGGGAACGGGAACTGTTGTTGGGCCGGCGGTGTCTGCGAGCAAGCGTACACGCCGAAGTACAGATACGCCAATGCAACCAGCAGGTATACAAGCCCCACACCACAGGGTAAATGAACGCCAGCCAAACCAAAAACCGTTTTGACTATCATGCATGGCGTCATGGCTACTACTGCCAAACGAAGCAATGCACCATACGAGAGCGATACTTTGCACAATGAGGCAAAGAGCAGGCCTATCGCCGCGAATATGAGTGCCTGGATGATTCTATAGACGTAAGAGCTTAGAAGGACAATGGGGTACATGATTACAACGAGAAACTTTTTGGTGATATGCAGGAATTTCATAATACTGTTGCTACTTAAGGTAAAACTTTTCACCTGTGACAGATCAAGGGTTCGTGTTTCAAATGTGCCCTGTCGCCACATAAAATCAGTTTTGGTCAGCAAACAGGGGCTATTTGCGTCTTCAAGTGAATTGATTGTACCCGTCGTATCGATGACGGCCAGGATATCGTTGGTGTCCGGGATTTTAATGTAATACGGCTGGGGCTCTTTTATCGATACCTGGCCATCGGTGATAGTTATCTCCGGGACCTGGTCGATAAATGGAGGGGCCTGGTTATTAACAAAGGCCGAAAAGCCCGTATGAATCTTGACCATCATGGGTATCCAGCAAATGGCCAGGAGCAAGAGCAGGTATCCAAAGCATATTCCTTTCCAGGATAAGCCCACTTCTCTATAGAAGTCTTTTGAGAAAAACGACAGAACCGGTATATGGATGATAGAAAACTTTTTCATAATCTTTATGCCTCCACATTGTTTTTTGCCACCTTTTGTATTTCAAGGTAAAACGAAGGAGTCATTGTACGGAAGAATTTTCATATTTGTCAACGTAAACTTCGGATTTACAGCAGGAAATTTGCGTAAGATTCATTGAGGAGTTTGCGGATTTCTTGACATTGTGCGAGGGATTTGCCATACTGGTGCGAAAGATATCGGTATTTAGTTTAAGTTTTTGGAGTTTACAATGAGAGCATCTGAAATGAAAAAAGGTCAGACTGTCAAGATTGACGGCAAGCTGTATGCGATTGTGGATTATCAGCACGTCAAATTAGGTAAGGGTGGCGCGGTTTTCCAGACGAAGCTGAAGAGTCTGGCCGACGGTACAATACAAAATATCCGTCTGCGTGCCGAGGAGATAGTCGAAGAGGCCTATCTGGACAAGATTACTTATGAGTATCTTTACTCTTCGGGAAGCGAACATGTTCTGATGGATATAAAGAGCTACGAGCAAATCAGCCTGGATGATGACGCGTTCGGTGACGGTCAAAAATACCTCAAACCAAATACCCGGCTTCAGGTTACGATGTATGAGGGTAAGCCGATTTTAGTTACACTGCCGAATACGGTGGACTTGGAAGTTACGGATACTCCTCCTGAGATTAAGGGAGCGACGGCGACGAACCAGAATAAACCGGCCACAATGGAAACGGGTCTCGTCGTTCAGGTGCCGCCTTTTATTAAGGTTGGCGAAATGATCCGTGTCGATACGCGCACCGGGGAGTATGTGACGAGAGTTTAAGCTGAGTGAATTAGTGAATTAGAGGATTAGTGAATTGCTGAACGCGTAAATGCGTTTGCGAGATACAAAATATGACGTTTGATAAAGTCAGCAGAATTCTGATAAAGATTTTCGGCTCTCGTAATGAGCGGATGATAAAGGGTTATTCGGTTATCCCTCAACAGGCAGGCGAGTTTGAAGAGACAGTAAAACAGCTCGACGATGAGGCGCTGCGAGCGAAGACGGGAGAGTTTAAAGAGGCGCTAAAAGCGGGTGCCAGGCCGGAGGATATTTTAGCCGAAGCCTTTGCGGTGGTACGCGAAGCGGCAAGGCGAAATGTCGAGATGCGTCATTTTGACGTTCAGCTTATCGGGGGCGATGTCCTCTATGAGGGCAAGATTGCTGAAATGGTTACCGGCGAGGGCAAAACCTTAGTTGCGACATTGGCGGTATACCTTGTTTATCTGACCGGAAGAAGGGTCCATTTAGTTACCGTTAATGATTACCTTGCGAAGCGTGACGCGGAATGGATGGGGCCGGTGTATGAGGCGCTGGGGCTGACGGTAGGTGCGATCCAGGCGGACATGGATACGATGGGAGACGAGAGGAGGGCACAATACGAGTGCGATGTAACATACGGCACGAATAATGAGTTCGGCTTTGATTATCTTCGCGACAATATGAAAATATCATTAGAGCAGATGGTCCAGGGGCCACTGCAATATGCGATAATCGACGAGGTGGATTCAATTCTAATCGATGAAGCACGTACGCCTTTGATTATATCGGGGCCGGCCTTTGATGATGTCAGCAGGTATAAAGAAGCAGACCAGGTGGCAAGGAAGCTTATGGCAAAGCAAAGTAACTATGACCGCCTGAAAAAACAAATTGATTCGGCTCAGCGCAAAGGAGCCAATGCTCAGGGTGAATTGGCCGAGGCGAAAAGGGACAAAGACAGCAAGAGAATAGCAAAGGCCCAGAAGGTAATCGAGGAGAGCCAGAGAGAGCTTGAGAGGGCAGAAGCGGAGCTGGCCGGCGCTACGGAATATTACGAAGTGGAATACGACAAGAAATCGGCTCATCTTACGCATGAAGGAGTAGGAGCGGCCCAGGAGATAGCCGGTGTAGGTTCATTCTTTACCGGCTCAAATATGGAATGGCCGCATCTTTTAGAGCAGAGCCTGCGGGCGCACGTGACCTTCGAAAAAGAAAAAGAATACGTCGTTATGGACGGCAAGGTGATAATCGTGGACGAATTTACGGGCCGATTGATGCACGGTAGGCAGTGGTCGGACGGGCTCCACCAGGCGGTGGAGGCGAAGGAAGGTGTCGCTGTAAAGAAAGAAACTCAAACATTGGCCACTATCACACTACAAAATTTCTTCAAGCTCTATGACCAGATATCGGGAATGACGGGTACGGCGGCAACCGAGGGTGAGGAGTTTATGAAGATATACGGCCTTGACGTCGTGGTGATACCGACGAATGAGCCGTGCATCAGAGATGATATGGAAGACATAATCTATAAATCGATGCGCGAAAAGTTCAACGCAATAGTGGAAGAGATACATGAGGTGAGCAATGCCGGCAGGCCGGTGCTTGTTGGCACGGTCAGCGTGGAAAAGAACGAGGCGCTTTCTGCGGCACTTGAGAAAAGACTGGGTCTTGAGCATGAGGTTCTCAACGCCAAACATCACGATCGAGAAGCTGTGATTGTCGCGAAAGCGGGCCATCAGCACAAGAGCCGGGACGGGCGAATGCTGGGTAATGTGACAATCGCAACGAATATGGCAGGACGCGGTACGGACATTAAACTCGGCGAGGGCGTAGCCGACATCGGCGGACTGCACGTGCTCGGCACCGAACGGCACGAGGCCCGAAGAATCGACAATCAGCTTAGGGGGCGGACGGGCAGACAGGGTGATGCGGGTTCGAGCGAGTTTTTCCTGAGCTTCGAAGATGAATTGATGCGGGTTTTTGCGCCGGAATGGACGGTGAAAGCACTTTCGTGGATAGGGTGGGAAGAAGGACAGCCAATCGTACATAAAAGGATAAGCAAGGGGATCGCAAGGGCACAAAAAAAGGTCGAAGAGCGAAACTATGAGATACGCAAGAGCCTGCTGGAATATGATGAGGTGATGGACTATCAGCGGAAGATTTTCTATGGACGCCGGCGTACAATCTTAGCCGGCAAAGGGCTTAAGAATATTATCGAGGAGATGATAGAGGCCACTATCGCGCAGAATTGTGAGACGATGCTCAGCGAGCAATATCCTCTGCGGTGTATCATTGAATGGGCGAGGACGAATTTCGGTGTTGATTTGAAGGCTTCGGATATTGCGGACGTTAAGGCGGAGGAGATTGAAAAAATAATCAAGCGTCAGGCCAAGGATGAGGCGGAGAATAATATATCGCTTTCTTTAGGGGAATATTTAGAAGACTATGACGATCCGCGGAGCTGGGATGTTGCGGGTTTGTGCAAGTGGGCGATGAGCGGGTTTCGTGTGAGCCTGAGTCCGGGCAAAATCAAAGAGCAGGAGCCGGAAGAGATAGAGGAGCAATTGATTTCGGCAGCAGCGGAACAGATTGATAAAAAAGATTATTCGAAAGTTGCCGAATTTTTGAGAAAAGATTTTGGCCTCCGTACATTTGCCGAGTGGGCACACGCGAAATTCGATATAAAACTGGACCTCGACAAAATAGCGGAGCTGAGTATCCCCGAAATCCGTGAGCAACTCGGCGAGGAAACGACAGCGAAATATAAACAAAGGGAGATTGAGTATCCTGTCGAATTTGCGATGAATATGGTTTACGGGCCTCAGGGCGCGAATGTATATGCGTTCGAGTCACTTGCCGACTGGGCGAACAAAAAATACAACGCCGGCTTTTCTGTCGAACGGATCCAGGACACCAAACCCAAGCAGCTGCATAGACAACTGCTCGAATTGAGTGAGCGTTTTAACAATGGTGAACTTGAGCGTGAGCTGGACAGTAAGATTTCCAGCTTGGATACCAGCGGATTGGTCAACTGGGCGAATGAGCGATTCGGGGTGAGCCTGACCGAAGAGGAACTCGGCGAAGAGGAGGAGCGGAAGGAAAGGCTGGCTGAGCTGGGAAGGGAGTTTCTTCGTTCGGAACTGAGCGACCTTGAAAGATACGTTTTGATACAGGTGTATGACAGCACTTGGAAGGACCATCTGTACACGATGGACCATCTGAAAGACAGTATCTGGATGCGTTCGATGGCGGAGAAGGACCCGAAGACAGAATATAAGCGAGAAGGGCATCGGATGTTCCAGGAGATGCTGGCGACTATCGAGGACCGTGTTTCAGATATTATCTTCAAGGTGCGTCTGGAAGCGGGTGCGCAGGCGAGAAGTGTCTGGAATGTAAGTCAAACGGCCCACGATGAGGTTGGTCAGTTCGCAATGGCCGAGCGTCAGCGGGCGGCCGCCCAGGCCCCGCAGGGTGAGCAAAAAGTCAAACAAATCCGGCTTGAAGGTCCGAAGGTGGGGCGGAACGACCCCTGCCCTTGCGGCAGCGGTAAAAAATACAAGAAATGCTGCGGAAAAAACTTATAGCCCGGATTCGGCATGTGAAATCGTGCGAAGCATCAAGAAAACGATATTATAGATTTTACCGAGGGAAGACGCGAGGATACTCTGAGAGTTAATTTTGACCGGAAATTGAAGATAGAGTTTCATAGAACAAAAAATAACCGTTGATGCGGGATTTCCGGCGAGAGGGCCAATTACAGCTCAAAAACTGCCTTTTTGTTAGTTTTGGCGCACGAAATGGGAATAATTTTGAAAATATTCATTTTTTTTCTTGACAAGTTCGACAATTGTCGAATATATTCTACTATTGTAGAATCGAAGGAGTAAAGATATGTCAAAATCAAGAAAACCAAAAAAGTCCACACGACAAAAGCAGGCCGTGGAACTCACCGAAGCCGAATGGGAAATAATGAAAGTGGTCTGGGAGAAACAGCCCTGTACAGCGGGCACTGTCCAGGAAATGCTGGTCAAAAGCAGGAACTGGGCCTACAGCACGGTCAAGACCACAATGGACAGGATGGCTGAGAAGGGATTTCTTATAATTGAAAGAATCCGCAACTTACAGCTTTTTAGTTCTGTTATAAGTGAAGTTGACGCCAAACGCGGAGAATTTCGCAAGATGCTCAAGCGAGCTTTTGATGGCGCACTAACTCCAATGATGCAGTTTTTGATTGAGCACGAAGGACTTTCAAAAAAAGAGGCATCACAGCTCCGTAAACTTGTCACCAGGGCCAAAAAGAACAAAGACTGACTGTCAACAAATCAAAGAAAGGACAGGTGGTCGAAAAATGAACCAGATAATTAATCACTTATTGATTTTTTTGAACAATACCGGTTCGGGATTCTGCAATCATGCACTGAGCATGTTTGTCCAATCCAGTGTCCTTATTATCCTGCTGATAATTATTGATTTTATGCTGCGCAAAAAGGTCCGTGCGGTTTTTCGATATTGTGTATGGATGCTGGTATTTGTAAAATTGATTTTGCCTCCGACACTCTCTCTACCCACCGGCATTGGTTACTGGTGTGGCAGTTCCCTATCCCCAAAGAAGATAATTTCAAAACCAATAGCAAATAACCCATCTACCGGTGAATCAATTATGCCGGATATGTCCGAGGATCTTGCAATAAACAGCGAACCATCTCAGGCTCGGACACCTCTCCCCCATTCTGAGCCCGCTACTCCAATGACACCTGCCGTGACTACTCTGCCTCCCATCAGCTGGCAGGCGGTAGTTTTTCTTATCTGGATTGTGGGCGTATTGGTATTCTCCGTATTACTTATTCAGCGTATGTTCTTTGTCCTCGGCCTAATTGCCCAAAGTGAACCTGCGAAGGGCCGATTACTTGAAGCGCTGAATCAGTGTCGGAGACAGGTTGGTATTAACCGTAATATCGAATTAAGATTATCGAGCAACATACAGAGCCCCGCTGTCTGTGGGCTTTTTAAGCCGATTATTTTGATGCCGACCTCTCTTCTGAAAGAATTATCGAACGATAAGCTAAGGGCGGTCTTAATCCATGAGCTGGTCCACATCAAGAGATACGATTTATGGGTTAATTTCGCACAGACTTTTCTGCAAATCATATATTTTTACAATCCATTTGTTTGGCTGGCAAGTGCAGTCGTTCGCAGGCTTAGAGAGCAGGCGGTCGATGAGACGGTGCTGGTCACCCTGGGAGCCGAAGCTAAAAGTTACAGCAATACCCTTATCGATATTGCTGAGATGGCGTTTTTCAGGACGAATTTTAGTCTGCGTCTTATTGGCGTAGCCGAATCCAAAAAATCTTTACATAGGAGGATTAGACACATGTTAAGCCGACCAATACCAAAAAGTGCAAAAATTGGAGTTTTGGGGGCGATAGTGGTCATAGCTTTAGGCGCGATTTTGCTGCCGATGGCAGCCACAGCCAAAGAGAGCAGAAAGGAGCAAGCAAAATTTACAGCAAGGCTATCCAACCGTGTTTCAGTTGAACTTATGGGCGTTTGTGATTGGCCGAAACGAGGCAAAAGATGCTGGCAACCGGATGGCTCTAAGCTTACACCAGAAATTTATGCTTCGAAGTGGAATGTTAGACCGGGATTTGGTGACTACGGATTTATGTTTAAGGTCGATGGCCCCGATGATCTTAACTTTTACTGGAACAAAATAGAAGGGACAAGCAGCTCGGAAGGTTCTTGCAAGGTTGTGGATGCTAAGGGCAAGGAGCTTGAAGGATTTGAAGCTGCTATTTCTGATATGAAAGAGGGACAATCATCAACTACAATACGTATAGGGATTACAGCCGGGCCGTGGAACACGATATCAACTCATGATGGCACACGAATGACAATCGGAAAACAAGGGGGTATCCTATGGTCGCAAGCATTTGAAACTAATAAGGGCACACATATCGTAACCTCTGCCGAATGGCACAAAGATCGTGCTGAACGAGTTATAGTGATTGATACAAAAGGGGAGTTACACACTACTGGTCACGGTTCAGTTGCCTCAGGAAGGGTCGATCAGATGACAGCGACTTTTAGAAACCTAAAACGCCATCAAATCAAGGAGTTTCAATACCAAACCCGGCCATACGACTGGGCTGAGTTTAAGAACGTTTCCCTGAAGCCAGGAGTCAAAACCGAGGTGGAGATTGGATTTGAGCTTGCTGATAAACAAGCTGCTCCAGCCGGAAAGTCCTTGCAATCCTTGATTGATTCCGCCAGGCCGGGCGACACTGTTACCGTTCCCAGGGGACACTACACCGAACCGATAGACATTAACAAATCGCTAATCCTGAAAGGTGCATCACGAGCGGAATGTATTTTCGAGGTAACCGCCGACAGGCCTGCTATCTTTATCGATACGAAGTCAAAAGGTGAGGTGGTAGTGGAAGACCTGACGATTAAATGGCAACTGGCTACGAGCAATAAAGGTATAGAACGTCCATTTGCGTTAGGAGTAAAAGATACCAAAGCTGAAATTAAAAATTGCAGCTTTATACCTCTGGGTAATTTCAAGAGGTCGCCGGTAGCCGTAAGGGCCGACGGCTTCTCCAATCTTACTATCAGCAGGAGCCGATTCGAGGGATTTGAATACGTTATCTGTTACGGCGAAGGAACAAAAGGCAAAACCACGGACTGCCTGATTATGAATTGCGGCCATCAGGGCATAATAAACTATTCGGCCTCTACCCTTCACGTAGAAAGAAACGTCATCACCGGCTCGAAGTATCACGCCGTCCGCTGTACCGGAGGGACTCTCCATGTAAAAGACAACCTTCTTATTAACAACGCCAACAGGGGTATTTATCTGGGCAATAAAAGCGGCAGCGGTTCAGTTAGCAATAACCTTATGATAGGCAACTCCGTAGGAATAAGCAGCTTTGCCCGGTCAAAGTACGAAATAAAAAACAACGTCATCGTTGATTCGAGTTATGCCGGCATCGGGATGGATAAATCCTGCTTCCTTAAAATACGAGACAATATTTTTGCGGATAATGAACGCGGCTGGATTATGTTCGATAGAGGCACGAGCGGGGGAAACACCTGTTATAGAAATACGTTCTGGAAAAACAAAGTTGATGATGAGAATTTCAAAAAGACGGGCAATTCAATAAATTCCGATCCTGGTTTTATTGATGCGGATAACGGCGACTTTTCGTTAAAGGCAGGCCCTGCGCTGGAACACAAACAAGGCCTGACAAACCCGCAGCTTTTCAAAGACCTGTGGAAGGTCTGGAAAAACCGCAAGGATAAAAACGTGCCCTTTACAAAATAAATCCTGCAGACGTCGAAAAAAAAGTAAATCAGAAGTCTTACTGTGATTTCGTTTTACAGTAGTTGTTGCCATTATGGCTTTAAATCTCTTGGCCGAGAACTATAGCATACGTACCGTTTAGGAGCGGCTTGGCCGCCGGGATGTGCGTGCGACTATGGTCTGCAGGCACGTGCTGAATCGAGGCGGCAAAGTTGACTTGCTTGGACTGCTTGCAGGCCCGCGTGATTAATTAGGTAAGCTTGGTGGAGCGCTAAATATATACGAAATATCACGAAAGATTTAAAGACATTAAAAGGAGAAGAAATGAAATCTTTTATCCGAACACTTACTGTGCTTATTGTTGTCAATAGTTTAGTGGCGTCAAGTTTTGCCTTGCCCGTCATCTCTTCTGAAGAGAAAGTTCTGGAAGCACGCCCATCTTCAGGGCTCAAGGTGACCATCCCGAAGCAACCGGAAGGATTCGAGAAAGATACGGGATATAAAGGAGACCAGAGAACCCGGCCCGAAGGCGGCATGGGCTATGTTGTGTGCGCCAAAGCATTCAACGACGGGCAGCGCCTGTACACTGACAGGGCATATACGCTGGTTGGGGTGTCTGAGAAATATCGGGCTCTGACTTACATTCGGACCTGCCAGGACGACAAAAGCGCCCGGCGGAATTTCAACCTCGCGTTAGAAGTGAATACTCCTGTGATGGTATATGTGGCCCGCGATGACCGGCTGGAAGAAAGACCCGTCTGGCTTAGTGCCTTCAAGGACACAGGTGATGATTTTACATCCAACGATCCGTATGCCCCACGTTACAGCATATTCGCCAAAGCTTTCCCCAAAGGAAAGATTATCCTCGGACCGAACAATGGTGTCATGATGTCGTGCATGTATCTTGCGATGATCGAAGAATTGCAGGTCCCATTTTCGAAGCCAATTGTGTGTGCCACATGTGACAAGACCGGAGGCGAAGCACCTTTGAAAGTTCGGTTTCACGGTTCCATGCTGAGTGAGAATAGAACCGTTGCTAAATACCAGTGGTACTTTGAAGATGGTTCGGCCAAGTCTGCCGAGGTGAATCCCGTACACACATACACGAAGGCCGGATCGTACATTGCCAGGCTATTACTCGAGGATTCGACCGGCGAGACTCATCAAGCACAGGTGGGCATCGAAGTCTATCCATCGATTATAGATACGTATATCATGGCATTCACGGATTTATACGAGAAGTTGGGAAGTAATTATCCGTGCTTTGCGTTGAAAGGTATTGACTGGGAGGCAGTTGGCGCCGAATTGCTTCCGCGAGCCAAGCAGGTAAAGACAAACGAAGAGTTCGGCTTGCTTTGTATGGAGCTTGTGGCGCATCTGGAGGATAGCCATGCATATCTGGTGGCAGGCTCTGCCGAGTTGCCGTCGGTACCGTTTCCGCAATGGGACCCGGGATTTGCCTGTTTGATTGATGACCGCGGAAAACCCGTTGTCTATTACGTGGACAGAGATGGACCAGCTAAAAAAGCGGGAGTCAAGGTCGGGATGACCGTCCTGTCGGTCAACGGCGAACCTGCCGGGAAATACCTGGAAAAGCGTATGAGGGAGATGAGAAAATACAGCGGTTATTCGAGCGAACGTTACCTGCTCTACCACGCCGCTCAGTGGCTTGGCAGGCAGGTGGACAGAGGCACTACGGTCGAGTTTAAGATGCAGGCTCTCGACGGTAAAACCCACATGTTCAAGTCGCCCGCGACAGTTGGTGTTCGCTATCTGCCAAGGCGGCCTGTCCAGGTCCCCGGCACCCCAGATACTGCAAATGTATCTTGGACAAAACTTGGTGATGACATCGGGTACATTTACGTGCGGAGAATCAGAGACGACTTAATAGACAAGCTGGATAAGGCCGTCGGAGAACTCGGGAATGCTCGCGGGATGATTATCGACGTGCGGGGCAACAGTGGTGGTGGTTTTGATTCGCAACGGTCGCATATCAACTTCATGACCGACGATGCAACCGAACACGATCGACCGAAGTTCAAAGGGCCGATTGCACTGGTGATCGATGCAAGATGCATCAGCGCCGGTGAAGGCTGGGCATCCTGGTTTATTGCCAACAAACGTGCACGCGTATTCGGGGAAGCAACCGCCGGTGCATCGGCCCGTAAGATAGTCTACAAACTGACCAACGATTTGTACAAGGTCCGCTACCCGGTCAAGGTCTATAAGGGTTTTCTGGATCGACCCATCGAACGACGCGGGCTGGAGCCGGATGTCCCCGTAAAACAAAACGCCCGGGACTTGGCGGCCGGTCGCGATACCGTGCTTGAAGCGGCGAAACGATATCTTTTGGAATAAGCGCTATCTCTGGGCAAAGGATAGAAAGTCGTTGATGGCCAAGAAAAAACGCAGATTCTCCGGCCAACGGATAATATCCACGTGCAGGTCGGGGATTGAAGGAGACAAGACGTCGAGCGATGTTTCGACGAATAAAATCAAACTTTCCGCTTTTCTTAACTATTCTACTAATAATTTTCGCTATGCACTTCGCATTAGGAATGATCTGTCGTGCGAATCCGGATCCAAAAGTCAGCGACCGATACGATGCCTATCTAAAACCGGGTATTCTTTTGTTATCAGCACCATTCCTACTTTTATCAAAACTGTCTGCACGCGATTGGGGGCAAGGTAATATCCTTGGTGTTTTTGTATATTTAGGTGCGATGTTTCTCTATTCGTTACTGCTGACGCTTGCTCTTTTTGGGATATATGAGGTATTAAAAAAGGTGGTTACATGGAAGCACCGGAACAAAGTGATTTTTCGCCATCCGACAGGATTTCCAAGTGGTGGACAATAATAACGTTAGTGACAGATACCGCAATATTGCTTTTTGCATGCCTGCCGGTCAGGACCTTGCTTTGGAACCTTAGAGGAGCAGTCCTGATAGATATGCTTAGTTTTGCCTCGGCTTTAGCAAGAGGAAGTGGGATAGGTCTGGTTGTTTTCGCATCCAACGCATTTTTACTGGGCCGTATTCTCTATCATAAATGTGGCAAGCCTAAGCAACTCGAAGAACAAGTTGCAGTCCGCGCAAACAGATTGGATTGGGGATTCAAGGTGTGGACAGTATTGATAATACTGATAGATATTGCTGCGATTGTGTTTCCAATTCTGACCATGTACTTGCGCAGCCCGGATGTTTCTTATGCCGAGATGCACGAAGAAGTATATCCTGCGGCCGGGTCGTCCTCCGGCCTTACAGCAGATACATGGCTGTATTTTTGCGTTTTTCTCTGGACGCTCATTTTCACTTCAAATACAATATTGTTGTTCCGCAGTCTGTGTCATAAATGCGACAGACGAGAACCGAAGGTAGCAGATTTGAATTTACTGAATATGCCTGCCCAAGCGTAAAGCGATGCAGGTGTCCAACGCGGACAACTCGGTATCTCGATTGTCGCAGTGATTAGATTAAAAGAAAGGAGATGGGAATGAATCGTCGAGACTTTAACAAACAAATGTTGATGCTTGGAATAGGCGCTCATGCCGGCTCTGCAATAGCCAAACCCGTACAGCCTGGGAATTTCTACGCAGAACCCGCGAAAAAATTGCCTGTCAGGAAATTCGATGTCGTCGTCGCGGGTGGGGGCACGGCGGGTGTCGTCGCAGCAATAGCAGCAGCACGACAAGGTGCCAAAACCGCTCTTATCGAGGTAAAGGGCTATCCCGGCGGCACCGTCACGGAAGGTGGCACGGCGCTTCACAGCTTCTATAACCTGTGGAAGGCCTTTCCGGGTGTGAAAAAGTGCCAGGTTGTTCGAGGGATTCCTCAGCAGATAATCGACCGGCTTCTCAAGGTGGGCGGCACATCGGGACACGCCGAGATGTCCAAAGGCTACAATTACGATTCGGTTTGCACCTGCATCGATACGGAAATGTATAAACTGGTCACTTTCGAAATGCTTGTCGAGGCGGGCGTTTTCGTCTGCGTTAATACCCTTCTGGCCGGTGCGATTATGGACGGCCCACGGATTAAGGGTGTGATAGTAGAGAGCCGCTCCGGAAGGGAGGCCTTCTACGCCAAATCATTCGTTGATTGCACCGCATACGGTGACCTTGCCGCGTACGCCGGCGCAGACTACACCGAGCCCAACGATTACGCAGTCGTAAACAGCATCGGCGTCGCAAATGTAAGCATGGAGAAGCTCCATAACTTCCTCGAAAAGCACGATGCCATTACCCAACAGGCTGAAGGTATTCGCAGCGGAAATGAAGGCCAAATCGTGCGAATCCAGGGCAGGTCGGCGAAGCTACCGGGTGGCTTCGGTAAGAAAGCGGGTAAGATCGGCATGTCAATGGTCACAACGACTGTCCACAACAACTATTTTATGTTCATCAAGCTGAATTTCAAAATGCCTGTTAGTCCCACAAACAGGGATGAAGTGGCAAAAGCGGAATTAGAGCTAAGACGCCGTCAGGCCAAAGCCATCGAGCTGTTCAGGGAATATATCCCCGGCTGTGAGAAGGCGTTCATCGCCCGAACGAGCCCCAAACTTTGTATCAGGCGCGGTCGATTGATTACGTGCGACTATGACATCTCTCACGAAGATGTTATTGAGGGCAGACATTTTGATGACGAGATTATGGTTTATGGTTTTCACGATTCAGCTCCGCGTTATCAGATAAAAAACGGCGGCACCTACGGAATCCCCTACCGTGCGCTGCGTGTAGCGGGAATCGAGAATCTTTTAGCAGCCGGTATGTTGATAACATCAGACCGTAGAGCCCATATGTCCACCAGAAACACGGTAAGCTGCATGGGACAAGGGCAGGCGACAGGTACGGCGGCGGCTCTGTGTGCAGCTAAAAACTGCGGAACGCGTGAGCTACGATATGCCAATTTAAGAAGTGCACTCGTAAAAGGCGGTGTTTATTTCGAAAGCTAAAGCCTAATAGCGCACAATCATCGCAATTAAAAGAATCTTGCGTGGTTATGACTTGAGAAATTGTGACTAATACAACGTTTCATAAATGGTGCGACTATAAGGAAGATGGAACTTGACTGTTTGAATAGATTTCTCCACTCGCTTCGCTCGGTCGAAATGACGGTATAGTCGTGAAAGTTTTGAAACGAGGTACTAATGTGCCTGGGTACGGGTGGGTAAAAAAGAAAACATCGTGCAGCACGCAGCTACGCGATGTTTTCCGGAGGGGAGAAAATTGTATTTTTCTGCTTTTGTTATCGGCAGGATTGCAGTGGCTACTTTAGCCGAAAGTGGTAAATGACCCATAAATAAATTGGAGGGGAAAACATGCCCCCCTTAGGGTAAAACTGGGGCCTAAACGTGGATTTTTTGCGTTCAAATTATGATTTACCCGCTCCCAGAGCGGAGTCGAGGACAAGTTTCGCGTACACAGGCTTCGATACCACAGATATCAATAACCAAGGCTCATTGGCTCGTGGGCCCGGCTGTGGCGGCGGTAGATTGTGATGCCTTTGCAGCCGAGCTGGTATGCCAATTTGTATGCTTTATCAACGGCAGCGGGAGTGGCATTTTCCCTGAAGTTTATGGTCTTGCTGACGGCGGCGTCGCAGTGCTGCTGAAAAGCGGCCTGCATTCGAATGTGCCATTCGGGCTTGATGTCATAAGCACATTTGAAGATTTTACGTATGTTGGGTGGGATTTGGGTGATTTGTTGAACACTTCCGGCTTTTGCAATCTGATTTTGCAGCTTTTTGCTATAAAAGCCGGCTTTGGTAGCGCCTTTTTCGAAAACCGGATTTATTTGCAGCATTTTTGCGCCGGCCAATATCCGTCGTACAAAGACCAGCGAAAAGACGGGCTCGATGCCGGACGAGCAGTCTGCAATGATACTGAGCGTGCCGGTGGGGGCAACGCATGTAAGAGAGGCATTTCGGACCTTTAAGTTTCTTTTTGTTCGCCAGACGCTTTCATTCCAGTTTGGAAAAGGCCCCCGCTGGTTAGCCAGTGCAGCGCTGGCGTTGCGAGCCCTTTGGTTGATGAAATTCATAACAGTAGAGGCGAATTCGACGCCCTGCTCTGAATCGTAAGATATTCCCAGCAAAAATAAGGTATCTGCAAAACCCATAACACCGAGACCGATTTTTCTGTTGGCCTGGACGAGGCGAACGGTATCTCTGACGGGATAGTTGCATACATCAATAATGTTGTCCAGAAACCGGACCGCTAATTTGACAGTGTCGGCCAGTGCCGGCCAATCCATGTCTACTTTGCCATCGGTGACCCTTACAAATTTTGTAAGGTTGATACTTCCTAATGTGCAGGCCTCAAATGGGAGCAGGGGCTGTTCGCCGCAGGGATTGGTGGCTTCAATCCGGCCCAGTGAAGGAGTGGGATTGTCACGGTTGATTCGGTCGATGAAGATTACGCCGGGCTCTCCTGTTTTGTGGGCACAGTTGACGATGGTTTTCCAAATGTCTCCGACAGTGTAGAATTGCCGTGCTTTGTTGGAAGGCGGCACTTTTTTGGCGGTCAACTCATGCAAATCGTTTATTGTGTAGGTTGCAATATCAAGACGGCGCGGCAATAGAAACCTGTGTTGGGTACGAGGATTTTTTACGATGTGTAAAGAGCGTGGTGATTTTAGCACCTGCTTCATCCAATCGTCGGTGATTTTGACGGAGATGTTGAAGTTGGTAAATGCCTTTAAGTTCTGTTTGGCGTGGAGGAACCTTAAGATGTCGGGATGCTCGACGGTCATGGTGCCCATATTTGCGCCCCGGCGAAAAGCACCCTGCTGAATTGCATCGGTGGCCTCTGAAAAGACTCGCCAGAAACTTATTGGGCCTGAAGTTGTTCCGCCGCTGGATGCAATTCGGTCTCCGGTGGGCCTTAATTTATCGAGTGAAAATCCGGTTCCACCGCCGGCCTTTTGAATCAGTGCGGTCTGCTTAATCGCTTCGAAAATGGCTTCTATACTGTCTTCAACCGGCAGGACAAAGCAGGCGCTTAGCATTTTGTTGGGACGGCCGGCGTTCATAAGAGCAGGAGAGTTGGGCAGGAACTTTAGCGAGACGAGAAGGTCGTAAAATCTTCTGTGCCAGCCTTTGATTTTGTCTCTCTGCGCTCCATACCTGGCTTCAGCATCGGCTATCAGGGCTGCCACCCTGCTGAACATCTGTGCGGGTGTCTCGATACACTTGCCCTTGTGGTCTTTGAGCAGATATCTGCTTTGCAAGACGGTCAAGGCATTTTCAGTAAGGACAGGTGCCTGGCCCGGGGGCTGTGGTATATCAGAGTCAGTCATTTTTTCATATCTCGTATTACAGTTATCAGAGCTTTATCTTTTTCTAATCCATCTGAGCCGAAAGATGTCGCGAATTCTTTCGGTAAAGCGGATTCCCAAACGCTGCGTGCTGGTCTTAAACTCGGCCCGCTGCAAATCGGCTGTTGTCGGCCCTGGGGGCGATTTGCCGAATATCGACAACAGCAGGCCCGCGAACAAAGCCAACAATGAATTTATTTTTGTGCCAAAAGACATTTTTTAGTCGTTAGTATTTAGTATGTCATTTCTGTGCAAGTTGGGATTGAATACAATAGAGACTATCCTTTATCTTTGCACGGCTGATTTTATGGAAGCTAATAGTTCCTGGCCTGTTCGGCTTATCTGTTCAGATTTGCCGAACAATTGATGCCTGTCGAGAACCTTTGGCTGGTTGTCATAATATCTTTGCACGGCTTCAATACCGCCCTCGGCCGTACCGCTGGTTTTATACCGGCCATCCAAAAGCCACGAGCTAACCTCGTCATCATACTCAGCGGGATAAATAAGTGCCACCGCAAATTTATCATTGCTATATTTTGCCAGATGCACCTTTGCCCGGCAGGGCGGTGCGGACTTGACTGCTAAATTAACAAGGTTCTTGAAATCCCGCCTGGCAGTATCAAGTTCGCGGCAGTAGAAGAACATCCCTGTCTCAAGGTGGAAGGTTTCGGCCCTTACGCCTTTTAGCTCAAGTCTGCCATCAGGATAGGCCTTATGTATCTTGTAGACCTTGCAGTCTTTATATTTTTCGCTTTCGAGCAGTTCAGCGACCTCCTGAGCGGTAAAGCCAGTGCCCACGTGGTCGCCGAAGTCGAATATATACAGGCCGACATATTTTTCAGGTTTTGGCAGTTTCATAGTTGCTATATTATAACCGTGGATTACACAGATTGCACCCCGTTAAAAATATTTTTGTATTTTCCCGAATATTTTTATCCGGTCTGGAATTTCTAATAGGGCAAGCAGATTTTTTGAAGGAGAGGGAAATCGTTCTTGACGTGGTCGGTGAGAGATGTAAGATGTGAGCGAAGTTACAGAATGTATTGAATGTATGATGTTCAGGGCGTTTTAAAAATTATCATAGTTAGGAGAACAACAAATGCGTAGATTTATCAATAAGCGGCGTATTATGCTTTATCTATTATTTGTGGTCGTATTAACCACATCCTGCACTTCAAAAAAACTGGATGAGCAGGTTAAAGCATATCAAGATGCCCATAACAGCGGCGATGTTAAAAAAGAGCTATCTTTCCTGGCAGAAGACATAAGATTTGAGGTGGTCGGGGAATGGATAGTAAAAGGTAAAGAAGAATTGCGGAAAATTGTTGAAACGGATGCCGCACTAAACAGCCATCTCATTTTTACAGACGTGAAGGTCAGTAACAACAAAGTAACGTGCATTGTTGAAGAGCAAAATGATATGCTTAAACTTGCCGGAATCGATACGCTATACTATGAATTTCGTGAATTTATTTTTGAAAAGGGATTAATAAAAAAGGTGAAGGCAAAACCTACGGAGAAGAGCGCCGAGGCACTAAAAAAGTTTCGATTGTCCTTCACAGGATGGGCTGGCAAAAACCGAGGCGAAGAGTTAGGAGAATTGCAGGGTGAGGGTCTTATTACTAAAGACAATGTTGGTAGGTGGTTGGCTCTAATGCGAGCTTGGCGAGAAGGAATGGAAAAAGAGGAGCAAGAAGAAAGCGAAAAAGAGGTCGAAAAGCTTGATTTGTTGAATGTTCCACCCGACAGTAAAATCGACGCTAACTCGACAACACAGAGATGACTTCGCTGGCAGAGACGATTTTCATAATAGCTCTCTCGACCCGCTTTCGGCGGGCTTGGAATGACGAGTTCGTGGTTCAAGGTCTAATTCTATTTAACTTTTAGTTTTGCAAATTTTCGTTTTCCGACCTGAACGACCATACCAGTGGCCGGAGCTATTTCCTTGTTAGGATCAAGTACTTTTACACCATCTATGCTCGTAGCTGCTTGTTTTATCATACGTTTTGCTTCACTACTACTTGATACAAGTTTAGTTTGTAAAAGGACTTTTGCGGCCGTAGTGGGTGCCGAGCTTATTTCCACTTCCAGTATGCCATCTGGCAGTTGGCCCTGAGCGAAGACTTTTTCAAATTCGGCGGCGGCGGCCTGGGCGGCTGCTTCGTTGTAGAACTGGATTACAATCGTTTTGCCGAGAAGAACTTTTGCCTCCTTCGGATGTGTTTTTTCGGGATTGACCAGCTCGGTGATTTTCTCGACCTCAAAGTCAGTTAAAAGCGTGAAGTAGTTTTCCATCATATCATCGGAGATGCTCATAACCTTGCCAAACATATCGTTGGGCTCATCGGTTACGCCTATGTAATTACCCTTGGATTTGCTCATTTTTTCTTTGCCGTCCAGACCGACAAGGATTGGCATGGTAATTACAATCTGGGGCGATTGTCCATAGGCACGCTGGATGTCTCTGCCGACAAGGTTGTTGAAGGTCTGGTCTGTTCCGCCCAATTCAACGTCACTTTGCACCATAACCGAATCGTAGCCCTGCATCAGAGGATATAGAAATTCATGAATACCGATAGCCTCTCCGTCTTTATAGCGGAGTTCAAAAGTGTCCCTCTCAAGCATACGGGCCACAGTCATATTACTTGTCAACTTTATCAAATCAATTAATTTCAGTTCTGAGAACCATTCGCTGTTGTATCTGATTTCGAGTTTTTCTTCCGAGGTATCGAGTATTTTTCCTGCCTGCTCGAAGTACGTTTTTGCGTTTTGTTCGATTTGCTCACTTGAGAGCATAGGTCGGGTCTCGTTTTGGCCTGAGGGGTCGCCTATTCGGGCGGTGTAGTCTCCTATGATAAGGACGGCCTTGTGGCCGAGGTCCTGGAACTGGCGCATCTTTCGCAGTACGACGGTGTGGCCGAGGTGTATGTCGGCGCTGGTAGGGTCCAGGCCGAGCTTTATGCGGAGCTGCCTGGAAGTTTTGGCCGCTTCGGTGAGCTTGTCGGTCAGCTCGGCTTCGCTGAAAATCTCGACTGTCCCGTATTTTAAGAGTTTAACCTGCTCTGCAATCTTTTCTGCCATATGTTTTCCCTTGCAAATTCAGGATTCCCAGAAAACAACATCGTAAACCAAAAGCGGATAATAAGCAAGAATCCACTCGATATTGCATCAGAATACCCAAACGTTGGTGGCTATTGACTTAACAGGGGCTTTATCCTGAAACGCCGCCGGAGACAATAAATGACATCGCCTTTGAACTGTCAATATCGAGCGGTTGAATCGAATCCTTTTTGAAAAGTAAGACATTGCCCGCGAAATTGTACGATTGCGGCAGGTAGACGGCGACATAATCAGTCAGTCCGATGTTTTCCATGGTCTGGCTTGTAACAAAGCCCATCACCTTTGCACCGCTTTGCCCAAGCGAAGCAATTACCGGCTTATCGAACTTCTTTTCCTCGCCTGCGAAGGCTTCCACGATGTCCTTGATGGAACCATAGAGCAGTTTGACCAGGGGGAGTTTTGTGAAGACCTTTTCCACAAGGCCAAATAATTTTTTACCCATGAAGTTGGAGGCGAGAAGGCCAATAAGGAAAATAGCTGAAATTGTAGCTAAGATACCCAACCCGGGGATAGGTATTCTGAGCAGGTCACGAAAGACTTTATCCAGGCTGGTAAATGCCCACAGAAGTATAAAAACCGTTACTAAAATAGGTACACAAATTAACAGACCCCTGAGGAAATACTTTACTATCTTCTTCATTTTTTGATCCTTTCAACGGAACTTTTAATGCTTTCCATTACTTGCATCTTCTTTTAGTTTCTTTGACTTCGAATATGACAGCACCGCTATTACGTACGGAATAACTGTTGCAAGCAAGAAAACAAGACATATTACTTCCACCTGCTGTTCGGTTACCAGGGCGTATAACGGTCTCATCTTTCTATTTGGCCAAAACAGGCATACATCCCAGTGGTAAATGGAATCAATTACGACGTGCAGCCATACGCCAAGAACACCTGAGACGAGCATCTTCAAGAAGCTGGTCTGGTAAGGTATGTGGAGTATTTGCATTATCATTTTGAATAGATTTCGCAGTGGCCAGGCGGTCAGCGCCCAGATGATGCCTGCCGCCGAACCTATTAAGAGAGTATGGGTGAATCTATGGATTGGGTAACCAAGTCCGAACTGTGTGATGATGAGGACTTCCAAGTCAACAATTACGTTGGCCAGGACAAAGACAGGGACGTCGAGCCATTTTCTAAAGGTCAGGCCGATAAAGCCACTCGGTCCAAGATGATATGGCGTATACGGCATCTGAATCTTGCTTCAAAGAATAACAATTGATTAACCGGTTAGTTTTTGTGAGCTTAACTTGCGGTCTTGAGTGTGTCAAATGTTTAGCGGGTTGTGCGGGCATAAAAAAAACCGCCCGAGTTGAGCGGTTTTAGAAGCGGAAAGAGGCAAGCGGGTTTGTTAACATAAAGCGATATAGCTCATGATTGCCAGGAACAAGATCCGCCTTTTGTTAATTGTAAAAGGAAGCCAGGTTTTGTAATAAAATTTTGTCATCGCCCTTCTGGAAGCCAGAACCTTTAAATTGTTATTCTTACATTACAAGGTTATTATAACCGAAAAGGGGGTAGGAAAGCAAGGAAAATTATTGCTTCGTAAACGTAAGTGTTTGTTAATGAGAACATTACGAAAGGTGGATTCGGCAAATTTTTTTGGTCGCTCCTCTGCCTAAAATCAGCAAGGGCAGCGCAAAACTATAGAATAGTAGCTGGACAAATTGTCCAAATGATTATAGGTCCTTGACTTGTGGTTACTGGAAAAGATTTTGAGAACTAATCACTAATCATACGAATTATGCTAACTTGGTTACCGCTTCGGCGACGAGTTTGGCTATTGGCAGATGCTGTGGGCAGCGAGTTTCTGCGCGGCTGAAATCGGTTCTCAGCAGATTGTTTCTTACCTTGCGCGGGATTTGAGCGAAAAGTTCTCTTGCCCTGTTGTGGTCCCCATAGCTGTTGTAGTACATCAAATAGCGCATAATGTCATTTACATAGGGTGTATCGGGCAGTGCAGAGTCACAGATGTTTGCACAGCCGGCACAATAACCGTCACAGGTTGCGCGGGCGTATTCTGTGAGGGCCTGGGTATCTGCCTGAGTAAGCTTTGTTTTATCGAGGGCGGCCGCGACGTTTGAACGTAACTCACGAATATTCTTCATCCCGACACAGACGGATGTGAATCTTTTATCCTGCAGGACGGCTTTTATCTTTGCCTGCTCTTTGGTAAAACCTTTCTGTAAGAAGTGGCCGGTGAGTTTTTTGTCCTCATCGGTTGTAATCTTCTGACCCATTCCGAGAGTCTTTATGGCCATAATCCCTTTGCCGGCTTTGTGGCAGGCGTCAATTGCGGCGTTTAATTTTTTATCCTGCATTAAACGGAAATTGTAGATTGTCATTACAACTTCAATCCAGTCGAGTTTGGCGGCGGCGGCAAGGACGTCGGCCATATTCTGGTGTGTGCTGATGCCGAAATGCTTTATAAGTTTGCGTTTCTTTGCGCTTTCGGCCCATTCCTTTAGCTCGTTTGTTAAAAATGCAGGGTTGGGACACTGGTGATAGCCATAGTACAGGTCAAAGTAGTCTGTCTTCGCTCTCTTGAGGGATGTTTGAAGGCGTTCTTCCACCTGGTCTATAGTTTTGGCCCGCGATGCCTTGCTGGTGATGAAAAGTTTCTTTCGCATCTTGGGATTTTTCGTGAGGAAATTTCCTATGCCAATTTCGCTGTTTCCGCCGGTATAGATGTGGGCGGAATCCCAATAGGTTACGCCCCAGCGAGGGGCCATCCTCAAGACTATCTGGTTGGCGATAAGGTCCTGGTTTCCACCCAGGCACAGGCAGGGCAGCTTAATGCCTGTTTTGCCCAACTTTCGTTTTGGCACCTGTGGGTGTTTTGGTTTTTTCGCTGTGTCGCTTGTCCGGCCTTGTGCGGCTATGCTATCAGCCGAAGCAAAAACAGAGCCCAATCCTGCTGCGAACGCAGTATCGCGCATAAAGCTGCGCCGAGTTACTTTGTTATCGTTATTATTCATCGTTTATTCCCTTTCTTGACAGGTTTCCGATATATTTTCGAAGTATCTGCGAAACCACAAATTAACAGCGCCTCCATGCAGGGATATATTATCGCAAAACCTCTGAATGGGTCAAGTCATTTATTTTTGGCCTGTAGGTATGAGCGGCTGGTTATCCTTGTTGCTGTGCTCAAATACGGGATTTAAAATAGCGATTAGGCCAACTTGTTGACTGCTTCAGCGACTAATTTAGCTATCGGCAAATGCTGCGGGCAGCGGGTTTCTGCGAGGCTGTAATCGGTGCCCAGCAGTCTGTTTCTTACGCTGCCTGGGATTTGAGCGAAAAGCTCTCTTGCCCTGTCCCTGTCGCCGTAGCTGTTGTAGTACATCAAGTATCGCATAATGTCACTGATGAAAGGCGTGTCCGGCAGGGCTGAGTCGCAGATGTACGCGCAGCCGGCGCAATAACCGCTGCAGGTTGCCCGGGCGTATTCCTTAAAGGCCTCAACATCCGCATGCGAGAGTTTGGTTTTGTTCAACACGGCATCTACGTTTGTATTTAAGAGAGATATATTCTGCATCCCAACGGAGACTGCACTGAACCTTTTATCCTGCAGTACAACCTTTATCTTTGCCTGTTCCTGGGTGAAACCTCGCTTCTGGAAGTGACCGAGGAGTTTCTTATCCTGTTCGGTTTCGACCGGCTGTAGACGTCTGACCCCGCGAGAGAAAGCCTTCATAGCAGTAAGACCAATGCCGGCTTTATGACAAGCCTCAATAGCAGCCCGCAATTCAGGGTTCTGCATTACCCGGAAATTATAAAGTGTCGTTATCGCATCAATCCAGTCGAGCTTAGCGGCAGCGGCGAGGCATTTGGCCATATTTTTGTGGGTGCTGAAACCAAAAAAACGTATCAGTTTGCGCTTCTTTGCACTTTTGGCCCATTGTTTTATTTCCTCAGTGAGGCGTTCGGGATCGGACAAGCCGTGAAAGGCATAGTACAAATCGATGTATTTTGTATTCATTCTTTTGAGAGAAGTCTGAAAACGACTTTCGACTTTCTCTGCGGTTATCGGGTACCGAAAAAGCGCCGGCTTGCTTACAATGAACAATTTTTTTCTGGCGTCCGGATTCTTTGTGAGGTATTTGCCAATGCCAAGCTCAGCGTTTCCACCTCCATAATTGTGGGCTGTGTCCCAGTAAGTTACACCGGACTCGAAAGCTTTTCTTAAAATGATTTGCTTATCAATAAAACTAAAGTCTCCGCCTAAAGACAGGCACGAAACCTCAACGCCTGTTTTGCCGAACTTTCGTTTGGGCACCTGTGGGGATTTTGGTTTTTGTGCTTTTGCCGTGGCATCTGTTGGACTTTTTGCATCTATTGTATCAGCCGAAGCAAAAACGGAGCCTAATCCTGCTGTTCCCATCGTCTTCAAGAAATTTCTTCTGTTGATTTGATTTTCTTTCATCCCATTCAACTCCAAAAGGATTAACGCTTTAGTAACAACTGTCTGTCCATACTTCTTGTCTCTCCTTCGGCGGAGACTCTAATGGCTTTTTTGCCGCTTACGGGGCATTCATGCTCGCAGACTCCGCAGCCAGTACATTTTTCGATATCCACATAGGGCCTCTGGAGTCGAACCTGAATTTCAATTTTATCGCCGGCAGCAGGGATTTTTTCGGATTGCTCATCAGGTGAGATTGTGATGGTGTTTTCGGTGTTTGCCGTGATTTTGGCGTGAGCACCATCTTCAACAGCGAAATAATAATCGCCGGTGGCGAATTTATCAGGCGCGATGGCTGTTTCGATTTCTATAGTGTTATCAATAACTTTTGTTACCGTAACAATTCCATCTCTTATAGTGATAAATTCTTCGCGGGTGTAGATTGCCTTGGGACTGAGGGGACAGTTTTCCTCGCAGACAATGCAGGGTTTGTCCATTGCCCAAGGCAGACACCTGTTGCGGTCAAAGAAGGCGGTGCCGAGCTTGATTGGCCCGGTATCAGCGAACTCATCGGCTCCGAGTTTTTCGGCGAGGGTGATCGGCCTGATGGCTGAGGTCGGACAGACCTGTCCGCAGGCCACGCAGTTCAACTGGCATCCGCTTGAGCCGATTCGATTGTTCAGGACCGGAGTCCAGAGATTTTCCAGGCATCCTTCGATGCCGCCCGGCTGGAGGACATTTGTAGGACAGACACGCATGCATTGGCCGCACTTGATACATCTTTTCAAGAATTCCTTTTCTGTTAGTGCTCCGGGCGGGCGAATGACTTTGTGATACCAGTTACTGCCCAATTTGTTACTAAGCCTGACGGCCGGTACTGCGAAAACGCCGCCGGCAAGAGAAAGCACAAAACCTCTGCGGGAGATGTCCGGGTTTGTGATTTCGCCTGCCAGTGACGGTTTCGTCTGGTAGCTGATTATTTCATCCTTGCAATCCTGGCGACAGTTGAAGCAGAGCACGCATTCGCTTATTCTTATGTTGTCGCTTGGTTCGCAGCCGCCTTCGCAGGAGCGCTCGCACAATTTGCAATTAGAGCATTCAGTCTGGTTTTTGCCGATTCGCCAGATAGCAAACCTTCCGAGGATGCCGAACAATGCGCCGAGCGGACAAATAAATCTGCAGTAGAATCGTGGGATGGTCAGGTTGAGAAGGACTGCGGTGAAGAAAATCAGGAGTATCAGCCATGCTCCCTCATAAAAGCGCGGCGTTGCTGAGACAAAATTAACGCTTCTATCTGCAATGGACAATAATAACTGAAAAGAACGTGTAACGAGCGGTATTGGGTCGAGGAGGCCTGTCTGTAAAGTGGAACCAATCGATGGGAAGGCAGCCATAAACAGAAAGAATATGAGAATTAAGTATTTTATGCACTGGGCCTTTCGGTATTTGTTGAGCTGGATTTTTTTGGCCAGTTTTGTTTTTCGATTGCCTAAAAAACCAACGAAGTGGTGCAGTGAGCCGAAGGGACAGACCCAACTGCAAAAGAACCGGCCTAATATTATGGTCAATGTAATAGTGACGAGGGCCCAAAGGAGGGGCCAGTACAATGTATGGGTAGTCAAAATGGTTCCGATTGCCACGAGCGGGTCGAGCTGCAAAAACCAGTTAACCGGCCAGGAGCGCAACTGCCAGAATTTCTCGCCTACAGTGGTGACTATGCAGAACCAAAGAAACATCGAGAAAAAGAGAGCCTGACTTATACGTCTGACTGTTACAATTTTCATAATCACACTTTCAGAGCTGTGAAGGTTTTTGATTTACAGTGGTCAAGCAATTTCCAATCATTATTTTTTAATCTTTATTTTTCCAAGATGGTACCAGCCGCCATCCTGCTTTCCGGAAATGGCGAGTTTAACTTTGGGCTTATTGGACTGCGGGTCGAGAATTCCGATTTGCAGGTCATATTCTCCCGAAGGCATATCAGATGGGACCAAAACGGAATCGTCATAAAGATTGTCACCCGGCAGCCAGGTTCTGATATCGGCGTTGGTAAGTACGATTTCGGTTTTTTCATCGTTTTTGAGGCGAAGAGCGAGAGGGAATTTCTTATAACACGGTGCAACGCCCTTGTTGTCCCACCAGGAAGTGAAAGACAGTTTGCTGTTTGGATTCACTACTGACGGGTATGTAAACTTTCGAAGGACAAATCTGTATCCCATTTTGCTGAGCCACCTATTGACGGCAGGCCACCATTCGTTCGGGACAGGAGAGGACTTGGCGTTGAAGGAAGAGATGTGCCACTTGAGGGATTCGTCGATGATGTGGTCGGCATCCCAGCCCATATCCTTCCAGTGCTGCATTACCCAGCATACCTCAAGCGTCACGGGAGCTTTTTTCCAGGCGTCCCTGACACCAAAGTTTATGATTGCCTGCGGATAATAATCGTTCATGTGTGACCAAGTTTGACTAAAGCCTCCCATATCACCGAGACAATCGACCCTCCAGCCGACGTCGGCTTTAGAAAGGGCATAGCTGTTTGTTTTCTTGTCGGTGAGGAGCATAACAAGATGTGTCTTTTTAAAGGAGTCGATATAGGCGTCGACCAGCGCCTGTCTTGTTTTCTGTGTCAATAAAGAAGAGCCTGCACCTTCGCCCCAGGCCCCGACAATCGAAACGTCGATGCTTTCGAGGTCAGGGTGGCCGTCATAGCGTTTGCCCATAGTTCTTATCATTTTTGTAAAATGCCTTACGTACCGCGGATCTTCAGGGTCGACCTGCCATTTTTTCACCCGTAAATCTTTTCTCTTGCCGACCATTGTACGATACCAGTTGGGGACATCATTTCCCGTTCCTGTACCGTAGGGCGCGATGCGCAGCATCAGAGTCTGTTGTCTATCCTGGGCTGTTTTGAGGGCTTCATCTATCAAGTCCCAGCGATATTTGCCCATATTCGGTTCGATGAACTTCCAATAAATTCGGAAATAGGCTATCGACGTCATGGGGTAGTCTTTGTTTTGCAAGTTGCCATCGAACTCCTGATACACAATGGGCTTGCCCTCGGTCCAGCGTTTAGCTTGATTTAGGGTATCGCCGTTGAATCTCTGAAAGGTCATAAAGCCGATTCCGGGATTAGTCAGGATGTCGTCGATTTCCGTTGGCCGAACGGTAATGGTTTCCTGCGCAAAGACCGGGAAGAAAGATGCTTGGATTAATATGATGGCAATTGAGAAGACTTTGATTAAACATGAGATCCGCACGATGACTTTTCCTTTGACTTTATTCATCATAATAAAGCATTGTTAAAAAGACGGATTTTAAACTGTCCCACGTATTGGATTAAGTGCCTCATAGTTGGTTGTTCCTGCGCCGGCGGTTTCGGCCTTTGCAAGGTAAGGCAGGTCCGCTGGCTTCAGATCCAAAAGTTTGCAGCCATAGGAATCGGCAGCTACCATGTTGCAGCTTGCAATCAGCGTGTTTGCACGTTTCAAATCCGCAACGGAGCCTCCCGTCGGGCCATTTGTCATCATAACTTCGGTGCCGTCGAGTATAACCAGCGTCGGCTTTACCATCATAGACAGCTCGGCGATGATAGTATTGATATCCTGGTGAAAGATGTTGCGTCGTCCGCCCAAAAGCCCATACCAGTTTTTCATCGACATAGAAGCGCCGGCCCTGGCGTGGTGTTTGACCGGGGTTATGCCAATAAGTTTATCGACTTTGGCAAAGGGGCCAAAGAAGATAGGCCAATTCTTAATGAGTTTGCCGCCTTCAAGGTTCGTGTGCTTGAAATGATATAATTTGGGCAGTATAACCCTGGCACCGGCCTGGCTTGCTGCTTTGCCTATACCGCTTAATGTAAAGCAACTTGCAGGGTCGTTAATCGGATTGTCGGTAACGTAAACCAGCTTTGCTCCGGCTTTGTAGCACAGCGTTACAACTTCAGCTACCAGTTCGGGCTGAGCCGTTGCCCCAAGCATTGGTGGTGAGGCGAATGCAACATTTGGTTTTATCGCGACCGTTTCGCCTTGCTTGACGAATCTTTCTATACCGCCGAGCAATTCTATCGCCTTGGTAACGGTTTGTTTCCTGTCAGAGCCCTGGACTATGCTCATAGTCTGGCCAGTTACAGTGGGTACGGAGAAATCCGGAAGTGTTACAAGCTGCTCGGCTTTGATAGCGTGCCTCAGGGGGCCTTTGGCGTCATAAAGCAAGCAGGAAGCTGTGGCCGCAGCGGCAATTGAAATTCCCGCTTTGCCTGCGCGAGTAAGGAACTGCCTTCGGTGAAAGTTTTTGTCGTTTTGTTCAGTCATTGCTTATTGCCTTTGCCTGGCTGAGTTTGTTAATGAGTATTATTGCTAAATTTTCCGCGTACTGTTGATTCTCTGCCTCGTGAATGCCGACAACGAATGGCCCTGTTGCAGAGACAATTTCAGTCGTGTCATAGAAGTCAACAACTTTGCCTTTTAGAGTTTTATTGATTGCCGGCTTGGCCACGCCGCCGTTTTCGATTAAAAACTTATGATAGCTTTTGGCTACAAGCCGGGCATCTTTTGAGTCCGAGCGTCTGCTGAGGAATGCGGTAATGGTCTCGTCACCGAGTTTGTATTGTGCTGTAAAGATGTCAGTAAATCCTTCAAAGGCAAAGGCACTTGCCAGATATAATTTTGGACTGCCTGTAACAAGGTTGTCTTGAGGGAACAAAGTAAGCTCAGGTATCTCTGTCACTTTATCAACGGCTAAATTTGTCTGAATCTTCTGGGCGACCTCCATCATTGCTTTGAGCAATTCGTCCGATTTAGAGGAAGCGATAAATTCGATATAATATTTGCCGTGGACAAAATACAGGGAATCGGTAGTTCTATAGCCGAATTGCATATCCGGCAAAAACTCAACACCGGGCCTCCTTTGTACGCTATAAACGGAAAATGCGTTTTTGAGAGCGGCCATATCAAAAACGAAAAGCTCCATCCATAGACTCTCTCTGCCTTTGTTTATTAATCGCTGAGTAAACAATTTTTCGAAGCCTGATTCGTTGTAAAGGGGAGCTTTGCCGTTAATTTTTTCGAAAAGATTATCAGCAAGATAGACTTCTTCTGAAAGCATTTCAAAACCGGCAGGGACCAGAGATCGCAATTTTGCCGTTATAGGCTCACTGACGGCTGTTTCTATACCGAATCGGCTCATATCGTAGTCGGATTGTGTTATCAATATGGTAATTGTGATAATGATAAGAATCGCCAGCAAAGAGATACTCACAACAGATTCGAGTTTTTTCGGTTTGCCTTTAATCGAATCCATAGACAACTCCAATAATGGCAATTTGCCCCGTTGGAAGTGCTGCAGCGAAAAAATTCTAACGGGGTTTACTTGACCATATAGTTCAAGCGGATTATAGTTTCCGTCTGAGTTTTTGTCAATATTGGATTTTGCAGGTTCAGAGCGAATGCGAAATATACGAATTGCTATGGCTCAGATGTTTTGCCTTGATGGAGACCGCTGCGGCAATTTTGTACGAATTGAAAATGCGATTCTGGAGGCAAAAGATGGTGCGGCTGATATTATTTGTTTTCCTGAGACGGTTATATTGGGTTGGGTAAACCCTGATGCCCGCGAGAGAGCATGTTCCATCCCGGGCAAGGATTCGGGGCGCCTTTGTGAATTAGCTAAAAAATATGAAATTTATCTATGTGCCGGATTAGCTGAGAAAGACGGAACGAAGCTGTATGATTCGGCAGTGCTCATTGATAAGACAGGGCGAATTCTACTTAAACACCGTAAGATAAATATATTGACGGAGTTGATGAGTCCACCTTATACGCCGGGAAAAGGAGTGAATGCAGTGGAAACTAAATTCGGCAAAATCGGGCTGCTGATATGTGCAGATACACATAAAGATAAAATATTGGAGCGTATGGCCGAGCTGAAACCGGATTTGCTGCTTGTTCCATACGGATATGCAGAGGTGGAAAATAAGTGGCCTGAACATGGTAAAGAGCTTGAGAGGGTGGTCAATAATGCGGGGCGGAAAGCCGGAGCGGTTGTGGTTGGTACTAATCTTGTCGGCGAAATAACAAAAGGGGCGTGGAAAGGTCGAATATTCGGTGGATGCAGCGTTGCGGCCGATAAAAACGGTAAAACGCTTACAATTGGCGCAGACCGAGACAGAGATATTAAGATTGTTTCCATAAAGACCGACGGATTATCGCTTAATGGTTAATTGCAGGCACATTATTTCACGGTGTAAATACAAATTTTAACGAGTCATGCTTGTTGGTCCTATTAGAGCTGCTCATGATAGAAAAAATGCTGTAAAAAAAAATAAGATTTTTAACGGGATTGACAAAGCAGCCCAGATGCTGTTATAATATAACGAAAGAATAAAAGGAGACTAATATGACTGGATATACACATTATCTGGCTTTTTGGACACCGGGTCCGCTTGAGCTTGCAATCATTGCTATCGTTGCTTTGTTGTTGTTCGGCAGGCGGCTGCCGGAAATCGCCCGCAATGTCGGCAAGAGTATGACCGAATTCAAAAAGGGCATTAACGAAGCCAAAGAAACCAAAGACGAAATCGTAAGTGACGTCCGCAAGGTCGGTGACGACATAGTAGAGGAGGCCAAGGACGCCGCCGGACTGAACAAAGATGATACGATGGGCGCTGATTGATTATAAAAATTCTGGGACAGCCATAAAAGACGTTGGCAGTCCCGAATTTTATCAATTTTGATATGGGCGAGAGCAATAAGAAAGACGACCTTTTTGACTCCACAATGAGCCTTGGTGACCACCTTGAAGAATTGCGAATGCGGATGATTCGCGCGCTTCTTGGGCTGGTTATATGTGCTATCATCTGCCTGGCTTTCGGACGCTCAATAATAAGGTTTATGCAAGGACCTTATGATGATGCAACTGCCAAGCTTCTGTTCAATATTGATCTGGAGTTCCAAGCTGATTTAGACCAAGGTACCATGACAGAAGGCCTGCTGCAGGAATTAAGGGACAACGGGGTGGCACTGTCTGCCGATGTCAAAGTTAAACAGCAGGGGTATCTATTCAGCAGAAGAAGATGGCTGATCGACGACGGTGTAGAAGATAGATATTGTGCCAAGAAAGAGATAGTTAAGGTCAAGGAAGAGGGGGACGAGGTCAAGGAAGAGGAGGATGAGGTCAAGAAAGAGGAGATCCGGCTAAACATTTATAAACTAGAGACGCTCCAGGTAATTGCGGTGGCAGCCGGTATTATCAGCTATATAAAGATTGCTTTAATTGCGGGTCTGTTAATCTCATCTCCGTGGGTCTTTTATCAGTTGTGGATGTTTGTTGCCGCCGGACTATATCCGCACGAAAAACGGTATGTTAATATAGCAGCGCCTTTTTCGGCCATTTTATTCGTCACCGGAGCACTATTTTTTCTTATCGTTGTCGCACCTCTGACTCTGAAATTCCTGGTATCGTTCAATGAGAGAATACTTGACGTAAAGTCGCAATTTACCTTTCAGCACTACATTACTTTTGTCAGCCATCTTATGTTGGTATTCGGGCTGGCTTTTCAAACACCGACGGCGATTTTCTTTTTGAACAGGACGGGCCTGGTTTCCATAGCGGCGTTGAACAAATCGAGGAAGTTTGTTGTCCTTGCTATCTTTATAGTGGCAGCGATGGCCACTCCGCCTGATGTGATTTCGCAGATAACGCTGGCAGTTCCGCTGTACTTGCTGTTTGAATTAGGGATACTTCTAAGTTACATAGCAAGTCGGAGAAAAAGAAAATCACAGGACGAGAAGTGATAAGTCCGGCAGACCAAACCTGCTCATTCGCAACAGCTTATTGCTTTTGAAACTAATCGAGGATGATTTCGTCTTGATATTCGGGGACTGCAACCTGCCAGCCGGTTTGCTTTCTGACGTAGTTACCAAAACTTTGTGCGCTTTCTGTCTCGCCGTGTACTACGAATACGCCCCTTGGAGGGGCATCCAGTTCCTTCAGCCAATCGAGCAGCTCGTCTCTGTCTGCGTGTGCTGAAAAACCGTGTATTCGGGCTATTCTTGCTTTAATGCCGCGTTTGACGCCAAGTATCCGAACCTTTTTGATGCCATCCACAATCGACCTGCCGAGTGTGCCAACTGCCTGATAGCCAACGAACATAATCGTGTTTTTCGACTGCGAAATGTTATTAACGAGGTGGAACTTCACTCTGCCGCCTGTACACATTCCTGAGCCGGCTATTACCATAACCGTCCCTTTTATATTGTTGATTGCCTTTGATTCGTCAGCCGTGCCCGCCATTTGCAGGCCCGTCAGGTCAAAAGGTGACTTATGTCGTTTGACAAATTCGGTCATCTCTTTATCAAACAATTCCGGGTGATTCTGAAAAACCTTCGTAATCCTTGAGGCCATGGGGCTGTCTAAGAAAACCTTGAATTGTGGTATCTTATTGGCCAGCCGCAGCTCGTTTATGTAATATAAAACCTCCTGTGAGCGTTCGAGTGCGAAGCTCGGAACGATAATGTTACCGCCAACTTTTATGGTCGAGTTTATCACTTCAGCAATCGCATTTTCTACATCGGCGGTGTCCTCATGTACCCGGTCGCCATACGTGGACTCAATGAGAACATAATGGGCATAATCGAAAACCGTTGGGTCGCATACAATCGGCCTGTCCGGGCGTCCGATGTCACCAGAAAACAAGATGATTCTCTCCCGGCCATTTTGACGGACCTTTGCTCTTATTATCGAGGAGCCGAGGACATGACCAGCGTCGTAGAAGGTAGCTTCGACGCCATCGCCGAGATTTTGAGCTTCTCTGTATTCAACATGTGAGAAAAGCGGAAAGCAGGCCTCGGCATCCTCTATGGTGTAAAGCGGGACCTCCGGATAGGGGCCTTTGCGGCCCTGCCGTTCGTGCCTTTTGCGTTTGTGCTTGGCGTCCTCTTCCTGAATCTTAGCTGAATCCAGCAATATGATTTTGGCAATTTCAGCGCTGGCGGCAGTACAGTAAATCTTTCCGCTGAATCCTTCCTTAACGAGCTTCGGCAATAAACCGCAATGGTCGAGATGGGCGTGAGTTAGGAGGACAGCGTTTATATGTTTTGGTTCTACAGGGAACGGGTCCCAGTTTCTTGCGCGGAACTGCCGTTCCTGATAAAGTCCGCAGTCTACGAGAACGTTCGTGCCATTTGCCTGCAGAAGGTGTCGAGAACCTGTAACATTCTGAGCGGCACCGAGAAACTGTAATTTTATTTGCATACTTGACCTCACAGGGTAAACGGTAATTCCTATATACATATTCTATACATAATAATACTATTCAACAAGCGAATTCCACAAATGTAAGGAAAGGGCAGGTGAAGGATTCAATGTCCGGTGTCCGAAGCTCAGAGGACCTCGACTTAAACGATACCGTTTTCCGTCAGCAGAAGCGGCACGAGTTGAGGCTTTTGTTTAGGAGAGGCCGTCAAATGTTTTTTGTTTCGGATAAGCTTGACCTTTTGAGCAAGAAAAGGGGACTGGGATTGTCCTGGAAGCCCCTGTGCTCAGGCGGATTGACTCAGATACTTTGAAAAGTTAATTTGGGAGCGCAGATGGTCTCATTCTTGGCCCGTGGTACATTGTTCCTTTTCCAGGTCAAGCATGCCATATTTTGTCAGGTCAACTATCTTATAGAAATATGACAGTTGAGACAAATCATCCGTTCGCAGTGCTGTGATTAAGGCAATATGTTTTTTATTTTGCAGTTCTTGTAGGTTACTGCGTATTAGTGCGGATGCCATTCCCAATCTCTCGCTTAAGACGGGTACTTTGAAACCAGCCACATCGTCTCTATGAAAAAATAAATAAGCGTATGTGAGCTTGCTTTCAGATGAAAGTTCGGAGGTGTTTATTAGCTTAAAAGTTAGAAGTAAGTCCCCAATTTTAGCGTGTTTTGGGGCCGTATTAGCCTCCTTGCGAAGAAAGTCTACAAAATCCCTGTATAAGGATAATGTCTTAAGCTTCATAGTAAATCCTTTGCACTCATTATTCAATTAGTAATTTCTACACTCTAACTAAAGTATAAGATGTGTTTTCGATGCAAGGCAAATTAGTTAATCTAAATTATGCAAAAAAATGCCATTTGTTTTGATGCCCGATAAGAACGACTTAACAAAGCTACAATGGGGCCCTAATATATTCCTTTTTCGTGAAATTCGGTCTTATAGTGAGTGGCGGAAAAGAAGCGTGTAAAACCCTTTATTAATAGGGGGAGAATTTGAACAATAAGCTGAGGCTGTTTTGGAGGAGATTTCTTACGGTCAGCTTATTAGAATGTTGTCAAATCATACTCCATCTCGAATCTCAGCTTGTGTTCAGTCTCTTCATGAGCGAGCCACAGAAACATATCCTTCATTTCTTCGTCTTGTGCAATTTTGGCCAGGTCGGTATACAGTTTGACAGAAACGTTTTCCTTTTTCATGGCCAAAATAAGTATATCAGCATAGCTCATATCCGGCCGAACCTCACCGCCATCAACGTACTCGGCGATGCCAAGGCTCCCCACTTCTTCATCTTTGAGCACCATCCCGACCGCCTTTGCATCTTCCAGCTTTATCTTGTGTTCCTGCTCCTCCCTGGCAAAATCTTTAAGGACCTTACGCAACTCGGGTTTGTTCACCTTACCCGCCAGGTCGATGTATAAATGAATTGCCTCGTTCTCTCTTCCGATTGCAAAATCCAGAATTTCATCAACAGATTCAAAATTCTCCATGACACGGCCCTCGCATTTTCAATTGACAGGTCAACAGTTTAACAGCTCATACGCTATTTCATATCTGAAGCAGCCTTCGTTGAGTTATCCGCTAAAGGTGAAAATGTGCCACCTTAGGTGCGCTACAAATGCTAATCTTGGCACTAACGTTTGTCAAGGTTATTTAAACAACGACTTGATTTTGTTTCCAAACAGGGCCAAGAACGCAGCTTGTCAGGTTCTTAAAAGTCCTTGTTTTTGCAGATAAGACCTAATGCGGGCGATGGTTGAAGTGTGGAAAAATAATAACACGACAGCAGTTTTGAGCCGGGAATTACCCATTTTAGGCAAAAATGGCTGAAAAGCTGCACAAAAAAGCCCAAAAAACAGTTGCAATCTTACGATGGATTTGGTAACTTAATGTAATCTGAAGGCTTAGCAGCGTTGAGTAATGTTTTGACGAAAACCTGATTAAGGCTTTTTTATAGAGGAGTGGGGTGATGACAATTCTAAACGCAATCAAAAAGATGTGCGACGTTGGTTTTTATTGCTTGGTCGCACTAATAATATTTTTGACCATTTTAGTTACTGCAGAACAGGCCCAAGCGAGAAATCCCTACCGAAAAGCTTTCTTCCAAGCGTACCCGGGAGCAAAGAACTCGGTACTGGATAGTGTTCCAAGTCACGCTGGTCATTGCGGTGTTTGCCACTACGACTTCAGTGGTGGGGGCACACGAAATCCGTTCGGATTAGCTGTCGAGGCTACCTCGAACCGCGACAAGGACGATATCCTCAGCCTTGAGGGCCTTGACTCGGATGGCGATGGATTTAGCAACGGAACAGAGATAACGGATACAATTACGTTCAGCAATACACCGACATTTTTGGGCCTGACCCCTGCAAATCTCAGCAGCGTCTCAAATGTCGACGTGTCCGAAATCCAGAACCATCTTGTGCCCAGCACAGGCAGCGACACAACCCCGCCGAGCGTTACGCTCATCGTGCCGAACGGCGGCGAGAATTATGTCGGCAATACTGGAACAACAGTGCAATGGATTGCCGGCGACGCCAGTGGAATCGCTGCGATTGACCTGTACGTTTCCCTGGACAACGGAGCAACGTACAAACCCGTCGCACTTGGCCTGTCTAATACCGGAACCCACCCCTGGTTCCCAGCCAACCGACCGACCACTGAGGCGATGTTCCGGGTTGTTGCTACCGACAATGCGTTTAATACAGGACAAGATGAAAGCGATGCGGTCTTTACTATCGAATCACCTCCCGGCGGCATCGCCCCCACCACCCTTAGGGACTTTGATCAGCCTGGCAGTCAGCCGTTCGAGGCTGGCATACTCAACCCCCCGGAAGCCTGCGCCGTCTGCCATGGCAATTACGACCCCAATGTCGAGCCGTACAATAATTGGCGCGGCTCTATGATGGCACAAGCTTCGCTCGACCCTCTGTTCAAAGCCAATATGACCATTGCTAATCAGGACGCCCCCGACTCGGGCGACTTGTGCCTGCGTTGCCATCTTTACAGGGGATGGCTGCGGGGCCGTTCTGTCCCGACCGACGGCACCCAGATGCTCTCCACTGATGAGAGCGGCGTTGCCTGTGACCTTTGTCACCGCCTGGTCGACCCGATTTTTGACCCAACTGAGAATCCGGCTGAGGACGAGGACATTTTAGCTGCACTTATTTTTCCAGCGATTGATTTCGGAAATGGCATGGCAACTATCGACCCCACCGGGGCCCGTCGCGGGCCCTTTATCAATGCCGACACTGGTCATCCGGTTCTTGTATCACCATTTCACCGCGAGGCGGCACTTTGCGGAACCTGTCATAATGTTAGCAATCCAGCATTCGAAAAGGACGGCAGCGGCAACTATATGCCTAATGCCTTCGACGCACCTGCCACGGACTTCTCGGCCCATACACTCCTGCCTGTGGAACGTACATATAGCGAATGGTTTTACAGCCAGTACAACACTATTGAAGGTGTATATGCGCCTCAATTTGGCGGAAATCAGGATTATGTCGCCACCTGTCAGGATTGTCATATGCGGGACGTCACGGGTCAGGCCTGCAATTTCGGCACGCCTCCGGTCCGAGACGATCTGCCCCTGCACGACATGACCGGCGGTAGTGCCTGGCTTCCCGGATTGCTCAGCACGTTGTTTCCTGATAAGGTTAATGAAGCTGCGATGCAAGCCGGTATCACCCGCGCCAGATACATGCTCCAGAACGCCGCTGATCTGACAGTTGTCCAAGAGGGCAAGGACTTAAAGGTCACAGTCACTAACAACTGCGGCCATAAACTTCCGACCGGATATCCCGAAGGTCGGCGAATATGGATTAACGTTAAATTCTTTGATGACTCAAATTCATTGATTTCCGAATCCGGTGCATACGACCCGAACACAGGAATTCTATCCCATGACCCGGATGTCAAGATTTACGATATAGAACCTGGAATAGACCCGACTTTGGCCTCGATTCTTGGCTTACCGTCGGGGCCGTCCTTCCACTTTGTGCTCAACAACAAGGTTTACAAAGATAACAGGATACCGCCTCGGGGCTTCACCAATGCCGCGTATGCAGATTTTGGCGGCGCTCCTGTAGATTACAGCTATCCGGACGGACAATACTGGGACGACACTTACTATAATATCCCTCTCGCTGCTACCTCGGCTGAGGTAACCCTGTACTACCAGAGCACCAGCAAGGAGTTTGTTGAATTCCTCCGTGACGAAAACTCCACAAACAACGACGGCAATGATATCTATGACCTCTGGAACAATAATGACAAATGCCCGCCGGAACTCATGGAGGCATCTGAAATAGTCCTGACACTACAGACCGATTTTGATGGCAGTGGTGGAGTTGACTTTGATGACTCTGCTGTCTTTGCCTCCTATTGGGGCAATGATTGTACTATTGAGTCATGCGGACCGGCAAACCTGGATGACAGCGACAATTTTGTTAACTGGTCTGACCTGTCTATCTTTGTCCAAACCTGGCTCTGGGGCAAATAAGTTTTTCACTTTCTGTGGGCTGGATCACCGCACTCAGGTCGAGCAACAAAAGCGTAGTTTGTTAGGTTCGGAAGGGTCCTTGTTCTTGCATATACGACCTAAGGCATGCGTGGGGTAAGTACGTTGACGAAAGTTTGTTCGATAATCACCCAGAATGCCAATATTCTCGGTTCAAAGCGTTTTTCCAGACATCACTTTGTTATATTTTCGGCCAGTTTTTTCTTCGAAGCATTCCACCATTTTGTTGCGCGTTTTTCTCGCGTTTTCGATGTAGCCGGTGAGATTGTCGAGCGTGTACTGAAACCGGTGTTGGTCGATCTTACCATTTAGTCTCTTCCATATCCTGGGCATTTTTTCGGCGCCTTTCACGGCTTCATCCAGGTTCGCATAAATATCATGGATCACGGTGCGCCCGTTCGAGAGACGGTAGTCGTAATAATTATTGCCGCTTATTTTCTGGGGCGTATATTGGAGATTTTGTTGAGCTTTTCCAGGGGATAATCTTTGACTTTGCCCTGGACGTGAATTATCTCGGCTCCGTTGCGGGTTACAATCCGCGAATCACAATTAGAACCTTCCTGGAGATAACATTCATCCAGTGTGACATTTATTCCGTCATCGACTACCATTGCCGGCCGGTCGTCGTTCTTTTCGTATCCGAAGCGGCAGTTAAGGAAACGGATATTCTTAACGTGGCGCAGATACCAGGCATAGGCGGGGATCGCTCCCACTTTGCGCGGGAAATGTTCGTCGTTTTCCGTCGGTTCCAGCGTCCCTTCGGAAGCCGGGTGGTCCCCCTTCTCCGTAATACGGACATTTTTGAACTTGATATTCTCTACGGGACTGCCGGGTTTCCCCCAGATAACGGAAGGCATCTGGCGGTTCTTGAAATAGGAGAAACAGTCGGTCGCCGTTATGTTCTCGAATGTGATGTTCCGGATGGCCCCACGTTTGTACGTACCTTTGGGCACACGGGCGACGTCCGAGATCTTGATGAAGATCGGCGTAAAGGTTTTCTCCATCCTTATGTCTTTGTAGTCAATGCCGTCGATGACGCTGCCGTCGTTGGAGGTGATGCTTATACCGGCTTTGCCGGCACGCAGGATCCTGATGTTCTCGAAACGGATGTTTTTGAACGACCCTATGGTCTCCGTGCCGAATTGGAGAGTGTTGCACCCGCTTGCGAGAAAGCAGTTTCGGACGGTTATGTTTTTGCAGGGTCGAGCTTTGCCTAAAGACAGATCGCTGCCGAGTTTAATCGCATCGTCTCCACCGGCCGGGTACCCGTCTTCGTGCCGCACGGCGTCGATATGACAGTTCGCGACTTCGACGTTGCTGCACTGTGACAGGTTGAGTCCATCCCGGCTGGTCTTAATGGTCACGTTATCGATGAGCATATCTTCGCAGCCCGTAGCCAGGATAGCGTAATGACCACCCTCACGAATGTTCAGATTGCGAATCTCGATATTTTTACAAAGCTTGAGGGCGATACCCTTGTCGCCTGTCCCTTTCTTCACTTTGCTGCTTCGGGTCAGCGCCGTCCCGTCGAGGGTTCCGGGGCCGTAGATTTTGACGTTTTCGAGGTTTTTGCCCCAGATTAGCGATGCCTCCCAGTGGTAGTAGGCCGGGTCCATCAGGCCTTTGTCGTTGGGATTGGGTTCCCACGGATCCATGATGCCCGGCATGGCTTTTAGTACAGCGCCCTTATCAATAGCAAGAGTAACATTGCTCTTGAGTTGAATCGAACCTGTTGTATAGAAACCAGAGGGCACAAAAACGGTCCCGCCGCCGGCTTTGTTGCACGCATCGATGGCCTTGTTGATAGCCGCCGCATCATTGGCCGTCCCGTCGCCGACTGCACCAAAATGGCGCACGTTGTACGTTCCAACCGCAGCCAACCCCGATGCCGTCAGCCGGGAAAGGACATCATCGCGTTTCCTGCCTGTATGTTCCTCGAAAGCTTCAGCCATTGCGTCCCGGCTCTTCTGCGCATCGGCAACAAAATCAACCAGATTATCCAGTGTGTACTCGAATCGGCGTCCGTCAATCCTGCCATCAAGCCTCTTCCAGAGTTCGGCCATCTGCCTGGCTATTTGCACTGCTTCTTCCATACCGCCATATACGTCCTCAATCAAAGTTCGGCCGATGGAAAGACGGTAGTCATGGCCTTTGAAATGAAATGAAGAGAGAAACTCCTCACCACGGAGCGGGTCGCCATATACCTCACGCAGCCCCGGAGCGTACTGAGCGAGAATCCTTTTCTGCAACTTTGGCGAGGCCGGGCCGATTCCATCACGGTTAATGGCATAAGGCGTTTTGTTCTCAACCATATTTTCGTCGCCCCTGTCGATCCAGATACCTCGATACCCGCGATACATATAGAGCTTACGGGCTACATCATCGGACATGAACAGAATCCTGTTGACCGTGTCGATCACCACGGGATCATTACCGAAAGTCTGAACAATCCATTCGTTATATATCTCATCCAGAGAACGATCAGGATTCCAGGCAAGACGCCCCAGCCCGTAATAATTTATCATATTTAATGGCGAATTCGCCCACGCTTCGTTAGGGCTTATCATCGCAACTCCCATGATACAATGGGCAATAGACTTATTCAAACTGCCCGGGCCGCTGCAATATGTATCCTGTTCCAGCCACCACTTCCACTTTTCGACCCAGGAACTGGGAAAGCCCTTATCAATGACAAGTTCAGTCCCGGACAGGGTCTTTTTCATAGCGCCATCGATTGCTGGAATTGGCGCAGAATAATCCCAATCCCCGGCGCTGCCCTTTGGTACAAGGACCACATTCTTACGAAACTTACCATCTTCGGGGGCGAAAATGTCATGTGGAATAAGATCGCGATAGGGTTCAGGGGTGTAGCGGAGATTGCCATAGACAAAACCGCGAACCAGCACATGGCCGCCATAGGGCAATACCGTGTCGGCAATGCGGTTGGCCATAGGCGGCCGGGGATCGCCGTTCTGTTTTTCCGAGCCCAGCTTCATCATATACCCGCCGAAATCGGGGACCCTGGAATAGAGTTTGTCAGCCGTTTTTTTGTCCAGCGCAAGCAGGTAACTCGGGCTCCAGTAGAGTTTCATGCCGTAATCCCGCAAAATTCCGGCGAGGATCTCGACCTCGTCAAGGTGGTCAAGGAAATTATTGCGGTAGTCCCAGTTGACCTCGCTCGGGCAGATGGCGTTCCAACCAGCCGATGCCATCATACGCACCCAGTCGCGGATCAGCTTCGTATCACCCGTACGCAGCTCTTGCCAACTATAGATCGAATCGTCTCTGCCGCCACCGCGCCACGCATCGTGTGGAAAACCGCGAAAATAAGCCCAATGATCAACCATTCTAATAGGAATCTGCGGATTCTCAAGTACATCAAGTTTGCCCGGGTCCTGTCCCAACTGTATGCGGCGAATCAGATCGAACGTGCCAAAAATTACACCTGCCGGAACCTTACCTGCAATAACAAGCGTTCTGTCGCGGCCGTCGTCCACAGCTTTGATGATGAATCCGTCTTCTTTGATCCGATCGAATCCCAGCTCATCGGCGTGCTTGCGGATCCAGCTCGAGGTTTCGGCTGTTCCCAGCACAACTTTCGAACCGGAGACAGGCTTTGTTCTAACTGAGGGCTTGAACGCGAACATGGACTTCACGGCATCGGTCAGTTCAGATGCCGCCGTCTTAACAGTCGAATTTGTGCTTTCAGCGATTATGTTCTTAAACAGACTATCGCTGAGCCGCCTGGAGGGCCGATTGTACTGCAGCCACGCCTGGTAGAGGGTGTGGTCCTCCTTCCGGTACTTGTATGTGTCTACTTCTTTATCTGTAGGAATCGTGTCCCGCCGGCCTGCATATACAGATTTAGTTGACTTGTATATTTTACGAATATCAGCATCGGTAAGCACCGTATTATAGATGCGCAGATCATCTATGAAACCTCTGAACCCATAACCGGTAGTAATCTTGCCCAAACCGTTCCGCTTAAGGGACTCCATTTCAACAGTTGACAGATCAACGACCGAAATAAGCTGGCCGTCCCGCCAGCCGATGATCCTTTTGCCCTTATCATCATAAGCCACGGCGAAAAGGTGCCATTCTGAATCGCCTATCGCGGCTCTTGGATGCCCATAGAAGGCCCACTCGCGCATATCGTACTTCGGCCAGTCGTAATCCAGGATTCCAGTCCAATACATGAAGTCATCTTCGCCCTGAAAGCGTACCTGAAAATCACCGCGGTACTGATTGAGTTGAACAGCGTTATTATCGTATTGGAGAATGGTTGTCCTGTTCCAGCCCGCGTTCAGCCAGAAGCATATCGTACCGCGCGAAATGGCCAGCACAGAGTCCTCAGATGCTGGAATATACATCGGATCGTCATTCTCTAAAAGTTGGATACACGCCCGGCCTTTACCAAGTGAATAGATGCGTGCCCCTCCAAACTCTGCATCGTTGCCGTTGCCGGAGAGGTCCTTGCCCGTGCCGTCGTCAAAATCCCAGCGGCCTGCCAAACCGTCTAAAACATCAGCATACACACCGGCCCCGTTAAGCACTATTAAGCCAAATATAAATACGAACTGCATTACTATTAATCTTCTTCTTAGCATACTTCTGCACATTTTCATTTTTTCCTTACCTTTCATTTCTGGTGTGTGGGTTGAAGAATACCATTGATTGTGACGTTGGTAAACTTAACGTTATCTGCCTTGATATTTCGAACCCACACATCCTCAATATAGCCACCACGCTCAAGGTTGGACTTTAAGTACAGCGCAGTGCCGTGTTCCATACTGCAGTTTTCCATAAACTCGGTCTTCACACCGCCAGACACATCACCCTATCTGTCATAAAATTCAATTTGGATCGTCCGTAGTTATACTGTACACTGCGAGCTTGCGGATTCGCGGTGTGCCAACTGATTCAAGAGCACGGAAGCGAACCTTCGAAACCTTAATCGAGGGAAATTGATCGATTTTTTTATGGCCGATGGCGGTACCCTCGACAATTATTTGCCGGTGTCCATCTACTAAACAACCTTCGATTACGTATTTGCGGACGCGTTCGCCATGAGTAATATCCTCCATAGTGATGATATGGTCGATGAAGGTTGGTTCGTCCAGTGATAATTCAACACTCTCCCCCTGCCCTTGGGTTTCGGCGATACTTTTTCCAAACCGCCGCCGGACCTCCGCACCAAATTCCGCACCACGTTCGAAATCGGCTTCAGGTATCAGGCCGCGGGTATCGGGGGTATGGTTTAACAAGAGCACCGCGCCATAACCGACGGAACGGTAATACATGGCCATCAGATCGTCGAGGCTATCGAGCTCGTTATTCGTATTATCGCGCTTCCAAAACCACTTTGTGCGAATCTCCGTGGGACACTCGATGGGTAACCAGACCGTGCCATCTGGATTGCCATCCTTTGATCTCGAGGCGCCTGTTTTCGCAGCGGTTTCCGAAACAGCGTTCCAAGCTGGATAGGGCGCCATGCCGCTTTCATTACCTACGTAGCGGATGGTCGCATAAGCAGTGTTAAGGATCATTGCGTTAGGCGCATACTTTTTCAGGATGTCTCCTACCTCAATTTCCAGGCTCCCATCGAACCAGACTTCGACCATCTCACCATAACGGCTGAGCACCTCGGTGAGTTGCTGGCGATAGATTTTGTTGTAGCGATCCTGTGCTTCTTTCGTCTTGCAGCGTCCCCTACTGCGAGATCCAAAATGATGGTCGGTTGGCGAGAGGTAAACGCCTAACTTTATGCCGCGTTTGCGACAGGATTCAGCCAAGTCGGCCAGCACATCGCCTTTGCCGTTTCGCCAGGGGATGCTTTTGACGCTGAAGTCCGTTGTGTTCGTCTGCCACATGCAGAACCCGGTCTTGTGCTTGGCCACAAAAACAATATATTTGGCTCCCATTGCCTCGGCCGCTGCCACCCACTGGTCGGTATTGAGTTTGGAAGGATTCATCTTATCGAGTGAAAGGGCAACTTTGTCGCTGCCCGTCCATGTACGTGATCCGAAATGGATGAACATTCCCACCTCCATGTTTTGCCAGGCAACCTGCTCAGGAGTTGGTTTGGCCGGCTTGCTCACCGGCTTTTGGCCACCCGCTGCCATCGAATACGATAACACAACAAACGCAATCAACTGGACAAAACTAACGTTCCCTAACATAGCGCCTCCTTTTCTTGAATTTGAATACTCTATCACAAAAATAATTTCCCGACGACAAATTCGAACTGTTTGAAAAACTTCAAACCTCTACCTACTTTGTTTGATTTAGCTGTGGAACTTATCGATAACCCTTCTGTCATATTGCTCTCGATTGAAAAATCCCGTATTTTTCAACCAACAAGCACCTTGTATCAGATGGACAGTGTATTTGAAGGATTATATGTTATCAAAGGGGAAATTGCTGAGCTGGAAAAATTTCATCGTTCCCTGCGTGATAAACGTCAGGCCGATCGCGTCAAAGCTGTCCTTGCTTTATCCAGGGGATGGTCGGCGGCTCGGGTCCCATCTGCAGGACTAACCTGCCGCCGTTTACAAGCTGCGAGTGATAGAACCAAGCTTTGTTCAAAGGCTTTCCGTCCAAGGTTGCAGACTGAATGTATCTATTCTTTTCTGAGTTGTTCTTAGCCTCAATTACGAACTTGTCTCCGCCGTAGTACTTTTTGTCCAGGTGAATAATCACCTTGTCAAATATCGGGCTGCCGATTTCGTAGATAGGTCCGGTTGCCGCTCCGCCGCATCCTGACACGGTGGGAAAAGGAAACTGAGGATTATTTGAGCTTGCTTCATCTTGTTTGTGCAATAATTACGTTTCGTTGTTCCGGGTTATTCGGATAGGCTCTTAGTTTCCTATAGTTATCGTGACATTTAATGATTTAACTGCCTCAGATCTGTCCAAATTCTCAACGACAACCTTCGCAAACTTCGAATTGGGGCTCAAATTGACTGTTTTTCTTACAGTCTTTCCAGGTTGAAGGTCGATATCGAAGGTGAACATGTCGACTGTGTCACAATGCACACCGTCATCACTGCCTCTAACGTGGACTCGGACTCCTGCCTTTGCATCGGAATCGTAAGTGCATTCCGTGGCAATGGCGAGCTTTGAGGCTGCCTCAAGACCTATAGGAAGACAAGCAGCTATTCTGCTGCTCTGCTTGGGACCTAACGAGTCCATCATCAGAATCGGGAATGATACCTTGAACTGGGGATCTATAGTCAGAACCTGGACTGCCAAGTCTTCCGTTATCCATTGCATCGAGCCGCTGGGAAGACCCCGAGCAGTGCCTTCGCCAGTGTAGTATCTTAATGTGTGAAACACATAAATATACGGCCCTTCAACGTAACAATGCGCCTCTGCAAAGCCCGAAGCGTCCGGAACTCTACTCAAAGGGACAACCGGGTTGGCGCCGTATTTATGCCAGCTTTTCCCGTCATAACTCCAGGCGTAGCCAAGGGACTCAATTTTCGGGGCCTTCGTTCCGCCATATACACAATGGAAGACGCCTTCATGATACCTGGCACAAGCTTCTGAGAAGCCGCCGTCATCCCAGGCGCCCCAGTCCCCTGGAGTCAGGACCGGATTGCCCTCATACTTTTTCCAGGGACCTTCGGGTTTGGAAGCAGTGGCTATACAGAATGGCCCTTGATCCTCGAACGAGGTAGGACTCTGGACAAACATATGGAATGTATCACCAATTTTGGTCACACTACCTGGATAGGCGCCGCCCTCCTCTTCCCATGTCATTATAGGGTTGCCTTCATGCTTTTTCCAGGGTCCGAGCGGATCCTTTGCTGTAGCTAAGCCTATGTTACCACGGGACGACCAATACCACATATAGTAAGTGGCATCGCCTTCCCGAATGTTATAGGCGCCTTCTTTCATAACAGCGGCACAGGCTGTCTTCCGACCGTCCCACGCGCCTTCTTCGCCAACGTCTAGTACGGGATTGCCTTCGTACCTTTTCCAGGGACCAAGAGGATTCGAGGCAGTAGCTACGCAAATCCGATATGAGCCAGGCCAGCGTTCTTTATCCTGGCTTTTGGCATGATAGTACCAGTACCAGGTACCATCGGTGTCCTTCAGGACGTCGCCAGACTCCAGGATTCTACTATCAACAGCAGATTTCTCGGGGTTTGGGACAATAGCCGGACTGGGACCAAGAATGTGGATTAAAGGTCTTTCCGCAAAAATGTTTTTCTTCGGCGCCACATTCTTGGCACTGGCCACTGGAGCAAATGAACAAAGCAATAATGCACCAATGACAATTACCAACAGGTGAGAATTCTTGAAATTCGTCATAACAATTTCCTCCTAATCTTTTGGTAACCGTTCACGGGCATCTTGAACATATTCTGCCTGACGCTAAATCGGTCATCGCTCATATTGATAAGCAGTATGGGATATGTTACTCGGCCAGCGGAGTCACCGATCTGCTGCGTCGCCTGGATCCGGTTGTTGGACGATCCCGCAATTCACTTCGGTTCCATTACTATGACATCTTTCCTCTTTCAGATTTAGATATAATCCATCTATCTTCATGTCGGTGCCGTGGTCTCAGGGGCGAAAGTTGGTCAGCTTAATTTTCTTTCCGGCGTCATCGTAAACCAAATCGGCCTTGGCGCCGATAATGGTAACTTGAGCCGTCGGTTTCTCTGGGCCACCGTCGAATTCGCCCTTTCGAGTCCCGGTATACGAGAAAAGCACCAGGTCGCCGTTTTTGGCATAGTCATAAGCCGAGACGTCGACGACCAGGAATTCGCCCGTATAGGCGTTGAGATTCAGATCGACGCACTGCACGGCCGCTACCCCGCCCTTGTGGGCGACAAACTTCGTTGTCGTATCGCCTTCACCGTCGCCGGTTTCGTACGCGCCGTTAACAGTTATCGACTTTATCTTGCCCTTGTGGTCGTCGACAACAAACATCCCTTCGTTGAGCCTCAATCTGCTACAGCTAACTGTTCCGCCTTCGACCACGTAGCGGCCGGTCGTGGTGTCGATATCAAGGCTCCCGGCGATTTTAACCGTTCCGCCGAGTTGCTTCGCCACGCTCTTGTGCCGGTCGACAATGAACGGCCCGTTGACCTTGAACGTGAAACCGTCGGGAATAACAAACGTCGCTTCCTCATAGATCCGAATCTCGAACTCACCGTCGATATCGCGATCGAGCGTCAGCGTAACACCCCGCTTCTTTCCGATCAATACCCGCTCGTCTATCTTGTCGTCGGGCAGCCGATTGGCTTTGTCGCCGCTCCATTTCAGGCGCCCCCCGTCACGTCCGGTCTCCCAGTTGGAAGGATTACTCCACTTCCCGCTGCGCCTGGGCGCTATGGACGCCGTTCCTTCGAGCTCTTTTTCTTCAGGCGGCATCATCGGCGGGTGAGTGGGCTGAAGTTTACCGGCGATAACTACGTTCTCAAGCACAATATTCTCAGTATTTCGAATGTGTATGATTGGCCCCTTCTCGAGTGTGTCAATGGTGACGTTCTTGATGAAGACATCGAAAACAGGCGCCTTCTCGACTCCCTGACAGGATATCGTCTCGTCGGTCCCTGCTCCGATATGCACGTCCTCAATGTTGATATTGCGGATCTCTGTCGGGAAGTTGCCGCCTCGATACCCGTGGTAGTTGTTTCTTAATCTCAGAATTCGGGCTTTACCTATATCGAGGTTCTTGATATAGATGTTTTTAATGAATCCGCCCCTGTCCAGGTTCGACTTACAGTACAGCACGTTGCCGCTTTCATATTTGCTGTCGTAGAAAAAGACGTTGCGGACACCACCGGCAATCTCGCTGCCGATAGCTATACCGCCAAAGTTCGACGGCATGTTGCGTATAACGATATTCTCACACGCCCGGCCTTTACGCCACGCGCTGTTGTCCCGCCCGGCCTTGATCGCCAGACAGTCGTCGCTCTGGTCCAGGAAGCAGTCTTCGATCAGAACATCCTTCGATGAATCGGGATCGATTCCGTCGTTGTTCGAGTTATGACTTTCAATCCTTAGTTTCCGGATAGTAACATTCGTGCAGAATGTCGGATGCACGCACCAGAACGGATAATCGTTCAGCGTCACGCCTTCGATGAGAACATTCGTACACTCGAACGGTTCAAAAAACGTTGGCTTGGCATAAATCTTGATGTCTTCCACGGGGACATCGTCGTGGTTCATCTTGCGCAGTTCCTCGTTAGATGTCGTTCCAGGCTTGGTTTTCCCGCTCCACATGGCCCAGGAAGATTCCGCCTGCCCGTTGAGCGAACCTTTTCCAGTAAGAGCTATATTGGTCTTTTGGTACGCGTAGACCAACGGCGAATAATTGTAACACTCCGTGCCTTCCCACCTGACTCTGACGTGGGGGAGATAGTCGTTAAAGTTCGTGCCGAACAGTACCTTCGCGTCTTTTGTGACGTGAAAATTGACGTTGTTGTCCAGGTGGATGGGGCCGTTGGTAAGAAATGTGCCTTTCGGAACAACAACGCGCCCACCGCCGGCTTTCGTACAAGCCGCGATCGCCTTCTTGAAAGCCGGATTGCAGTCGGTGACGCCGTCGCCGACCGCGCCGTAGTCGGTCACCTTGAAATCACGGTTCGGGAAAGTCGGAGGGACGATACGGCTCAAAATCTCGGGCAGCAGGTCCCAGCCCTCCCGTTGTAGCACGGCCATCTTGGCCGTGTTTTTCACGGGCTGGAAGCCCGTGCCACTTCCGGAGCAGGCGCACGCCAGGAGAAGGCCGACCGTCAGGAGTGCAAAAGATGCGTTTCTTGTGACTGTTTTTCCCAGGTTCATCTTGTTCATGGTTCTTTTCCTTCCTGTGAGATTTCTTTGACCGGCATTTCCTATTTTCGCGCCTTATAAAAATCACTATGCCTTTAGAATTGTCATGAAGTTAGCAAATTTCCCTCAAAATTACAAGCCTTTTCATTCTGCTTGCTTTCGAAGGGATATTGATCCGAGATTTGCCTTTTATTTAGCGCCAGACATCAATCCAGGCTGAGTTCGGGAAGTTCTACCCGGCCGCTTTGACGCCACTCTTCGAATCGGTCACGCATTCTTTCGCTGGCCTCTTGCCTCTCCTCTTCGGACATATTCTCCCACCTTTCTCCCATTGCCCTCAGCCTGGCCGTTTCCGCCTCCCTCTCCTCCGGCGACATATTCTGCCATCTCTCAATCGCTAACCTGAATCCTTCTCTCAGCCTGGCCTGCTCTTCTTCTGTTAGATTCAGGTCTGCCCAGACTTCTCGCCAGCCGCCAAAACTTCTCGTTTCCTGAGTCTCTTGTTTTATCGGTTCGGCCGCCGGCATATCATCCGGTTCTTCCTCGTCCGGTATGGCCTCTGCTTCCTCTTCCTCTTCTAATTCTACCGGTTCGGCCTCCGGCATATCATCCGGTTCTTCCTCGTCCGGTATGGCCTCTTTTTTCTCTTCCTCTTCTAATTTCTCAATCTCCTCATCCAGCCACTGCAGGAACTCCTCGTCTTCTTGAGTCATTTCCGACAGCTTGATCTCCTCTTGCGGACGTGTTTCTGCAGGCTTGGTTTGTTGCTGTTCGACTTGTGACTCAAACTCAGCCCGTTGCGGTTGAGACAGTTTGATGCCAATTCCAACAGCTAAGGCGGCAAACAGCAGTACAACTACGGCAACCAGTATTCCAAGCTTGGATTTCCCATTTGTCTTCATAAACTTTACTCCTTCACGCTACGATTTCCATAATAACACAACATGCGGTTCGATCCCGATGCTTCTGGCCGTTGACCCGGCCAACCACTTCTTTTTCTTTTACGCCCCGCCGGGATAGTAGGTTACATGTTTTCTTTGAAAACTGGCCATGTCAACGCAGAGTATGTAAACTAATAGGGAATCGAAGGTGTCCGGCACATTTTTCTTGTTCTGGGATTTCCATTTAAGTTCATAAACGGTGTTCTTGCACGCTGCGGCCTCTATAATAGCACAATATGCGGTTGGATTTCAACACTTTCCAACCCAAACCTGGAAAACGCACACAACGTGCACTACTTACAACTAATGCCCAAACGACAACGGTCATTGAAAACGTTCATAAATTTCATGTTTTCTATAAGTTATTTTAATTGCAGGACTTATGAAATGGGTTTTTTGCGGAATTAGCAGATAATGGGCTTTCAGGTTGTAGTCGCGTTGTAGGCCATCTACACCAAAATAGCAGGCGCTAGGCTGGCAGGAAGTTTGAGTTTTATGTGAGTTCTGGTATTATGTTAGAAATGAAGTTCCGCGGCGTAGCTGAGGAAATACAATGCTATAGAGGAATCTCGGTGGAAAGGTAATCCATATGAATAAATGCACAAAGAACATGCGAAACACATTTGTACTAATAGCTTTTGCACTGGCCGGACTCTCGACGCATAAACTTCTCGGCAAAACCGAAGCAAAGGCGACTGGGCCAACGAAGCAATTCACCAAAAACCTTAGGCGTGACAGATATCTGCTCCTGGACTCTCGCATCATCGAGAGCACGGACAACGCGAAATTAACTGTTGGTGTTGTTCGCAAGGACAAGAACAACCCGTTGTTCAAAGAAGACAAGCCGTGGGAGCCCCGTTTCGATAATCCCTATTGCAGCGTGATCTATGACGAGGAGGAAAAGATCTATAAGTGCTGGTACAGCATATTCATCAAGTCCGCCCGCGAGGCTCTGGCACCTGATAAACGGGCATGGGTCAACTGGTCAGAGGGCAATCGCGGATTTGGCGTGTGCTACGCCACGTCCAAAGATGGGATCCACTGGGAGAAACCTGAGTTGGGATTGATCGATTTTAACGGCAGCAAGAAGAACAATATCGTTATAGAATACACCCATGGCGTAGCGGTCATGAAGGACCTGCATGAAACCAACCCTCAGAAGCGCTATAAGGCAATTCACCCGGAGCGGAAGAACAGCGCGGTATGGTTCTCTGGCGACGGCATTCGCTGGGGGAAAAAGCATAATGCCGGCGCTATCTCCCATGGCGACACGAACCAGGCCATATGGTGGGATGAAGATCTCGGCAAGTATGTGCTTATCACGCGTCGCTGGGGCGGGGCCAACACTACGGGCCGTTACGGCCGCGGTGGACACCGTCAGAAGGTCAGGAGCGTATCCTCAGATTTCCTAAAGTGGTCAAAGCCGGAGCTTGTCATCGAAGGGCTTGACCTGCGTATGCAGATTCACGATATGCTCGTGGTCCCCCACGCGGGTGTCTATGTGGGCATGGTCGGTCTGTTCGACATTGAGGCAAGCAAACAGTGGTGCGAACTGGCATGGAGCCCGGACAGCATCGAATGGCACCGTATCCAGCCCGGAACGCCGCTGATTCCCAACGGCCTGGTTATGGGCGACTACGATTGGGGCTGCATCTTTGCTTCCAAGCCGATTGTGAGGAAGGACGAGATTCTCCTTTACTACGGCGCTAATGACGGCAGGTTCATGGCCTGGCGCAGCGGCTACTTCGCCCTGGCTCGACTGCGGCCCGACGGTTTTGCGGGTTACGAGCAAATTGCCGGCGGAAGCAACAAGACAGGGTCTCTAACAACCAAGCCTGTTTCAGTTGTCGCCGATTCGCTGTGCATAAGCGCCGACGTTGCACCGTCGGGTTATGTCAAAGTAACGGCCCTCGATGAAGACAACAACAAACTGGCTGAAGGCGAACTCATAGCGAAAACCGTGACGGACGCCCCGATACAGTGGAAGGAGGGATTCTCACTCAAGAAGCTCAGGGGAAAAGAGATCAAGCTGAAATTCGAACTGAGAGAATCAAAGCTTTACTCGTTCAGTTTTGATGGGAACGCCGGGAAGTCGCCAGAACGCGTGGAACAATCCGGCAACGCCATTTTCGACGGCAAGACGCTCGATGGCTGGCACGCCGTGCCGAAAGAGTGCGCGTCGGACTGGACCGTTCGCGATGGAGCGATTGTCGGTCACGGCAGCGCCGATCGACTGTCCTATCTCGTTTGGAAGGATGAGCATCTTACTGATTTTGAACTTGAGCTGCGTTATCGCTTGCCGAGCAAAGGCAATACTGGCGTCGAGATCCGCAGTCAACCCGACCTGACCGGTAAGCGGCCGTTTGAAGGCTATCACGCCGATCTCGGCCACGTCGGCATCGGTCCTCATGTTCTCGGTGCGTGGGATTTCCACTTCGCCAGGCGCAAGGAATATCCCTGCAATCGCGGGACGCGCCTGGTCATCGACGAAAGCGGAAAGCCACATTCCAGCACCATCCCCGGAGCGCTCACGGTGGCGGACATTCGCCCACACCAGTGGAACGACGTCCGCATCGTTGCCCGCGGAAACCACTTCCAGTTCTTCATCAACGGCAAACTCGCTTCTGAGTTCACCGACAACGCCAAAAGCGGACAACTGGCCCACGGCGCTATCGGATTGCAAATCCACGACAAAGGCATGCAGGTCGAATTCAAAGATATTCGTCTGAAACAACTGGAAACCAAAGGTGGTATTTGATATGCGAATGATGACATGCGTTCTTATGGGAGCAATGGTTCTGGGACTCTCGACGGCTAAAGGCGCCGAGCTGGTGCCGGTTGGTTTGCAGAAGCAACTGCTGGTGGACGATTACGTCATCGCCGAAATGCAGAACGTCACGCGCGAGCTGGGTAAGGTCAAGAAGCACGGGATTGTTTTGGAGCCGTCGCTGCCGACCGACTTCATCCCTCCTCGCGGTCAGCGCAGGTCGGGACACTACGAGAGTGCATTGAAGTCAGGCAAGAAGCCGGATGGCTCGCGTGTCGCCCTTGATTTCGGCTTCTACACGACCGTGCTGTGGAACGAAAGAGATGAGAAGTTCCAGATGTGGTACATGCCCTGGCGGATGGCGGGCGTAGGGTACGCTGAGTCGAAGGACGGTATCCATTGGACCAAGCCGCTCGTGGGAGAAGGCGGCAGGAACAATATCGTCCACCTCAGCCAGAGCTTCAGTTGTTCGATCGATCCGACCCTTCCCTGGGGTCATCCCGAGAAGTACAAGGCGGCCTTCGACAGCAATCTGGACAGGGTTTGCCAGACCGGCCTGGCATATTCTTCGGATGGTATTCATTGGTCGAACTACAACAACGGAAAGCCCGTTACCCATCGCGCGGCCGATTGCTTTGATCAGATCTTATGGGATCCGATCATGAAGAAATACCGGCTGATATGCCGCACGGACATCGGTGGCCAGGGCGGGGCGAAAGAATACCGCTCTGCACGGATAATGGTCCACGACAAGGGCAACGACCTGATGAAACATCCCACGGCCTGGAAAACCATCGCCGACAAAATCACAGTTGAAGATCCGAAGAAACAGAAGAATCCATGGGGCAATCCCCGACTGCAGTTCAACTGGCTGACCACATGGATCTACGAGGGCGTCTATTTCGCCCCGATGAACGTCTACACCATGGACCGATCGGACTTCTTCGACGGATTCGACTACCAGACGCGCCACGAGAAGGACGTCCTCGACTTCTATATCGGTACCAGCAGGGACGGTATGAACTTCGACAAGAGCTGGATTCACACGCGCAAGCCGCTGGTACCGCGAGGTCCGGCTGGCAGCTTTGACAAGGATGGGGTCTTCCCGCCTTCCCAGTTTGTCACACATAAGGATGAACACTGGATTTTCTACGGCGCAGCCAGTGAGCGTCACTACAGCATCGGCCGGGATATGAAGATCGGACTGGCAAAGCTGCGGCTGGACGGGTTCATCTGCCTGGAAGCAAAAGATACGCCGGGTACGGTCGTCACCAAAACGTTCAAGCTCGAAGGCGACAAGCTGGAAGTGAACGTCGATGCAAAAGACGGCTGGGTGCAGATTGAGCTGCTCGACGAGAATAGCAAAGTGATCCCCGGATTTTCCGGCAAGGCAGCGAAACAATACAAAGGCGTAGACAAGTTGCGGCTGAAGCCACAATGGAAGTCAGGCGGTGATTTATCTCAACTGAAAGGAAAAACGGTAAAGCTCAGGTTTAATCTTCAGAACGCAAGGCTCTATTCGTTTAGTTTTACCCACATTTCCCATGAAAACCGTGACAAACGAACTGAATTTTGATAGCATAGAGCTTATGGAAACCATTTAAGCATGTTTTTTAAGCGTCTAAATGGGAAATCTCAGTTAAATGAATAAATGATGGAGGTGTAAAAATGGGTAAATGTTCGGTGGCAATGTTGATAGTGGTTGCTGTGATTTCAGAATTGATTATGGGTGCTCCGGGTGATTGCGCGGCTGCCGTAACACCACTTCGACGCATAGCTGTTAAGGATTATGTGGACAAGATGAAAGCCGGGTGGATTGGCCAGATGGCCGGTGTAGGCTGGGCCGGGCCCACCGAGTTTCGCTTCAAAGGTCTAATCATGCCGGAAGATAAGGTCCCTAACTGGCGTCCCAAACTCATCAACCAGTTCCGTCAAGATGATATCTACGTCGAGATGACGTTCCTGCGCACGTTGGAGCTTCATGGCTTCGATGTATCTATCCGTCAGGCGGGCATTGATTTCGCCAATTCGCGGTATGGGCTGGCCCATGCGAACAGGGCGGGGCGTGACAACCTCCGGCGTGGGATCGCGCCTCCGGATTCGGGCCATCCGAAGTTCAATCGGCACGCGAACGACATCGACTACCAGATCGAAGCCGATTATGCCGGCCTGATTGCGCCGGGGCTGCCGAATGTGGCCATTGAACTCGGCGAGAAGTTCGGCCGGCTGATGAACTACGGAGACGGGATGTACGCCGGCCAGTTCATCGGTGGGATGTACGCCGAGGCCTTCTTCGAGGACGACATGGTAAAAATCATCGAGGCGGGCCTGCAGTGCATCCCTGAAAAAAGTCAGTACGCCGAGATGGTCCGCGACATGCTCGCCTGGTACCAGAAGAACCCGGATGACTGGGAGAAGACGTGGCAGTGGTGCGAGGATAAGTATCACAAGGACGCTGGGTACACGCACGGCTTGTGCAACCCCCCGGGCGGCGAGGGCAAGTTCACTATCGACGCAAAACTCAACGGCGCCTATATCCTAATGGGCCTGCTTTACGGCAAAGGCGATCTCGATCAGACAATCATCATCTCGACCCGCTGTGGCCAGGATTCCGACTGCAATCCGTCGAACGCCGGCGGGATACTGTTCACGACAATTGGCTTCTCGAAGCTGCCGGAGAAATTCAAATCGGCCCTGAACCCGGAAGGTAAGTTCCGCCATACACCTTATAATTTCCCAACGCTGATCAATGTGTGCGAGAAGCTGGTGCGTCAGGCGGTCAAGCGTGCCGGCGGACGTATCGAGAAAAACGCAAATGGCGAAGAAGTTTTCGTAATTCCGGCCAGAAAACCCGGGCCGAGCAGACTCGAGCGGAGCTGGGAGCCCGGTCCAGTCGCCAACAGCCGTTTCACGGCAGACGAACTCGACCAGTTGCCCCCCCAATAAGGTCGTTGAGATGCTTTTTCCAGGCTGGAGCATCTCAAACTGTGGTAAAAGCATGAGTCCCGGTCTTTATGACGAGCTGTTCGGCAAGAAAAAATTCTGCTCACTCATCCGCTGAACAAGAAAACCGCCTGTACGCTGTCGAAGATGGTAAAAATCCCCGAGGCTAAACAGACAACGCTCCAACTGGTCGTTGGCCATAATCCACTGGGTGACTGGGTACTAATCGTAAAGGCCGACAACAAAGAGCTCCTGAACAAGCCCGTCGGAAAAGAGATGGCTACCAAAGACAACTGGATGGATGTTAGTGTTAACCTGACGGAATACGCGGGAAAGACCGTAAATCTTCAGTTCGTGAATCAATCGAGTGGCTGGAACCACGAGGCTGGCTTCTGGAACCAAATTAAGCTCGTAAGTAAATAACAAAACAGGAGCGGGTGCTGATTTCCTGTCTCTGGAGGCAAAAATGGACAACCACAGTTTAAATAGATGCGGGAGCCCCCTTCGCCAGGGCTTGGGCCTCCGCTAAAGCCTCGAGGAGTATGGGGCTTTGGGAACAATTGATTTTCAAAGTATTATGAAGAAAAGACTATCCCGTCGACTATTTCTAAAGATAACAGGATTTGACTACAGTAATCCGTACTCGAAGGCTTTGGTGACGAGCAATCCTACCCCAGCCCCGTTAGAAGTAAATCGCCGACTTCTAACGGGCCGAATCTGACTTGCTTCTAACGGGGCAAGCTTGGACATGAACAACAGGCAGAGGAATATCCACTTCAAAGCGATTGTGGACTTAGGTTACTTGCGGCAACTCAGGGAAGATAGTGATTGTACCTAAGTCTATGAAATCAAAGAAAGACCGCATTATCGTGAGGAACATTTTGCTGACCCGTGGCAAGGAGCTTATGCATATCCTGGTTATAAATATGGTCTTACCCAAAGCAGCTAACACTGCCATCCTCATGCACAACTATAATCCTTCCATGGCGGTCAACAAGAAGGCCTCCGGGAAGTACTGCCGAAGCCAGCCGCTTCCTCCACATGACCTTACCCGTCTCAGGATTGAGCCCGGCCAATGTCCAGTTTGAAGATAGTGACCGGGGCCGCTGTTCCTGAATCGCTGCGAGAATGGCGTTTTTAGCAATTACAAACGCAACCGTGTCACTGTCCTTCAGTTCCTGTGCCGTCCAGTTCTTCTTGAGCGTGTTTGCATATCTGTACTGTTGACGCAGGTTCATTTGGCTGGCTTTCTCAAGGTGCTCAACGAGTGCTCCGCTGTCGATGCAGGCCGGCATACTAAGCGGACCGTTGGCCATGACAAACTTTTCGGCTGACCATGCCGACGGAATTTTCCCGAATCCGATATGTATTGCCTTGCCGATTCGGCCATTGCCGACCTTTGCAATAGTGAACGCCGCAGGATTCACGTAGTTACGAATCCCCGAATACTGGAGACGTCCGCCAAAGATTAGGTAATCTCCCCCCAGAACTCCTATCTCCTCGCCACGATTAGCCCGCGGTGAACCATTGCCGACGGATCTTGACAAACATTTGCCATCTTTCAAGCTGTAACAGGCAGGGGAAATGATATTTCCGCCTGGCATCCAAAGATGAGCGCCTGCAATCGTAAGAACTCCCTGGGCGGATACTCCCTTTCTCAGCAGCTTGTCCAAGTGCCCTGATGTCGTATTACCCCATTTCGGTTTTCCTGTTTTCGCGTCCAGCGCGTACACGTAAGTACCATCATAGTCAATGATGCCTGCTGCCGCATATGCAACGCCTTCCTGGACCAACACACCGCTTGTAATCGGCCACGTTGAGCAAAGCCTGTCATAAACCATTATCCGCCTTTCCACGGGTGCCACTCTGAAGCGCCAGAGGAGCCGCCCTGTGGCCGCCTCAAGACAGTACACTGCGCCATCGCTTGATCCCACATAGGCCCGTCCTTTCCACACGGTCGGCGGTTGTGCAATCGGTCCTGCTGTAGCAAAAGACCACTTTAGAATGCCTGTATTACCATCAATAGCACGAATCTTTCCATCGTCGCCGCACAGAAAAACAAGTTCTCCTGCAGCCGTAGGAGCACTCGGCCTGTGAGAAGCTGATGCACGGTACCTCCAAAGCGATTTCGGATCAGCCGGGACACTCGCGGCCGAACAGGCGCTTCGGTTGTTGTTTCCTCGATACGTTGGCCAATCTTCCTCGATAATCTCAGGAAACGCTGCCACTGTCTTGCTTTCTTCACACACCTGGAGCCGTTGCGATACAGGGTCTTGCTCCTCTACCCTGAAATCACCCGCCGAGCAGAGGCCGGTGGTCCCCATCAGCGAGAGATTACAGTCGCAAAGCCACGGCCCGATATAGAGCAATCCGTTTGCCGCGATGACACCATCGTTGCAGGCCGGTCGTAATGCGCCGTTAAACAGTATCTTTTTGGTATTCCTGTCGTAACGCGTCAGCCCTTCGGGCATGCCCCGGCAGAAGAACGAATCAGGAGTTGCGGTCAGGCGTACACAGGAGCGTTTTGCAAAGCCAAGGTCTTTGACAGTCTTGCCTGTCAATGGCTCCAGCATAAGCGTGCTGCCGCCCGGCCCTATACCAACAAAGAGTTTGTCATCTGTATAGAGCATATTGGGATTGTTCGTCGTCTTCTTTCGACTCCATAGAAATTTTCCGTCCCCGGATGAGATGGCGACAACATTCATTCGAGTTTGCGCCTGAAAGTAAATCGCATCGGTCGTATACAGGCAATAACATGTTGTACGGAATCCCGGCGTTGATCTCAGGCCCTTTCCCGGCTCTTCAATCAGGCGAACAACTTTGGAATCGTTATTTCGCCACTTAACTTTTCCCGACGAAGCATCGATACAGCCGGTATGCTCGCCCGGACAGTAAAAGAATATCTTACCCCCACCTATCACCAGGGCCCTGGAATCGATCTCCTTTTCTTCCGAGTGCCTCCAGAGCACTTTCTTTCGCTTTATGTCATAGGCGGCAAGCGTCTTCCCGAATCCCCACGGCACTTTCGGCTGATAGTAACCGGGACTAAGCTCACCCCAGCTCCAGTGGCTGTGTTTGCTCCGCACTACGGTCGTCTCCGAGGAATCCTTAACAGTGCCGGCCAGAACATAAAGCACACCATCCTGTAAAGCGATGTATTTCCATTCGTCTTCGACTCCGGGGATACTAATTCTACCCATCTCCCTGCCGCTTTCAGGATCCAGCATCAGGCACACATCGTTTTCTATCATGTAGAAGCAATCTTCGGTGGCAATAAACGCAGACCGGTGCACCAGGTAACCATCCGGAAGCTTGCGTGACCAAAGAAGGCTGCCGTTATAACCGTTTCTGGCCAACAGGGTATTAAGCCACTGTTCCTCGCGTCTATGGTGCGCTATGTGACCCAAAGCCGTGAAAATACGTCCACCGGCTGCCGTAGTAATCGCCGGCATCGAAGAATAGAGAGGCCCAGTCAGCCACTGCGTTCTATACGGTGCCTTTATAACGGTGTCGGTCGAAACAGGATTGTTGTCCGGCCCATGCTCCCAATGACTCCACGAGTCCATCCCCTTCGGCTTCGGCTTTGTGACCTCCACCCACGTTCCAAAGCTATCTTTTACAAGTTTGAAACTGCTCTTCTCAATGCCACCTTTGACCATCCATCGTGATAATTGTTTCTTGGTCAATTGCCTCTCTGCGCCTCGAACACTGCCGATAATAGCTCTGCCGCCCGGACGCAGGACGCGCAAGATTTGCTTGATTGATAAGTCTTTCAATTTGTGGCCGACACCAGCTTCCTGTGCTGCGGATTTAACACCAAGTGGGACAAGCACCACATCAACGGTATTGTCCGCAAAGGGTAGCGAATCCAGATTCTTTCGTTCAACGAGGATTCGCCTGCCGTAGAGTCCGTCAACATCAAGCGTTTTTTGTGCAGCGGCAACCGTCGCTTCCCGCGGGTCCTGTACATAAACAAAAAACTGGCTGCCTCGAACAAGTTCGAGCGCCAGCGTCCCGCCCTCGCTCCCAAGCAGCGAGCAGAGCCCACGCGATGTGCCGGCTTTGGTGATTAATTGATGCGCCAGATCACTTTCACTTGGTCCGGTGCCGGCTCCAACTGTCGTGGCCGTAATGGCAGAAAAAATGACGCTGCATATTAGAAGAAAAAAACGTTGCTTATACATAGTGACCTCCTTAACTACTTAGCCCTTAACTGCCCCTGTTCTCATAATTGCTCAAAGCACGACAGGTTTTATGCTCTTTCCCGTCGTTTCAAAAGCCGCCATAGCTTACCTCTTCTGCACCATAAAGTCAAGGCTGGTGTTTGACTATTTGTGCGGGATTACTACTCAAATGGTTAAATTCGTCCATTAAATCGACTACTGTCCTGACATACAGAGTAGCTGACCATTTTTCATTGACAGGTAGAGCCGGCCATTGGCGGCAGCCATGCCGTCAAAGACGGGCGACGAATCGAGTCGATACTGTGCCAACCCGGTCCCGTCAGAGGCCGAGATGGCAATGAGCAGCGCTCCGGAGTCTTTGTTACGTTCTTTGGCGCCATCGCCTGCGTCGCCACGCGGTCCAGCCACGAATAACACCTTGTCTGCCAGGACCATCGCCCGGACCTGGATCGCGATTTTCTTCGTCCACTGCTCCTTCCCATCGTCCGAGTTGAGTGCAAACAACCGATATGCTCCATCCTGAAATTGGTTTGACCAATGAATTTTAGCCCGTCCGTATCCGTAGATCATCGGCTTATCAAAGACAAGCAACCTGCCGGAGATAAGATTCTTCTGGCGCCCGCTACAGCCGGTCGATATAGAACACTTTGTGCCGAAGATCCAGTAGGAGCGGTGAGGCCACGAGTCATCAAGGAAACCCGTCAGCGTAAACAAATGTGGATTCCCATTCGGCTGACTCTCGCCGCGCTTGTCCAAAACCATATCCCGCAAGTAGACGTACTGGTCGTCACTCGAAAGAATATCACTGAGCGCTCCCGGCATGTAGGCAGGCCCATACTGTTCGGGCTGTTTGCCGGTTTCAGGGTCGGGGCTGTAGATACGCGTTCTCGACAGCACTTTACCAGCTTGGGCGTCAAGTCGATAAAGGTCAATCCCACCATCCAGATAAGATGATCTACCCACTGTAAAATATGCCACACTATCCTGGACGAGCACACTGCCGTGTATAGGTGACACAGATTCGAGTTGGCCGGAGGCCGTTATGCGTCGGTCAACGCGGGCCGCTCGCAGACGCCAGGTGAGCGCACCGTCCGAGGCTCGCAAGCTGTATACATATCCGTCACGACATCCGAAAATCGCGTTGTTGGCGTATAGAGTAGGTGGCGAATCTACACGAGCGCCTGCCGTAAAGTCCCAGATTGATCGGCCCGAATCGGCGTTCATCGCACACACCCTATGCTCATCCACAGAGGATACGAAAACTTTACCCCCGGCAATGGTGGGACTCGTGATCTTCCCGCCGACATGCGCCTGCCACTTACGGCGCAGGGTAGCAGGCACAGCATATTGCGTGCTGCCACTACGTTGAGCATCGTGTCGATAGGTGGGCCAGTCCTGAGCAGGGATTTCAGATTGCTGAATTCGAGTTTTTTCGGAGTACACCGTTCCACGCTCGAGATGCTCTTGAGCAGGGTTATCAGCCGGGATTCTTGAATCCCTTTCAGACGCCAGGGCATAAAAGCCGGCCAGCTTCGCCGCAATGTAACATCCGCAGGAATGAGGCGGCGCATAAAGCAGGCCGTTGCACGGCATAACACCGTACTTGCACACCCCTCGCACCCAGCTGTGCCACAGGACATCGCCCGTCTGTAGATCAATGTACTCAACACCTCGTCTGCCGCCGAGAATATAACGCTCGGTGGCCTTGTTCCGCCAGCATCGATGATGGTGTCCCGGATTCTCGGGTTCGACATGCCTTAGCACTTTACCTGTGGCCAGTTCACGCTGCGTAACAAAATACGGACCCCACACAGGTCCCCTCTTTCCCTTAATCGGTTTGAATCCCCCCAGCCATAGCGACCCATTGACAACGAACGCATCCCGAATTTCAGTGAGCAAACCGTCCTGGCTCCAAAGGGTCTTTCCCGTCTCCGCAGACAGGGCCGTCACGGTCCGTCCGCTGGCACAGACCACGCTGTCCTCGCACACCACGCGCAGAGGAGCAGAAGATACCGACCACTGTTCTCTTCCCGTCTTCAGATTGAGGCAGACAACATCCTTTCCCTTCTGATAGAACACCCTCTCACCTATAGCGCACAGACTGACTGGTCTCAGCCCGGCGACATCCTTGCCCGTTTTCTTCCAAAGCAAACGTCCTGTATCGGCATTGAGCGCAATAACTGTTTTCTCCGCTTTGTTCTCAATCGCGCGAAAGCGATTGACCAGTGGCTGCGCCGTCTCTCTCACATACAAAGGAGAGTGCTTCTTTTTTACAAGTTGTGCCCATGTTGCCAATTCGGCCACTCGTTCGTCGGTGACACTTCGGACGGTGAGCAGGAGAATCCCCTTGTGACATACGACTTCCTCCGTGCCCCGAGTCTGTTCATAAACCTTGAGGATTTCTCCTGTCGCCGCATCCACAGCACTCAGCGGCGCATGAAGGCCGAGGGTGACGTACACGCGATTCCCGACGGCAACCAGCCTTCGCTGAAGATGACGGGGCACAGCGCCCCAGTTGACGATATGGGGAATCCACGGACTAAAGGATCGCTTCCAGAGCAGAATTCCATTGTATGCATCACGGGCGACAAGATGCCATTTGGGAGTTTGCCGCAGGGATGCGATGGATGCCTCGTCGGCGATATAGAATATCCGACCGCCGGCCGAGACCAAAGCATTGATGCTCGGAGTGTGTTCGTGACCGCGGGTATGTCTCGGCTCTGCGATCCACTGCACGTACCGGGGCGGTCCGACCACCTCGTCATGGGCAACCGCATTTCCGCTTGCATCATGGAGAAAGTGGGTCCACTCGTCTGTATTTTTGGGCCGTGGCTTAATAGTCTTTTTCCAACGGCCCCCTTGCCTGACATACAATACGCCGCCGGGGGCCAGCACACGCATCGCCTCGGCCATCGTAATGCCGCCAAGGTCCTCCGCTACTACAAGGTTCACCAGGTTTTGTGCGTACGGCAGCCGCTTTCCGTCAAATTCCTCGACTGAGACAGGCCCGTAGATACCAAGCTTGCGGATGTGCTCTCTCGCCGCCTCCACTTCTTGCGCGTCGGTGTCCAGTCCGTGGATAAGGTAGCTTTCACCGGCGCCGAGTGCTGCGGTCAGCCTGCCGTCGCCGCAGCCGATGTGCACGATGAGACCACCTTTAACACCGGTCGCGTTTAGAGTCTGTTTGGCTCTCCGGTCATAGCCGCTCGGCTGAGCTATCCCAACCGACAACGTGAATAGAATCCACAAAACAAGGACGAGCTTTGTGAGGAACCGATACGTCGTTTTCATGGGTACTTCTCCTGTCTAACCACAGTTTGCCAAAGAAACCTTCCATGGCATTTTAACAAGAACTCTCATATAAGGCAACTGGCTTCGTAGAATCGCAGGAGGTATATTCAAGCCATTCGGCCAAATCTGGTGGGATTGTGGTTAAGGAATTGTCTTACGAAAAGAAGCTGTTTAACACGGCAAGTAAGAAAACTTACCCTCTATTTCCGCCTTATCTAACACAGAGATCAGAAAACGTGACGTGAAGGTTAGGACCGGTCCTGACAACCTGCAAGGGCCAGTGCGCGCGCACGAAAGATACCCCTTAGGAGAGTTTTTGATTGATTTATCAATATTAAAATCAATTACGGCCTACAACCAATCTACAACCGATGGGTATGCTATCCGGCAATTTTGTAAAAGTGATAATTTTTTAAGTATTGTAATAGTGGTGAGTTATTAAAAATAGAAAAACGGGTAAACATTTTAAATGTCCTTTTCATTTCAGTATTGTATAATGATTGTCAGTTATTTTATTCAGACAGTTACCAGTCCGCTGCTGCGTTCGACGTGCAGTGTGTGGAAATTAATCTTCCAGCTTTTTTCGTGCCACTATCCTTAGCTGTCATCCTCAGTGACGTTGAACAGCTGGTAAGTCTGCCTTTTGTGGGGATTCTATGGGTTGGCGACGCCGGGTGAAGGCGCAGTCGCTTCCCAATTGATTACGTCATTGCCATAATCATTCGGGTCTTTACGCGAAAGCGATTTGCCAAGCCCGTCCGCCCCGGTCGGCCAGAGGTCCACGCC
>SDBU01000259.1_pt1 | contig 75650 bp, 173 predicted proteins | sample 2277071 | NCBI WGS metagenome assembly SDBU01 (sample SAMN10397929, study PRJNA504765) | marine sediment metagenome | isolation source: marine sediment core GS08_GC12, 126 cmbsf | place: Arctic Ocean: Gakkel Ridge, Loki's castle | collected 2008 | reverse complement strand
TCTTTCCCATTAATCTGCACAGCAATAACATTATTTTCTATTGTATTTCTAAATACCCTGTTGCTATTTGCATTCAAATAAATCCCAAAATCAAAACCAGTAATATTACTATCCTGCACAATATTCTCTGCACCTCCAAAATAAATCCCATAATCCCCAGGTCCAGAATCTGAAATTATAGTAGTGTTCTTTATTGTATTATTACCCCCACTCACGATATTCACACCATAGCAAGAAGTTCCATAACAAGTCAGTGAAGAATTAGAGATAGTATTATCACTACTGCTTGTAAGCTTGATTGCTTCAACAGGGAAGCCAATAGCACCTGTAACAACTGTCAGGTTTTCTATTATTGTATCATAAACATTGGTTAATTCTAGTCCATTAAAAGAAACCAAGGTATTTTTAAAAAGATAAGAATTATTTGCACCACCTAACTCAATTCCAATACTCAATGGAACAGGTATGCTTACATTAGTATTTTTTATTGTTGTATTCATCTGATTAGAATAAATTCCTGAAACATCCAAATCATCACTCTGGATGTAATTTCCATTTCCATTATATGTTATGTTTTCATTAGAGATAATTATACAGTCATCAGTTAAACCATTATCAGTAATGTTTGCTATTTGAGTATAAACCCCTCCTGCGGTATTTAAAGTTCCACAAGCAGAAACATCTGGGTCAAGAAAATAATTATTTTCCTGTCCTTTTAATGTAAAATTATAAGAATTTGATTGATATTGTTCAACTTCAAAGATAGCTTTAAATGCGAGGATTTCTCCTTTTCTTATATTATTTTTATCAGAAACTCTAAAATCAGTCCAATCTGTCCATCTTTTTCTTTCTACTTGATAAGAACAGCTTTCTTTACAATCTGCTGGTGCCCTCTTTTCTGCGCAATCCATATAACAAATTATGTTTAATAAGGTTTTATCATATAATTCATAATCCAAAGAGTAATGATAAGAAATAGCAGGCTCTTTTTGTTCTTTTTTTACATTATCTTTTGCGAAGTCCACCTGGAATCTATCTGCAAGAGATTCTAAATTTATCTCTGTATTTTTTGTGTTTTCTAATTCTATTATTGCTTCACAAATTTTATAACCATCGTTTATAGGGTCAGGTTTCCAAAAACAGGATAGAACACTATCTGCTGACAAAATAACCCCATCATTATCCGCAATATTTTTTCCGTGTTCTGTTTTTTCAGAGATTGTAGTTGGTCCATTTGCCAAAACATAAGCCCCCATAGAAAAAACTAAAACTGAAAGTATTATTATTGCAAGTATTGATTTGGCTGATTTATTTAACATGGGGCGATGGGGAAAGTCATTACTATTAGGTAATTCTAATTTATAAATTCTTCGTTTTTTTTTAAATTAATGTTTTCCATCTTGGAACCTCAGGAATTGCACAACCAATATTCTCTTTTTTCATTGGGGGGTCTAAAAAATCATTATTATCTCCTTTTGTGGAAATCTCATCATTAATTGAAAAAATCCTATGAGCAATTCCCCTCCATTCATTTTCTATTTTAGCCATAAAAAAGACTATGTCTCCAACTGAATAAGTATTTTTTCTTACACATAAACATTGGGAATTATCTTGGAGTGTTGGAAACATAGAGGTCCCAGTAATACGCAAATTTATTGCGGTTATTTCCCCTAATGTTCGTACATCTTCTTCAGTATAAACTGCATCACCTTCATCAAATTCTTCATCTGAAATTTTACAATAAGGAACTGGTTTAATTAAATAAAAAGTTAATAAGATTCCTATGATTAATAAAATTGTATTTTTGTTCATTTAAATACCCTTTTTATTTTATTTTTTAAGTCTTTTAATTTTAATCCTGAAATATAAATTCCTGTATAAGCAATTGCTAATCCTATTCCTGCTGTGAAAAGTGTGTAGGGTAAGAGCATCTGTTTTATTCCTTCAATTGTTAGTTCATTTCCTGTGAAGGAAGCAAAAAGAGGTAGAAGTACTGCATCATCCACGGAAGGAATTGGAGAGAAAATAAAAATTCCAAAAATAATCAAGAAAGAACCAACTGCCTTTTTTAAAATTTTATTTTTTGTATTTCTCATTAAGAGAATGAATACAACGACTACTAAAATCCAAAAAATATTGATTTCCATATTTATTTCCCAACACCCCTAATATAAAACCTACGAAGAGGATTAGTGAAATTGTACTGGTCGAAAATCAGTGCTAAAGGGATTGAAGTCCACCAGCCAATTATAATTAGTGAACCAAAAACTTCCTTAGATAATACCACATCTAAAGTTATTAATTCAAATACAATCCCCATTATAGCGCAAATCACAAATGCGATGAATAAATTTATTATAAAATGAATCAAATCATGCCTAATATTAAACCCTTTCCAATAAATCCAAACCACAAGCACAGAAATTATCATACCATAAATTGGATTAAAGAAAAACGGAGAGCCCCCCCTGATTGCAAAAAATACTAAGATACTTATAAATGCGCCGACTGATGCTTGCTTTAAATCTTTAAATGTGTATTCCATTAGTCTAATTTTAGCAAAGTGTGGGCGAGTACATCTCCTGCAACAATTGCTAAACCTAATTTAATTATGAATATTAATTGTAATCCCGCGCAATACCCAAACCAAGACATTATTTTAGTTATTACTATCGATAAGATTAGTATATGAATCCAGTATTTTAATTCATTTATTTCTGGTTTTAACCATCTTGGTTTATTAAACAATTTCATTTTTTTCGCCACCAAAAATACCAAATAATCAATAAAAAAATGCTTAATATAATCAAGTTAATTGCTGATATCCCTATATATTCTAATATGCTATCTGTACTACCTGGCTTCAAATATGTGAGTAAAGCCAACAAAACAACCAACCCCATAAACCCTGTCTGGATTTTATGTCTCTTATATTCCATCTTTATTTCGTTTATTATTTTTTTTATCATACTTTTACCCCACTAACAACTCCTGTTGGGCTATGTAAACAGAGATTTTCATCTAAAAAAATTCTAAGATGAGGACCATAACTTGTACTAGAATCCTCAATATCACCAACAGTAATCCCCGTATTTTTATCAATGATATCATCTGTATTAGTCATATGACTAATCAACCAAGTTTCTCCGATTGGAGGGCAAAACTCCTCTCCGCCAACAAGTCTACTAATTCCCTCTCCATCATATCTTTCTCCGATTACTGCTACATCATAACCGCCTGTAGCAACTAAATAAAAATCATTAGTTAAAAATAATCTAATATTATTCCAATTTAATCTCCCACTTTTACTACTCAAAGTTCTTCCAGTAACTTCATCATGTATGATAGTAAGGTCAGGAGTGCAACACTGCCCAGTTATCTGGGTTATTAACCAAGTTTCTCCAGAAGGAGGTCTTATTTCTGTTCCTGAACTAACCACCTGACTAATACTCGAACCAGGACTTCCACCAAAAATCATAAAATTTAAACCAGATATTAAATCTAATAATCCTTTTCCTTTTTTTTCTGAAGGAGGTTCTCCTTCACAAGATTGAGATGCAGAATCCCATCTTTCATATTCATCTGGATAATCCCATAAATCATCAGTACATACAGCCTGGGGGACTAAACCACAAGTATCGTAAAACCAATCTAAATGTTCACATAAATAACAAGTAATTGGGGGCTCGCAAGTTACGCAATATGTGTCTCTAGTAAAAGGAGATTGGCTTGGGTCTCTCACTCTCCACCATTCATCAATATAATTATTCTCAAGATTATCAGTACAATCTGATATTAATTGTAAATCACAATTATAAATATCTTTAGCAATCTCGCAAGTTGTACATTCGCTTCCAGAAGTTATTGGACATTCTTTCTCAAAATTAATATCCCCTGAATAAGCCCTGTCTGGATAAATTGTTCCTACAGAATCTTCTCCTGAAAGTTCAATCCAAAAATTAACAGGAGAAATAGATTCAAATTGTTCTGCGAGCATTTTATCAGAAGTCCATAATATTTTTGTTTCTTGTGGTGCTAATGATTGGGGTGTGGCAGAAACCAGAGCATCCTCAAATGCTTGTGGAAAAGCATTTACAACCTGGATGTTTTCTATTGGAACATCTTGATTTATTGCAGATATGTCAAAAGCAATTTCATAAACATCAGGGGTTCCATCCACTATTGTAAATCCTTTACCTAAGAAAATCTCATTTCCCGCACGGTCATAATAATGAATCTTCAATCCAACCATCCCTTCTTCTTTTTCTTTTATGGAAAACAAAGTCCCCTGACTATATAAAACTAAAACTAAGATTATTATTCCTGCGATTATCCATATTGAATTATCTTTTTTTGCTATCTTCTTCTGCCTCCACTTATTATTATAAAAAATAATAATGCTCCGCCTATTATTAAAATTAATATTTTGTTATCTTCCCATAGTTGTTTAAATGGAATTTTTGTTACGTCTGGAATTACCCCTGCCCAGTAGTCAGGAAATCTCTCACACATATCTGTTTCTGAATTGTAAGTCCAGCCACTTGCACAAACTATTGTAGACTCGGGAATTATTAAACATTGAGGAACATCATCTACATAAGTTAATTCTCCATTAATACACAAGTATTCCATATTTGGAGAATAAACACAAGCAAATCTGTCTGGGTCATAGGTTCCTTGAACACAAGTTATTTGCAATTCTCCCTCACATAATCCTGTTGCTGGATTATAAGTTGTTCCTGTTGGACATTCTTCTGAAACATCTGGGTAAGACACACATTTATCTAAAACAATATCATAAGTTGTTCCTGTTGGACAATTAGTTATTGCTTCTGGGGTGTAAACACAAGCATAATTTCCATTACCAATCGCTGTCAAAATACCAATCTCACAAACTGCACTTACTTGAGGTTCATAGACACAAGTATTTGTTATCTCATTATAAGTTCCAACACCACAAATAATTTGTTCAGCAGGTCTTAATTCACATTTCCCAGTAAATGAATTATAAGTAAATCCAATCTGACAAACATATGCAGATGGAGGAGTATACTCGCATCTATCAGTGTTAAAATTATAAGTCGTTCCAGTAGGGCAGATAATTTGCTCAACAGGATATCTTACACATTTATCTATCACAGCATCATAAGCATATCCCCCAGGACAATTAATTTGATGTAGAGGGTAAGCAACACATTTTCCAATATTTGAATTATAAACAAATCCATAATCACAAACATATTCTTCATCAGGATAATATTCACACATTTCAGTATTTACATTATAAATTCCTTGTTCACAAACTGCTTGTAATGGAGGGTGGAATATGCAAACTGCTTGTACAACATCAAAATATCCTCCCGCAGGGCAAATTGCTATTGATTCTGGCTGAACCACACATAATCCTAATGAAGGGTCAAATTGCCCTTCTGAACAAGCAGTAACAATTCCAGGATTAACCTGAGCACATAATCCTGTATCAACATCCACAACATTACAGATTGTTGGCAATTGATAATTATTTTCTATAACATAAAATAAGCTGTATACCTGATTATAAGGAACCTGAATTGTACCAGCTTCTAATTGGTCATAGATTGCTTCGCTTGTTGAAACAGAATTATCGCTTGCGTCTATGACTATTGCTGGGAGTATTTCCCCACCCCAAAGAATTACAGGATACCTTGTTGAGGTTTTACTTATTGTTGAACCGCCTGAAAAAGATTCCATTACTACTAATTGATTTGGTCCTAATAAAAGTTTAAAGCTTAATTCTGTTGGATGACCAACATCATATTTACAAATAGCAGAATCATGTCCGTCGGAATTAACTATCCAAATAAAACCTCCATGATATGTTATTCCTGTAGGCTTACCACATTCTTCAGTATCCCAAAATCTTATGTAATTTCCATCCATATCATATTGGTAAACTTTAGTCTGATAGTCAACAACCCAAAAATAATTTCCATTAGTTGCTATTCCTAACGAGTCCCAATTAGTAGATGATAGATGCCATTTACTTTGATAATTTCCAACCATACTATATTTATAAACATAATCAGTTATTTCATCAACAACATAAATATAATCCCCATCAGTTGTAATCCCTCTAGGGTTCTTGTTTCCACTTGCTTCAGTATCAAAATGGGATACTTCATTACCGTTCATATTATATTTGAGAACTTCATCAACATCGTCATCACTAATCCAAAAATAACTCCCATAAATTGTTAACCCATCTGGGTCAATTCCAGGAGCCCCAGAAAGACTAATCTTACTTTGATAAGTTCCACTCATATCATATTTGTAAATCTTATCATCATCATAATCAACAACATAAATATAATTCCCATCAGTTGTAATTCCTTGAGGCCAATCATTTGCATAATATAAATCCCATTTACTTATGTAATTTCCCGTTCCAGAAAGTGCAAACAACCCCAAATTTGCTCTGCTAATTAAGAGAATTCCTGCGATGATTAATATTACCAAGATTATTGTATTGCTTTTTGCCATTTTATTTCTTTTGAAAATAATAAATTATAATTATTATTCCAGCCAAAGCAATTAATAAATGAAGCAAGGTTATACTAACCCCGCCAATCTCAAATACCTCCTTATTTAATTTATCCCTGATTGTTTCTTCTGGTGGTGGTGTGGGAGGAGGAGTTGTGGTTGGAGGAGTTGTTACAGTTTCGTTTAATTTATCTTGACAAACAGTAAAAGTTGAATAATCACTACTTAAAATGTCTTCGCAATATAATCTTTTCAAACATTCCCCTCCTGAAATAGAATAACCAGAAGTACTTAACCAACTATATTCACATTCGGGGAAAAATCCCTTCGAGTAGTTCAAACAACCACCTGTTTGACCAGCAACCATTTCAGTAGCATAATTTTTGCAAGTGAGATTCTCATAAGAGATAGTTTGATAACAAGGTTGAATATTTGATAGTCCAGAAATATTTGTTCCAACAACTATTTCATCTATACTCCCATTAAATCCTAACATAAATGTATCTGAAAGGATACTTGTATCTTCATAAATAATATAATTCCATCCATCATCATTTGAATAATTATTTATCCACATTCCAACACTTAAATTTGAATCAATATCAGGAAATGAAATATAATTAGTTGTATTAAAAAGAATTCCTTGATTAATTTTTCCTGAGATAAATGTTGCCCCATAATTTGTTGCATCAAGATTTCCACTTAAATCTAATAAATTTCCATCAAGAGAATAATAATTTGTAACCCCATCTACACATACTTGTGTAGTTACAATCGCAAATCCTGCTGGAGCAAAAGGTAGTTTAGATAGAATAATAATTAAAAGAATTATTCCTACAACCCAAAATAAAGTTTTATCATTATCCATTTTCTTGTTTTTTCCTATTTAAATTAAAAATTACTTCATTGTTTTCTGAATATTGATAATCATATTTTTCTGTTAAAAGTGATTGGAAGAATTTTGTCCAATGTTCTCTATTAATTTGGGTTTTAGCATGACAAGAATTACATAAACTTATACAATTTTGAGGAATTGAACATTGCTTGTCATAATTAATATGATGGATATGAATTCTTCTTTTTAATAATTTTAAATCTTCAAATCCAATATTACAAATCATACAACAACCATCTCTTTCTCTAATAAATTTCTTAAATTTTATATTAAAATTTTTATCATAAGGTAATAATGAAGACCAATTGTTGAAAAAAGGATGTTTTTTTCCTTTTTTAAATTTAGAAATTACAAATTTTCCCCTATTTTTTTCTGCACCTTTCTTTACTCTTTCATCTGTTTCTTTTGTTAAACCTATATTCCAAGATAATTTTCCATTTCTTTTATTTGTTTTTATTCCATTTTCTTTTAATATTTTGTAAATAGAATTATAATTATAATTAAATATTTCAGCAATTTTATATACATTCAAACCTTCATTTACATACATATTAATCATTTTTTCTACCTCAAAATCTTTAAATTTTAAACTATTATTACCTTTCTTAAATTCTGTTTTTTGGGAAAAATGTTTTCCTTTATTCTTCAATTTTATTTTTTCTTTTGTTTCTTCTGAATGAGATTTCCCAAGATTTTTTCCAGACATATTTATACTCTTTTTCTCTTTTATTCTCTTTGTCTTATCTATCCCATAAATCTCTTCATAAGTTTTTCCTTTAGTCTTTGGAAGGTTTTTTATAGAGGACTTTATTCTCTTTGGTTTTTTAGCAGAAATTCTCATTTTTTCTAAAGATTGTTCAGAAACTTTATGTCCTACTAATTTTTGGGACATATTTTTTACCCTTTCATCAGTTTCTTTTGTTAATCCTATATTCCAAGCAGATTTTCCCTTCCTTGACAAATGAAAACATTTTGGTGAACAAAATTTTCTATTATTCCATTCATTTAAGGAAGAATTTTTATCTTTTTCATATTCATTACCACACTTTTCACATCTTTTATGGGCTTCGCTAAGAAATCTCTTTTCTCCTAATTTTATTACATCTTGATTCTTTGCCATTTTCCATTTTTAACTAAGCTTCTTCGCATATAAAAGGTTGTAAATTCCAACTATAAGTTATTGGGCAACTAATACCACTTGATACTACAAAGCTCCAAGGTGCATCTGGGTGATAAGTTACAGGACAAACTTCATCATAAGCACTATTTACAGGGGTATAATCATATTTCTGCCAAGCCATTCCATTTGAATCGTAAAGTGTCCATTCAACAGGATATTGCTCAGGGGATTGACATTGTGTATCATCTGGATTAACATAAGCCCAAGTTCTGGTTATTTTTACTCCTAAAATAAATGGTCCACCAGTTGTCCAAGGAATAGTAATTGGGCTTGTTGTTATATCATCACCAAAATTAGCACCACCAGAACTACCAGTTCCACTTCCAACACTATCTCCAACCCCTGGCGGTTCTTCTTCTGGCGGTTCTTCAGGGAGAGGCAGAATTTCTATTGTAGCATCATTAGTCCTGCATTCAGCAATAAAGTTTTCTCCTTCAAAATATCCGCATAAAGCAGTCCATACATAAGTTCCAGGAACATCTGTATTTGAAGTAGCGCTCATAAATCCATCAATATCTAAATTTTCAACATTATAAATTCTCCAGCCAGTATTTTCATAATCATAAGCAACCACACACCTTTTTAAAGAACCATCCCATATTGTTCCAGTAACATCTTCTCCGACATAAGCAGTTGATTTATCAAAACGAAATGTACAATCAGGACTTTTAGGAGTTTGGTCTATATAAATAGGAGTAACCCCCCATTGGGCTTGTGGATATTGCGAGAATTGTGCTTGAAATGTTCCTTTAAACCACCCCTGTTGTCCTCCATAGAGAAATATAATTGCAATTATTACTACCCCAATTATTATTTGATTATTATTGTTTTTTGCCATTTTATAAATACATAAAAATTGTAAACATCATAAAAGATAACACAAGCAAGTAAATTATATTTTGAGTTGAAAGAGGATGAATAGTGAATTTAGAAACGAATTTATATGATAAAAATATTGATAAGGCTAAAAATAAAATTGCTAAAGATAATTCTTCTTCCCAAGGCAACCAACCCGATATTTTAATGATTACATTTCTGACTACATCTAGTCCTTTACCAAGGTATTCAAATCCAGTATTGATTATTTCTATTACCATCCTATTTCAAGTTTAAACAAATTAAATCTTGTTTTTATATATCCCCCACGATAATACTAATAGTGCTACCCCTAAAATCATTCCAGGTGTTACCCCAGTACTCATAATGTTAGTATCTACTTCCATTCCAATTCCCCACATTACTAATGCAGATAAAATTGGAACCGCGACCCCTATACTTCTCCAAATTCTCTGATTGAACATTTTTAATTACCTCCTTTATTTAAATTTAATGTTATTTCATTATTTTCCGAATATTTATAGTTATATAAATTAGATAATAATTTCTGGAAATGCTCTGTCCAAATATCTCTATCAAAATTTGTTTTCATATGACATTTATTGCATAAAGTTATTAAATTCTGTGGTAAATTACATTGTTTATCGTAATTTATATGATGAATATGAACTTTTCTTTTTAATAATTTTAAATCTTCAAAATCTATTTTACAAAGCATACAACATCCGTCTCTTTCTCTGATTGTTCTTTTAAGTTTTCTATTAAATTCAATTCCATAAGGTTCAAAAGAAATGCCCCCAAGCCAAGCAGGATTTTTTTCTCCTTCCATCATTCCTTCTTTAAAACTTCCAGAATTTGTTCTTGGAATTTTTCCTGCTTCTATTAATAATTTTAATCTATGGCTATGTTTTGTATTTATACTATGTTTTTTTAATATCCTAAAAATAGGTTTTTCTCCACAATTAAATAATTTTCCTATCTTTTTTGATTCTAATAATTCTTTTTCATATAATCTTACAATCTCTTTTTCTTGTTCATAAGTAAACTTTATTTTATTAGGGTTTTTATTAGCAATCTTTTCTCCTTTTTCTTTTCCAAATATTTCTTCATAAGTTTTTCCTTTATTTTGATTTGGTACAGATTTTGGTTTTCTCAAATTCTTTTTATGTTCTTCTGATTTTGGTTTACCTTTAAAAGAAGTATTAATATCATTATTTTTTAATCTTCTATGAATTGTTGCTAAACTACAATTAAATATTTTGCCTATTTGTTTACAGGTATTATTTTTTTTAGTATACAATCTAACTATTTCTTTTTCGTCTAAGTTTAAGGGGTTTGTCATTTTCTGCTTTAAGATGTTTTTAAATACCTAAATTAATCACAACACTGAATCCTATTTCTTCTTTTTCTACATATATAGTAACAGCGTCTGCTTTATAATCAGAGAATGTACCAGCTGAAACATCAACTCTATATGCTAGTTCATAGGATATACCTATTCCACCTGTTCCACCTAATTCTTGTAAATCTAAGGTACCTACAGGATTCCAAGTAGCTCCCCCTCCTACATCAATCGGCCCTAAAATTTCATCCATACTTCCCGTTTGATAATAGTTATTAAGCATTAAAAGCTGTGTAGATGTAGGACTTGATGGGCTTCCAGATGCCTCTGTCCATGATGCACTGCTAATGTATGCATCATCGATGATAACATTTCCATCATTTGATAATTCTATAAAGTGCGCAACAGAGAAGTATCCTGGCGCCCCTGGTGGCGCTGTTCCGTATAATGCAAACCCTCCCCCACCTATCCAAGGAGCATGCCCTTTATCTTTATGCGGACCAAACCTTATACCAGCATTATTACAATTCACCTGATATCCTTCACTATCAAAACAACATTGCCCTAATACTGCCCCTATTTCTCCTGATGGCGGATAAACTCCTGGAGGAGTATTTTCGTCCTTCCAACATTGTTGTGTTTCTGCATTCCACCAACCATTCAGTGTTCCTTCTCCAGGTGGTGAAATCCCACCCTTAAAGTAGAAAAATAAGAATACTGCTATTGCTATGAGTATTACAATTATAAGTAAATCTGTTCTTCCTTTTTTATTCATATTAACCTCCTGAAATTTAATTTTATCATTTTTGTGGTTCTCCTGTTAAAGTAACTGTATACCCTTCTGTAGGGGTTGGGTCTATTATTAAGGTTTGTGATGCTGTTTGACTTCCTTCCGCAGGTATTCTTTCACCATTATATAAATTAATAGCATGAAGTTCTACTGTAAATATAGTTGGATTCCCTGTTTCATATGGAAATAAATCCATCCCCTTTATTTTTGTTTTGAAAGTAAAACTTTCGTAAGCTTTTAAAACTTTGCTCTTTCCTATCTCTTTACTAAAAGATTCATTGAATTCTGTACTTTCTGGTTCTGTTAATACATTGTCTAAAAATACTTCTAATGGGGCTTCTCCAACATTGACCACCTCTGCATGCCAAACTATCTTACTAATCTTTTTATAACTACATTCTCCTTTATGACAATATATATGTTCCTCACAAAAACTATCTTCTGGGGGGCATTCACAAGGAGTAGCTTCATCACATGGAATAGGGGATTCTTTTCTAAATATACTAAAGGGCGCACCATCCCCATAATATGCATCTGCAACAAATCCTCTATCTCCCTCATCTCCGATTAATTCTATTTTGAGTCCTCCCTCTTTTGAATTATTTTCATCAAATTCTATTGGGGCGGGTCCCATTTGTGCTATGCTATATGCGAAAAAGAATATAAATGCTACTACTATTATAACCAAAATATTTTCCTGAGTTAAAGCTTTTTTATTTTTCATTTTAACCTGTTACTCCTGTGCCTCCTAATTGGATGGCCGTTCCTATTGTTTCTCTTAAAAATTCTCTTATTTCAAATCCTGTTGCTGAAAAAATTGTTGGAAGATATTTTGGAAGGTAGATGAATGCCAGGATTATTAATCCAAATATAATAAGAATAAATAATCCATCTTTCTTTAAAGTTAATTGGGTTATATTTTTTCCCAACATAAAAAGGGCGATTATACCAATTACAACCAAAAATAATAACAAAATCCAGCCAGTTTTAAGCATTGGATAGTCCAGTACTTCTGACAAAAACCAACTTGCAATCTGGATTGCTACAAAAGACAGAAGTAATGTTATAAAAAACTTACCTGTGTCAACTCCAAATGTTCTTTTTAATATTGGCATTTTATTTTTTTACCCCCTTACCATAGCTAATATACCATATAATTATTCCAATAATGATTAGTAAATATAATAATTTAATAGGTTTCCCAAAAACCTCAACATCTCTGAATAAGAAAGATTCTTCTTTAACCCCACCTTCTTCTAGAGGGGGTTGGGTTTGAGTTATAGGTTGACTAGGCACCCTAGACACTCCCCCAGAGGTTTGGGTTGGTGGTGTTAGTGATGGTAAGGTGTGCGATATAAAAAAATCCAAAATATCCTGTTCATAACCATAAATAACCGCTCCTGTATGCCCATCAGTTAATTTTCTTGTGTACTTGTAAGTATATCCTGCGTCATATAGAGACTGATTTAAAACATCTGAAGGAATTATATTAACCTGAAGGTCATCTTCTGAATGAAATATCCAAACAGGTTTAGATTCAAACTTAGGGATATTATGTACTGCTGACTCGCTTTCATAGATTTCTGGGACTTCTGTAGAGCTACCACCAAGTGCTTCTCCAATATCAACTTTCGCAGCATCCTCGGCGTGAGTGTCGTAATGGTAAGTAAAATTAGCCATTCCATATAAATCAACTCCACTTGCAAAGATATTTGGTAAATGCATTAGGACTTGTAAAGTTCCTCCACCACCCATACTTTTTCCAAAGACATGAACTCTTGAATTATCAATATTGAAATTATTATTCATATCATTAAAAATATCAACAATCTCTCTTCTCATAGTTGCATTATTATAACTATTACTAACGTCATTTACTCCCACCACTATCCAATCATTCCCTTGAAACAAGGGCTGTAGAGTATTAAAATACGAATATTCATCATATTGTGTATAATCACCACCCCATCCATGCAAATAAAAAACTAATGGATATGTTTTTGAACTATCAAAGTTATCTGGCATGTCTAACCAATACTTATCTGTCCCCCCACTAGTCAAAGTAAAACTCCTTGCCCCTCTATAATCGCAGTCTGAACCATCCTCCTGGCAGACAGACGAAGGATTGCAAGTGCAAGCCCCTGGCGGAAGCCCAGGAGCATACAAAGAGTAAACTTCTTCTTCTGATAATGCTTTGTTATAAATCGCTAATTCATCAATCATTCCATCGAAAGGGTAAGAGATTAAATCTTCATCAATTCCAATATAAACATCATTGGTGTTTACTGGAACATTAGCAGTTAAGGCTGCATTTCCTCCCTTACTTTGCCCGTCCACATAAAAAGTAACTCCTGTAGTACTATCTAAAGTAACTGCTACATGGTGCCATGTGTTTGGGGATAACACATTATTATTAGAGTAAACAGAAGCAAACTCACCGTAGTGATAAACAGCTAATCGACTATTTGAACTTGTTATACCAAAAGTATATGCAGAATTTTTATGAAGTATTCTATGAGTTGTATCATCTATTGTTTTTGTATATATCCAAGCAGCAATAGTAAAATCATTTACCAAATCTAAACTTGGGTCATCTTCTACTAAAACATAATCTCCAACACCATCAAAACTTAATGCTTGTCCTATTTTTCCATCAACATATTCTGCTCCATAATTAACTCCATGATTTATTCCCACTGAATCTAAGGTAGTTCCATCAAAATTCCAGGATGCAACTGTGTCTTCTGGTGGGATTATTGTGAAGACAGGTTGGAATTTTCCTGCTAAGAAAATTACTAATAGTATAATTCCTACATATATTATCCAATTATTATTTGCCATTTTATTTTCCTGAAACTAATCCTCCCATTATTGCTCCAACAACTATCCCTCCTATCAAATAATACCCGCAAGCCATTGGAACACTACAATCCATACCCTGGATGATTAAAAAATTTGAAACTAATCCCCCTATTACACCGCCGATTATTACTCCTCCAAATCCCATTTTATTTTCTCATTAATATTACCAAAAGGAATATACCTCCTATTGCAGTTAATAACATCCATAGTTCAAAACAAAATTCTCCGATTAAAAACAAACATTCTTCAGGTGGCGTTGTCCCTTCTTCTTCACAAATTCCTACCACACAAATATCTGTTCCTGTACAACTCCCACAACTTAATGTTCCACCACATCCATCATCTAATACACCACACTCATATCCTAAACTTGAACAAGTATCTGGAACACATGCAGCCACACAGAATCCATCAACACAACCTGTCGCAGAGGAGCAGTGTAATATTCCACTCCAACTTCCAGAAGTTAAACATTTTTTATAAGTAGAATCAGTAAGACAGATTTGGTCATTAGGTGTACAATCTTCTTCAGGACAATCATAGAACTCACAAGTTTCTGGGTCCCTTGAAACAAAACTTCCATCAGGGCATTCAAAAGTGTCTGTATCGCAAAGAGGCTCACAAGTCCCTAATTCACAAGTCTCTGTTGATGAACAAGAACCGCAGCTTAATGTTCCACCACATCCATCGTCTAACGAACCACATTCATAATCTAATGATAAACAAGTATTGGGAATACAATCAGGTTCACAAAAACCATTAACACAAGTCGATAAAGATGAACAATGTAATAATCCACTCCATTGGCTATTAGCTAAACATCTTTTATATGTTGAATCAGAAATGCAAATTTGTTCTTCAGGAGAACAATCTTGGGCGACAGGACAATCATAAAATTCACAATTATTGTTTGGGTTTCTTGAAACAAAAGTTCCGTCATCACATTCAAATGTATCTGTATCGCAACCATTCTCACCCTCACAATTAAATATTGGCACTTTCTCTATATCATAATCTTCTTGATAATATTGAACCTCATTTCCACCTGAAGAACAAACCATTATTTGAGATGGAGTTTTTTCTGCAACCCTAAAACCCATAGGGGTATAGGTTATTATCCTCCCATCTTTACAATAGTCTCCAGTAGAACTTACACTTCCCTTTCTTCCAAATGCCTCTTTTGACCCGTCTCCATCGAAATCAAGAGTTATCCAAGTATACCCATGGGAATAATCACTAACTTGTTCCCCATTCGCTCCATAATTTGCATTTGTTATAAAAGTACAATCATTATTTGCATTAAATTCTCCTTCAGGAAGAATTGCAAATAACCCCAAATCTGCTCTGCTAATTAAGATTATTCCTGCGATGATTAATATTACCCATATTATTGTGTTTTTATTTTCCATTTTATTTGATTTTGTTTTGCCATTTTATCTCCTTCTACCCCCCATTATCAAAATTATAAATAATGCTCCTCCAATTATCCAAAACCATTTATTTTGTAATAAAAGCAATCCTATCCCTTGTATCCTTTGTTGTTTGTATGCCTTACAAGCGGGTGAAGATTTAGCATAATCTAAACACTCTCCTTCTGTTTCACGATAACCTGAAAGTCCTTCGCTACAAGGTTTATCTGTCCTAAAAACATAACATTCACAATGAGAAACAAACCTATCTGATTCCCAACAAATATAAGGAGAATCTGCCTCACAGGCTTCTTTAGTTGTGTATATTTCTCTATTATAAAAAGTATACACAGATTTTTGTGAACATTCAATTCCTTGGCCAAAATAAGCCCAAACATTTTCTACATCAATTGCATCAAGATTATTATCTAAACATTCTTGTCTTGTATCATATACTTCTCCAACATATCTTCCTGCAATTTGGGTACAAATTTTTTCGTCATCAATAGCAATTGGAACCCTCCAATTAGTCGGAGTTGCTAACATTCCATCATAATCATCTGCTGCAAACAATCCAGTATTAAATTTAGGTAATAAAATTACAGCTAAGATTATTATCCCTATTACCCAAATTATTGTATTATCTTTTTTCGCCATTTTCTATTTCAAGTAAAGACAAACTACCTTTTTTTTCTTTTTTTAGTAGTTTTCTTTTTGTTGTTTTTCTTCTTGTTTTTTTTCTTGCCATTATGCCTCCTGCATTTTATTTAAACATAATCCTTCCCAATTTTCAGATTTTATTTCCTTTTCACTAATAAAAATTGTTTTATAGCCAAATTTAGCAAAGTGTTCTCCTCTAACTTTCATATAATTTTTAATACTCCCATAATCTCTAATTTTAAAGTAATCTAAAAATACTTCAACAATGACTTTATTTTCTTCATTAATAAAATCAGGATTTTTATATCCAATTAAAATTCTTCCATCACCAGTATAAATAAATGGGAGTTTGTGTTTTGAACATAACAAAATTATTTTTTGTTCAAAAGAGGTTGGACGATTAAATCTTCCTTTTAATTGTGCTTTTATTTGTTTCCCCCTATATGATGGGTCTTTCCAAAGTTTTTCTTGAGCTAATTTGTTTTTCTCATTACTTTCTTTTAGTCTCTTTATCCCCTTAGTTGGAGAAGGTTTTCCCCTAAGAAAATTGGTACTCCCTTTTATTTTTATATTATTCTTATTCAGAATATCATAAATAACACTATTATCACAATTAAAATGTTTTGCTATCTTTATTCCTGAGATATGATTATACATATCAATGATTTTATTTTTATCTAAATTTAATTTATTTGGTGGTTCTTTTCCTAACATATAAAACCCTGCTGTTTTTATCTGAACATTATTTTTATGTAATAAATTACTTATAATATCTATACCACAACCCATTAACTCTGCGATTTTAGACATCCCAAAACCTTTATTATACAGATTTATTACTTCATCTCTCCTTGAATCAAGTTTTGATTTTCCTTTCGTATAAAAAGATGTTTCCCTTGATTTTATATTATCTTTTTTTAATATTTTGCATATGACACCCGTAGAACAATTAAATTTATCTGCTATTTTTTGCAAAGTTAATTTGTTTATTGAATATGATTCTACAACTTTTTGATGATTATTCCAAGTTTCTGAAAACCCGTTTAGGTTGTGTCCTTTTACAAACCTTCCTAATTCATTTCTTCCTTCCATTTTAAAATAAAATCTATTGCCTATCAATTATATATCCAACCAACATTCCAGCTAAAATTAGATAAATTGGTAGTGAAAATTCTCCCAATTTCATCCAAGATTGTGGGATATTCTCAATTAACCAGCTATAAATACTTGCTCCTTTCCATATAGCTAAACCTAAAATTCCACCTAGAACAACCCCATTTTTTAGAGAATCAGAGCCTCGTTTCCAAAGTGATGCCATTTATTTTTTTCCTCCTGTCAATTTAAATATTATTAAAAATAAAGCTAGTAAGGTATCCTTTCCTCGTCTCATCAATGTTGCCATTTATTTTTTTCCTCCCTGATTTAATTTTGAATTCATTTCCATTTAAATATCCACATAAACATTATTATTATTATAATTACCCATATAAATTTTGGTAAATTTGAAAAAATTCCTAAAAAATAAAGGAATGCTAAAACTGCAAATACTAGAATAGCTTTGTTTTTCATCGTCGCGCCGATTATTCCAATTATTGCTAATACAATCGCAATTGTTCCTGATATTGGTTCTGGCATTTTATTTTGAAAATCCTCCCCCAAGAGCATAAAAAGCACCAAATATCCCTAAATAAGTTGCTAAGCTCCCAACATTTACTCCTTTTTTGTTTTTCTTTTTGTATTCTTCAATTATTTTTTGTTTTTCTTTTTTAGATACCATCTTAAATTTTTTATGTAAACATCCTCACCCCCATACCAATTATTGTAATTAAAAGCATAATAGTTATTATCACAACATATTGAGCAGGAAGTCCAAACCCACCAACCGTCTTCAAAGTCCCTTCCCATAATTTCCCATACCAAGTAGTCGAAGAAGCCATACACATTCCTGGCTCTCCTACGAACGCTTTGTCAATCGATTCCCAAGTACCAATAACAGTATCACAAAAACTCTTTCCTGCGACTAAATTTAAAATACGAACTACAAGTCCAGTTAATCCACCAGGACCTAAATCTTCACAAAATTCTTTTCTTCCCCCCCAAATTCTTTTCTTAACAGAAGAACTTTTATCACATTTTACATTATAGCCTTCAAGTGAAGGGCATTCACTGTCTGAACTACATAATGGAGAATCAGCAAAAACCCCAAAGAAGCTTATATCTTCATTAGATGTTGAATAAAATTCTGTCCAAGTCATAGTTAAAACCCCTTCATGCCCACCATTCCCATTACCATCTCCATTTCCATCCCCACCAAGTTTACAACAACTCCAATAATTATCACAATCAAATTGTCCGATATCTTCCCATCTCCCTTTACAATTCTTTATCCATCCTTCATTTCGGCATTCTGTCTGTCCTGATTGTTGTTCACAGTTTCCTACAGGTACAACATAATGACTTGCCCCAACACAACAGATAAAAGGAGGATTATCATGTTCGACTATTTCTCCATCACAAACCCAATCTTCTGCTAAGATAGTCCCGCCCTGACCAGAACAACTTGCCCCAACATCATCCCAAGTACACTTGCTATTTTCACAACTTATTTCAAGAAGTTCATAATCACAACAATCAGAATCTTTTGTACAAGAACTGCCAATAAATCCACAAATTTGTTCTTCATCACATTGATAGTTTCTAATATAAATATTAACAGATTCTGCATAAGAAGAAAAAGTTTTTGAATTTCCTTTATCAATTAATCCAGTATCAATAGTTGTACTTGAAATCCACTTCTCAGAAGAATCTTTACATCTTTTATAAACCATATATTCTTTCTGTTCTGTTGAAGAAGTAATAATTGTTTTTGGTAATTCTGAAGTTGTAAAAAAATCCCCCCCTTGATAAGTGCAATCACTTAATCCTAAAGGGATATTAACATTTGGATTTGAAGGACAATTTCCGTTCCCATTTCCATTAGGACACCAAGTCCCATCAACTACCTTAGAATAATCATCCTCTCTACAATGAAATCCCCCATTTTCATCTACATAATAATCATCATCTTCATCTACACACCAACAACCCTCTGGGCCGTCTTCCCAATTACAATTTTCATTTAAATCATATCTCCCTTTATAATCCCATTCGTTATCTTCACAAACATAAACTTTTGTGTCATGGTCTGGAAGGGCGCCTGGAACATCTTTAGGACAACAATAAATTTCAGAATAATACCATTCATTAGAACCATACCCTCTAAATTCTGCGCCATCTCCATTTTCCTCCCCCACATAATCATTGTAGGTTGGAGAACTTGGACGAGAACATTGCCCGCCCAAACATATTTTTTCTGCCCAACTGTCTATTGCACATCTGTCATAACCACAATCACTATCATCACAATCTACTTTTTCATTCCCATAAGACCATTTTTCATCAAAACCTACATAATCTCCTGTTTCATCATTATACCCAGTTTCATCAGTGGCACAATAATTAACTTGACCCCAGGTTGTAAAAATAAATAACCCTTTTTGTAGGGCATATTTTATTTTATTAATGAAATCCATTTGGTCATAGATTTCTCTTTGGTGAGCAGTCATCGCAGCACTCACGTTTCCAACTAGCATAATCATTACAATTACACTTGCGATTATAAATATATTCAGCTTTCTCATTTTAAATTCCTAAGGAAAGGCAAAGCAAAATTGCTTATTAAATCCTCAAGAATTTAAATGTAGGCAATTTTGCAAGAGAGGTTACTACAAATGCAATAATAAAGTAGTTTATTGCTACCCCGATTGCTAATGGAATACCCAATGCTGCCACACTATCAAACTTCAAAACAAGCAATGCTGCATAAAGAGCAATACTACCATATGCTAAAATAGCAAATAGTCTTTGTGTCATGCTCTTTCCCTTCCAAGCCCATTTTTGTTCATATGCCCAATATCCTACTATCAATAAGACAAGTGCTCCAATGAAGATTGAAATCCAACCCCCAAAAGACCCTAAATCAAATGGAATGATTCCAGATAAATAACCTAAAATCTTATTCCCAATTGTAGGACTTGTAACTGCGCCTGCTGGTGTAATCGCAAATAATTGCTGTGTACTCTTACCAAAAGCAGGATAAACCCACTTCGATAAACCGATTTGTACAAGCATTACAGCAATAGCTAATATACTCAATTCTCGCAATCTCTTCGTATTTAACGCCATATTTTCCTCCTGGATAAATTTAATTCAATATGATTTATGATTTCCATTATATCTCTTTCTAATAGACAAAATAAATTTAGATTATTCTGCCTATTTTTTCCTTACAACAAAGTAAATTATTACTCCTATCCCAGCAATTATTAACCAACCTGGAATTTTTGAGGGTTCTGGTTCATCCATGACTAATCCGTCTGGCAAATAACTTTTCCAAGATTCCTCACAGGTCGCAGTATTTCCTGGCCTGTCTGAAGTAATTAAGGTAAATGTCCAATCGCCAAGATACTTTGTATCCTGTGATGTTAAGGTCAATTCCCTATTCACGTCTGTATAAGTTAAATCAGAGCCAAGTCCTGGTCTATCAATTGTTATTGCTGCAGGGCCTAAACCCACTTCATCTGTTGAAGTCCAAATAATACGCTGGTTTCCCTTATAGGCAATTGTTTTTGCGTCTATATTCGTGGTACACCGCGGGTTTGTGCTGTCAAATGTTATATCCAAAAGACCTGTTGAATTTTCTGCTGAACCTCCATTTATTATCGTTGCCTCACAAGTTACATTGTAAGACGCTGAATCTGTTAAAGCGCTTATTGATACTGTCTCTTCCCAATGGAGTTGACTAGCAGTTGTGTTTTCCATTCTAATTAACAAAGTTTCTGATGCTCCACCTGTTGAACTCTGCCAACAAGTAACATTTGTTGTATCTGCTAAATCAGTAGTAGCATTAACTATAACATTCCCTGTATGATTACTAAAAGTAAATGGACTATTTATAGTAGTTACTGCAAAAACTAAAGGCACCATTGCCAATAATAAAATTGTTGCTATTAATAATTCAAAATTTTTCATATTTTCCTCCTGAAATTTAAATATATCATTTTCTTTTTCCTGAAATTGTTAGTAAGTATCCACCAATAATTAATAAAACTGAAAAGATGTAGGGATATCGATGAATATAAGTCATAGATTTGTCAAATAAAAATAAAGAAGCAAAGCCAAGAACCCCTATAATTGCACCCAACCACCATTTAAGTGGCCTCATAGTTCCTTGTGAAATATATTTTTCTATCATAATCTTCTCCTTAATTCTTTTTGATTTTGTTCCATCTTAAATTTTTTATTTCTTTTTTCCATTTTAAATTCCGAACACTCCTGTTGCAAAGAGCAGGAGGTACGAAGCAATTGTATTAGCAAAAATGTGCAGATAAACTGCCTGTCTAGTCTCTCCAAACCAAACTACCAGTACTAATGACAAAAACATCATTATAAAAACAACCGTAAGTGCGGCGATATTTGTTATTCCTTTTGCTGTCAAGTGAAAAAAAACAAATGCTAAAGCTAATACCCCGATAAGGAATATTACACTTATTGTTAGTATTTTGTGTTTGCTCAAATCAATATGGAAAACATCAGCAAAAAATTCCATTATTCTTGCCCATAATTGTGTTTCTATATATGCTATTGCTACTCCGAAAGTTAACAAGTTGGCAATCTTCGAGGTCGCCAACGCAGGTGTTGTTGCACCCAATAAACCCATCACCGCAGCCAAATTTGCTTGCGTAGGGTCTATGAATTTTAAGGCAATTATTGAAGAAACCAGCAAGATTATCCATCCTGCCAACCCCCACAACATTGCTGTGAAAGTCCCGCCTGGACTTTTTTGAAAGGTTATGTGTAATTTCTTATTGAAAATCGTGATTCCAATAATAAGGAGAGCTAAACTCCCCAGGGTAAAGTGTAAATATGTCTGTCCTAATGTAATGTTGACATTTGTTGCTATAAACAGTAGCCACATAAATACGATTATTGTGATTATTATTTCTTTTACATATGGTTTTCTTACCATACTCTTCCTCAAGAAGCTAAATTAGCCCCTATCATATTTTGTTTTAATTGAATATTTTGATTTATCATCTTAATTTTGATTAAAGTTTAGACTATAAAAAAAGAAAAAAAAGAAAAAAATAAAAATTTTCTTACTTAACAATATCCAGTTACTGTTGAAAGTCCAAGTCCTAAGCCTTTTGAATCTGGTGCGCCCACATTAGCATTTGAATCGTCTTCTGCTGCAACAACAAACCCTTGGTTCAAACCTAAGGTTTTATAATCTGCTTTTTTATAAGTTGCTTGGTCTACAATTGAACAGTTCATATATTTTGAACCGTCTGGAGTATTACTGCTTGAAAACTGTATTTTTCCACTAGCTTTTTGAGCTGCATCTGTACTAAGAATCTTCTTATCTAATTCAAATACCCACCAATCATAAGAGGGTAATGCTGACATTCTTGTTGGCCTTTTACTATCTGCTTCTGTTAGTGCAGGCATAGTTATGTCAATAATACCTGTCGTATTTGCTTGGCATAGTATCAATGGCTTGTTAAATGCGCTTGCTGATTCATTCACTGTAAAAGTTATAGTAAATCCACAAACTTTTCCTAAACCGCTTGAAATATTTGAACCCCCTGATGGGTCTGCATCACTACTAATAGCGGATATATCCATTGTTCCATATTCATAGGTCTGTAAGTTCGTTGAAAAAGTTGACTCAAATGCATCAATTTCAAACATTTCTGCATAAAAACCAAGATTTGCTGATTCATTCAAAACAATTGCATCGTATTTTTTACCTGCGCCGCACTGAACATCGAAAGTTGAACTTCCATCACTTCCAGAATTTCCATTAGATACCAATACACCGTCTTTATCAAAGACATAGTAGTCGTGTACAGAATCTGTCGCACTTGAAGCCAAAGCTTCCTGTGTATTAATAGTAACACTTGTTAATCCTGAACTAGGACATTGTCCTGTTGGTGTAGGTATTGGTTCTTCGCCCATGCCTAATAAATCTTGTAGAATTGTTGTTTGGGACCATACCAAGATTACAGCGATTGCAATTATAGCAATAACGCCACCTGATATTCCTTTTTTATTCATTTTTTAATCTCCTGAGTAAATTTAGTTAGTTTGCCTAAAACTTTATAATGTTAGGTATTAACCATCATAGCTGTGGCGATTTAAGAACTAAAGTCCGAAGACATATATGGGGCGATTTATAATCAAGCTAATCCGAATTAATAAGATTAGACAAGGTATACAATAAAAGTATACTTATAAACCCTATTCAACCTATATTTATTTGTAGAAAAGTTTATAAAGTTTAGAAATATATATTATCATGGCTACTTCAACAAAATTATCTGCTTTTTTTCAAAAAATAGATGAAAAAATTATTTATAATTGGAAAGAAACAATTACAAGAAATGAAACAATTAGGAAGAGACTTGAAGAAGCATTAAAAAAAGATACTGAGGAACATAAAAAATGAATGGAGGGGCCTTTAGTCCTATTTTCAAAAGTGAGAAACCAAACCCCTCAATCTTTTTTTAATAGCAAAATCTTTATCATTTCTCTGATAACATTTTTTTTGATACCCTTTTTGATATATTTTATATCTCTCTTTATTTCTCTCTCTCCACTTCTTATTTTTTATTTTTGGCAAAAAAATTGAAAAACAAATCCCCTTAATAAATAATAAAAGAATAAGCTTACTTCTCTCCCTCTAAAATAGAAATCGGCACCAACCTCACATCCTTAGTTTCTGCCCCTGTATACCCAAGAGGCATCCACCTAATTCCCATTATCTCCCCATCATAAGGGTGAATTCTTAAAACCCCTTTTTTCCTATAACCTTTTCTTATAATTTCAAATCCAACATCCCTGCTTACAATCCCTGAGGTTCTTGAAATCAAATCTTGTTCATATTTGCATTCACCGACGAGGGTTATCTTAACCTTACAATCAAATGGGATTTCCTCCCCTATTCTCCTTTTTTCTTCTAAAGCCTCTTTAGCAATTTCTTTGATTATATGTTCAGGGATTAATCTTGATTCTGAGGATTCTCTAAATATTAAAAAGAAAATTAAAACACCAAAGGCAATAATCATCCCAAGAAAAAATTGGGGTTGTATTTTCCCTGATGAAGTCCAATAATTTCCAAGAAATATTAAAAGGGCAATTCCGATTACATGAATCGGTTTGACTTGTTTTGAGACTTTAGTCCACCAACTATCTTTTCTTTTTTTCCAAGTTCTATAATTGTCTTCATCAGCCATAAAAATTTAAAAATTATATTGTATTGTATTCAAACAGATATTCTGTTGGATTCCAAGCAATCATTCTTCCTTCTTCACAATCCACATCACTTGCTAAAACTACCCAAAATTTCTGAGCAACATCATCAGTCCACATATCTAAATGTTCAAATCTTGCAGAACCACTTTTAAAATATCCTTTTGTGCTTGTTTTTCTTGCTTTTCCGATACAAGTTGCATAAGGCCACTCATCATTATATGACATATCAAAAATATCAAGATAATTATCTAACAAAGAATAGTTTCCTAAATCTATTTCTGGTGCTTGTAACATTATTGTATAATCATTTTTGTCACAAAGAACTATTATTGACTCAGATTGTAATATTTCTCTCCCTCTATATTCAAAGAACATTTCATCAATTTCTCTCTGTGTTAACTCTCCTTTGAAATAATTTATTATTTCTGAACATCCTAACGTTCCAAAAGGTTCGCTCCATCTATCTTTGATATTAATCCAACTCCTACCTTTTGAACAACCTAAAGTAAGTTCACCAGTCGTTGAAATTAGCGAACAAGAATAACCCATCTCTCCAGTTATTTCATTTTGATATTCTTCCAAAGAAGTCATTTGTTTTTTCAAGCCATAATAAATCAATTGATATTTTGTTTTTGGTTCTAAGCCCCATACTAAAAATCTTGCACTTTGGCTTCTTGTGCTGGTTGAAAACTTAACCAAACCATGGGCACCATTTTCTACAACACCCCAATCACTTGGGTCTTTTTCAACTATTTGTAGTTCATCTATTGTATTAGTCCAGTAGGTCGCAGAAACTGCTGGCACTAACATAGATAAAATAATTGCTAATGTTAAATATTTTTTCATTTGATAACCTCCTATATTATTTAATTTCATGGTTCTGTAAATCTATAAAGTTCAGGGATTTTTGTAAGAGAAATCCTATTTACTGGTTTGCAATACATTTTTCCTGATTCTCTATTTATTATATCTTCTTCTGCTTTTGTAAATTCTATTTTCCCTTTTACTGGTCTAAGCCCTATTGCTTCCCACATCTGTATAATAACTATCGCTTTATCTAAATATTTATCTAAACAACAAAGTTCTATTTGGTCATACTTTTGCAGTTTTTTTAATATAGTTTCTATATAAACCTCAACCCTCCTTCCAGCGATTGTTATTACCTTAGAGGGGTTACTTTCTTTATCTTCAAATACTTCCCTATAGATTTCTCCATCCTTTGCATATTTTTCTTCTGTTGCCATTATATTGGAATCTCCCTCTCAACTAAATCACTATATTTAGAAGTCTCTTTTTCCCCAGAGGGTTTTTCAGTCTCTTCTTCTCCAGCAATTTTTTTGAGTTTTTTTATTACATCTTCTTCTGGTATTTCTTTTTTCGTTTCTTCAGTGGTTTCAGGTTTTGGTTCGGGCTGAATTATATCTTCAGTGCCCCTTAAATCATATTCTTCCTCAGCTATTTTTATCATATCATTAATTTTTACCTTCATATTTGCCTTTTGTAAATCTTGGGAATGAATAATTTGTTTTACATTAACTTTTAAAGATTGAATTTTTGCCATCAACATAGTTTCAGAATAAACAGGATTCTCCTCCACCATTTTATTTATTTCATCTTCTATTTCTTGATAGTCTATTAATGCCTTGTTTATAACTAATTCTAAGTTAACGAAAGTTTCATTTATTTCTGCTATTGGTTTCAAGATGGGGTTATCTTTTATTGTATTAAAATCTAACTCTCCCTCGTATATCGAGGTTATTTTTGATATTTCTTTATCAGCATCTAAATCATCTTCTGCCATTAGTCTTCCTCCTCCATTTTTCCTTTTTTAGCCCTCATTAAATCAACAACACTTGAGGCCATTTTATTAAATACTTCAGTTCCCTGAGTTACAAATTCAGCAGGATTTGTTTTTGCTAATTGTAATTGTTCAGACATATAAATTAAGTTTCCTTCTAAAAATGTAATTCTCATCTTAGAGTCCTCCAATTTTCTCCTTAAATCCCAATTAATATTCCCTATTGAGGTCTCTTTATGGTCAAAGGTTTTAATGTATAGCCATCTCCTATTTGCATCATCATACATATTTAAAGGAATTAAATCTCCCCTTAAAACTGGGAATAACATTGCACCATTCCTATTTAATTGTTCTTCTTTAATTTTATATCTTTTTTTTAAGTTTGAGCTTGGTTTTATTAAAAACTCAATTACTTCTCTCCCTTTTTCGTCTTCAGTTTCCCTTCCACCCTGAGTCAATGCAATATGTCCATCTCCGAATATTAATATTGCGTACTCTGGTGGAAGTAATATTTCTTCTTGGGGGTTTTCAGTTACCATATTATCTTTTTTTGAAGATTATCCTCGCTTTTAGTTTTTTGCAATGAGGGCATAAATATAGTTTTTCATTATAAATATCTCCACATAAAACAGCATCATCCCTTTCTGTTCTTGAAGTCATTAATTCTTTTCCACAACCTTCATCAATAAACATGAAAACCTCTTCTTTTGTTTGTTTATGAGTTAATGATATTGCTTTCTTAACCTGCTTGTTCATTTCCCTATAATAATCAAGAGAGTATCTACCTGCATATTTTCTCTGAACTTTCCTTAATATTTCGGCTTCTAATTCTTCTTTAATTGTTTCCATGTTTTTTATTGCTTTCCTCCTTATGCTGCCTGATTAACGTTAAACTCATCAGATGAAGTATCTTTTACTCCTCCGCCAATTTTTCCAAATTTATATGCAACCCCAATTCCCCCAAGTACTGCACCAATAACACCATAAATCCATTTTGTATTCCTTTTTTCCTCTTCATCTTCTTCTAAATTTCCGATTTTAGTTTGTTTGCTCTCTATTGTTAAATCTCTTTCCCTAACTATTAAATTACAATTATCTAAATCTTGTTTATAGTTTGTTGCATTTTCTCCTTCATATTTTTCTAAATCTTGCCGACATAAATTCCAAGCTGCATCCCATTTTCCTAAGTTTGTTTCACAAGTAGACTTTTCATTTAAACATAATATATACTTGTCGAAAAGATTTATATCAACAATTTCAGATTCATTTTTTATAAATATAATTGGATAACTAAATTCTTTATAAGTTACTGAACCATTTACTATCTCAAAACTTTCATTTCTATTATTACCAGAATATTCTGGGTTTATAATTTCTATTGTTCTATTATGCACCCTCATTGTTATTGTTACATCTTCTATTTGTTCTGCCAAAATTGTTGGAATAATCAGAAGAGTTAATATTAAAACAAAGTATCTCATTTTAAACCTCCTGTTGAATTTAAATAAAAAGGGTTTTCTCCTGTTTCTAATTCCTCTTCTATTTCTTCATCTGTCATATTTAATAGATAACCAACCCCAAAGATACATTGTCTCCACCCTATTAAAGTTTCATTCAAAATATTTGTACAAGCACTTTTCTTAACCACACAATCAGAATAATCTTCGTAAATCTTCCCTTTATCATATTCTCCCTTAAACCAAATCACAACTGCAAATAATAAAATCAAAATTATCAATATTTTCCACATCAATTTACTTGTTTCCTTTCCCATTATTCTATTTTATAATTATCACATATTGGATGTCTTTCAAAATAACATCTAAAATAAACCCCCCTATTTATACAATCATCCCTATCACAATCTACAAGATAAAGGATTTTTTGTTTAACTTTATCTTCAAGCCGCATTAGTTTTTGTTTTTCCATTTTAAATCTTTGCATCGGGCCGCATATGTAAGGCCGTTGGGGGGATTAAAAATCCCTTATGAGCCTCTGAACTTTGTGTTTTTTTTCCTGTGACTAAATCATATAAGATAAATTTTTCCGTAGTAACTGCGATGATTTCAAAAACACCCCTCATTGGGTCTTTTTTTAATTTTAAAATATCTTTTTCCATATTCTTAGGTATTTGAAAGTCTCTTTTCACTTCATTAACTTCTTTAGCATCTTTCATCCTTGAAACAAATAAATATTTAGTATTATCCCTGATTGAATCATCAACTTTCCCATAATCTTGTGTCGCCCAAATCATTCCGATTCTTGCCGCCCTCCCATTTGTTCCAATCAATCCTAAACTTTGTTGGATTAACTTCCCATTATTTCCTTTCCATAATTTATCTATTTCATCAACAAATAAACTGATTGTTCTTTTTTTAAAATAAGCATCATCATATTGATTTTGATAAATTGAGTTTACAACAAAAGACATGTAAGCGGAAAAATAATCTTGAGTTCTTAAATCAAAAGTTTGAATTGATGGGATTAGTCCTGCTCTTAAAATTGTTTGAATTGTATAATTTCTATAAACTTCCCCCCCCTGATGATATTCTAAAAATGATGGGGCTTCTGGGACAGTAACCTCAAGCATATTGTTTTCAAATAAGTCCTGAAAAATACTTTTCATTTTGAATTTCATTAATTTTTGCCCATCTTCTTGAAAACTTTCATCTAAAACATCTTCTATTTCACTCATAGAATTACATTCTTTTAATTCTTCTTTTATATTTCCTAAATATACTTTGCTTTTGTCTAATTTCCAGTAGTTCTCTATGTTTTTTATTATTTCTTCTGTTGGTAGACTCATTTTAAGCAAAGGAAATCTCCTGTCTTTTTTATCTATCTGCAATGTTTTAGTGGAGGGGTAAACATAAATAATCGGGCTTGGACAGGGTTTTGCATTTATTCTTTTAAAAACTTTAATGAAAGATTCTGTATTAGTTGGAAGACTCCACTCTTGAGTTTCTTTTTGGAAATCATTGAAAATAATACAATCTCTTTTTAACATCCAATAGTGCCAGCTTAATTGAGCGTTTACGAAAAGACTTTTTGAGCTCCCAGTCATCCCCGCCGTTCCAATATGTTTTACTTCCTCAGTTTGAGGGATACATAATAATTTCCCAGAGGTTGTGAGCATAACAGGGATGTCCTCGATTATTTGTTTAGTGAATTGTTCTTGAGGGTTTATCATTGATTTACCAAAACATCTTGCTTTTCTTTCTGCATTACTAATCATTTTTCAATCTCCCTCCATTTTGTAAATCCCTTTGAAGAAGTATTGGGCCCTTCAAGACGAACGCAACGATTATTTTTATCATACCCGAGGTGGTGATGTGGGGGGACATTGCCTAATTTTTTAGAACCTACTGGGCGAGAGGATTTTGGCTCTATTGAGAATTTTTTTCTTTGCCCCCAGAACCAAGGATTTCTTGGTTTCATTGAAAAAATAGAAAACCCAAATCGTTTCAATTCCTCTAAACTTATTTCAACAATTTCAGGTGGCTTGGTTGTTTTTTTTGCGAATAAATCTATAATTAAAAACGGGGGAGAATAAGGATTAATATATCTTTTAGCGTTAGACACATCACAAATATTTACTGGGATTAAATCTAATTTTTTAAACTCGATTTTGTGTTCATTTAAATATGAGGGGACTATTGTGTACTGCATTTATGGGGCAAATGGGAAAGGATTTATATTATTATAAGATTATTTTCTTTATAAATCTTTTGATTTTTTTACTAACTTAATCTCTATTGATGACACATTAACTTTCTTGTTATTTTTTGATTCTTTTGGTTCAAATTCTTCGCTGTCCAATTTTATTTCTGATAATTCTACCTCACCTTTCATAAACCTCTTTATTATAACTTCTTCAATATCTACTGCTCTGCTAATATTTTTTCCCCTTGCTGAAATAAAAACTTCATTATGGTCTTGGAATTGGGTCTGAACTGCTCGGGTGTAATTCATAAAAGGTTTGATGCCTACAAAAACAACATTATCTGGCATCTTTTTATTTTCTCGTTCCATTTGTATCCTCCTGTTTTGATTTAATTCCCTTATAAAGTGAGATTATTCCCATGATTAATAAAAAGATTCCGAAAAACCAAAACCCAAATCTGTATTTTCCTGTATCTTCTCTGCAACCCTTCAAGCTTTCTCCTAATCCCTGGTTCTTATCCTTTAACAAATAAACTACTGTCCCGCAACTTGCCCCCAGGTGATAATCTTGTGTTAAGTTGTTATATTCATCTAATAAGGTACGGAGTTGCTCATCACAAAGAATTTCTTTTGGTTCTTCTGTATTATTTGATTCAAACCAAACCCCCCCAGTATTATCTGCATAAACCGTTTCATTAGTTTCATTCAAAGCCATTATTGAAGAAAAAGAAAGGAAAAATATTAAAAAAAATAAAAACTTCATTCTCCTCTATTCTCCTGAACTTTCTTCATCTTCTTTTTTTTCTTCACTTTCTTCAGCTTCGTCTTTTTCTTCTTCTGTTTCTTCCATTTTTCCTCCCTCATTTAATTTAGTATCATCTAAAATTTGATTAATATCTGATTCTAATATTGTAGAACGCCCCCTTTCTCTTAAAAATTTATTTAATTTGTATCTTAATTCATCTTTTGGTTCTTCTAATTCATTTAAAATTTTCCTAATTTGCAAAGTATTTCTATTTTTAAGAAAATCTTTTATTGCTCCTATTTGTTCGTCTGTGATTGTTTTCATAGTGTAAAATCTTTTGTATCTCTTTCAATTAATTTATTTCTTATTCTTTCTATTCTTCTTTGTTGTAGGTTATTTAAAATATTTTCTACTTCTCGTATTTGCTTATTAATTTGTTGTGTTGTTGGGATTATCATATTTCTCTTTTAATAATTTTTTTTCATATTCTAATGATTTGTCTATAAAGTGTTTTTGCCATAAGAATATTAAAAGGATTCCAATCCCAATTAATAAGGCATACAACATTTCTTGATATTCTTTATAATATATTAAACTTACTATCCAAACTATTATCAGTAAAAAAAAAGGACACCAACTTAAAAAATCGTATTTATTCATCTTATCGGAAACTGCTCCATTTTAAATTCTTCGGGGGTTTTTGATAAAGGGGGAGGTTCTTCTTGTTGAACCCCTCCTTGTCTTTCCCTATTTTTTTCAAAGCAAACACCAAAAATTATTGATGTTGCAATGAGTATGAAAATTACCCAATTATATTCAGGATATTGATGTGTGTAATAATAACTAACCAATACTACTACAAATGATACCAATAACCAAAGTTTATTTCCCATTTTTAGATTTTTTAATACTCACTTCAATTAAATCACCTTGTTCTAATTCTAACTTTTTAATTATCGGTTTGTCAATTATTATCCCTAAACTATTTGCAACTTTTATTAATTTTTTTGTGATTTTCATAGTTTTAAATTGGGTCGCACCATATTATTATTATAATACCTCCTTATTTAAATCTTTCTGTTTTCTGTTTTCTTTCCTGCCTAACTTTTTTTAGAGCATCCCGAGATTCTTTATATTTCCTTTGACGAAGCCAATAAATTGCTTTTCCTGATTTATATTCATAAAATAAATACAAAATTGCCTGCATCATTAAAAAAATGATTAAAGATGAACCCCATCTAAATAATAATGAAAGAAAAATCACAATCCAAAGGGTGGTTCTTGGATTTGGGATGGATACCTGTTCCGTGAATGGGGATAAAACTAAATACTTTAAATATGTCTTCAACCGAAATGCTTTTTCTCCATTCATTTTTTATAATAATCTTTTCTTTTTAATTTTTTAAGTTGTGGATTTGGTTTTGGATGCATAACACTTTCTCTTTCTTTTATTAATTTTTTTAATCTCAAATCTAAATATATCCCTGCGTTGTTATTTTCCCTATTTATTTTAATAACTTTTAAATTTTTTTCTTTCATTAATCCTCTTGCCTGCCTAATAAATTCTTTATCGACTGGAATTCTATTTAGATTAATTTCACCCACAACCTGTTCACTATCTGAATAGATTATAGAATAAGATTCTGCTAACCTTAATCCCTCCATCAAAGCCATACATTCAATTTCATATACCTCAAATTTTACATCTAAAACTTTTGACTCGATTAGTTTGTTTTCTAGGAATACACAATATGCAGAAGGATAAACATTTTCTATTGGCGAACTCCCATCAACATAATATTTCATATTAACCTCTTTAAATTATCTAAATTCTGAGCAACCTTCTCCCCTTTAGTTGTTAAGCTTAAATATTTTCTGTTTGACACACTTATTACCTCTACAAACCCTCTTTGTTTTAGTTCTCGGGCCCAAAAGAGTAGAGAAAGATATGTGCAGTCGATTTCCCTTCTTAACCTGGATTCATAATTCATTTTATTGTTTGAGTTTCTGAATAAATATAAAACTAATTTAGTCGCTACACCATGCCTAATTATCATTTGTTTTCTTCCTTTCTTCTTTTAGGTGAGGGTTTAGACAGGATTTGCAGTATTGTTGATTTTTGAATTCTACTATAAATGTTGCGTTACATTTAGGATTTTTACAAGTTGAAGATTTTAATGGCATTTTTTAATATTATAATAATAATATCTCATTTATAAATGTTATGTTTTAGTTTTTAAACTCCTAACCTATTTTTTCATTATAACCCCAACTATATCCTAATTGTTTTGCATGTTCTTCTCTATGTATAAATCTCTCTAATCCTGTTCTACATCTTGGTGGTGATACCCTTGCTAAAACATCTGCAAATCTTTCCATCCTTTTGACATAAGGGCAAGTTTCTTGGCATTCTTTTGATAAGTATTCTCCACATATATCAAAGTTGTCATAGCATTTGTATTCTTGATTCATATTAACCCCCCATTATTAAAGTGAATATTACCCCAACTACAAACCCGATAATAAAATAAAGTAGCCAGTTTTCATTTATTGATTCCATGATTAAACCTCTCTTAACTCCTTTAAAAATTTAGTATCATCTAAAACTTCAAGAGGATTAATGTGATATATTCCTCGTAAGTCCATTTCCATTGCCTTAATAATTCTCTCACTTACACTTTGAACATTATAAGGGATTATTTTTCCTAACCTAATAATCAAATGTTTATCTACATTTTTAATTATAAAATCTTCAACTTCTTTCTTTTGTTTTCCATAAAAACAATTAGGTTTTCTTTCATCTGTTTCTTTTTTCATAAAAACATTTTCACCGAATACAGTTACACTTGACATAAAAACAGGGATAACATCAAATTCCTTAAAATCATTAATAATTCTTTCTATACTTAAAACATTAATTTCTCTGGACTTTTCTGGTTGTTCTTGACATTCTTTTATTTTAGTCGTTGCTGAACAAATTATTCCATACTTATATTTATACAAACCAAAATCAAAAATATTAGAACTAACTAAGTCATAATAAAGCAACCCTTTTTTTTCATTTTTATAGTATGTTCCTGTAACTAAATTGTTTTTTGATAAATTATCAAACAAACATTTTCCAATTAATCCTGATGCCCCAATTATTATGGTATTAGGCATTGTTTTTCTTTTCATTTTTAATTTCCCTAATTGTATAAATTATTAGACCTATAATCATAATACCAAAAATAATTGTATTTGCTTTATCCATTTTTATTCTCTTTGTATATTAACCATGAACTAATGATAATTCCTAAAAGACAGATACTAATTATTAAATAAAATTGAAAATCAATTTGATAATTAGTTGAAGCTACTCCATACTGGATAGAATGATTTAAAAAAAATGAGTCATCTATCATTTTAAACTCCCTTTGATTACAACAATTCTGCTAAACATTGATGGATAAATTGAGGATAAACTATTAATTAATTTATCTGTCATTGAAAATAAAGTCTTGGTGATATTATTTTTTTCTAAATCTTTATTAAACTTTCCAAGAGAAAATTTAGGATTGAAATTACTCCTTGAACTCCATCCATAATCTATCTTTTCTATATTTAAATATTCTGAAAAGAAGTTTAATATATCTTTAACTCTTGGAATTTGGATATGTTGATGTCTTTCTACAACTCTAAAAGTTTCTTGACAATCTGTTTTCTTTCCAAACAAATATAAAACTCTTAAATAAAAATTAAATTCATTTGGCATAGATATGAAAAAAATAGCAGTTGGTTTAGCTATTCTTAATATTTCTTTCATAACCTTATGTGGATAAAAAATATGTTCTAAAGTTTCTAAACAAACAATAATATCAAATGAATTATCTTCAATAGGTATTTCTCCTTTATTCAAATCAAATATATAATCTTGTTTTCCTTGATAGTCCAAACTAGAATATCTTATGTGGTTAGGAAAAAATCCTTTTAAATATCTTCCTTCAGCACCAATCTCCAAAAGTTTATATTCCTTATCTTTATTTAAATTATTAATTTCTGTTATTGGCATTAAAAATTGTGGTTGCATTCCTTCTTGTTTTTTTAATTGTTTTAGTTTCATTTTTTTTCTAAATCATTTAATTGCTTTTTAATTTCCCTCTTAGTTCTTTCATAAACCAAATATATAATAAAAAATAAATAAACATTCCATCAATCATAACAATCCAACTTATCCAATTTCCAAAAATAAAATTAAGTGATTGTATCGCTAATCCCAACAGAAAAAATAATACTGGAAAAGCTTCAGGCATATATTTATCTTTTTGTTTCATTTTTTCATTTCCTCAACTAATTTTCTTAACTCCCTATTTTCTCTTCCCAATGATTTTACTTTTTCATTTAGTCTTGTAAATTTATTATCTAATGTTTGTATCCATTCTCTTGCTTCTGTGTCCTCTAAGGATATTTTTCCTGTGAAGTTTATTTCTTTTGCCATTTTCTGTTTTGCTTGTTTGATGAAGTGGATTCAATCTTTTTCCTCCAAAAACCTAAACCTTATTTCAAAATAAATCTTATTAGCAAAATCTTCTAAGAGTTTCTTTTGTTTAGGATAAGCTACTTTCCATATCTCTAATTCTTTCATTATTACTTCCTTTCCTGTTAATTCTTGATTTGACATTTTTTCTTCAACTTGCAAATCCTCCTATTCAAGATTAAATTACCCCCCCTATTTTTAATAAAGCATAGCACATTAATACTCCGATGAGTGCTAATAATAATTTTGTTATGTCTTCTAGTTCCATTTTCAACTTAAAAGAGTATATGAAAATCCATATACTTCCTATACTTTTTATTTAATTCCATTTTCACTCAGGAGATTGAATCCTTTTCCCAAGGAAACTCTGGGAACTCATTATCTTTATGTTTCCCCTTATGTCCTTTTAATTTACTACATAAACAAGTAAAATTAACATTAGGATTTGAAGCTGAACAATTCAATGCCTTATATATTTTCCAAGCCCTATCAGACCTCTCTTCAGTAGAAAGATTATATCTTCCTATTCCTGCATCTGAATTATAATCGCAACTCATACAAGATTTAAAACCAGACTTATCTTGTCCTACTGTTTTCTTTCCACACCAAGGGCATCTTTCATCAATTTTCTTAATTTCCATGCTTTCCATTTTTACTTCATTTTAAGAGAGTTAATTGCTCTTTTTTAAATTCCTCCCAAAGTTTTATAATCATCTCATATTCTTGAGTAGTAATTTCATCTTTTCCATAGAGTTTTCCAATAAAAAATCTATCTCCTTCTCTAAAAATTCTTTCACCTTCCTTCTTAGCTTCATTACCAAAATATTTTCTTATTGCTTTCTTGCTTATTATTCTTTTCTTCTCCATTTTATCATCCTGTTAAAAAACTAAATAGTTTCTTTAAAATAGTATTTCACCAAATTTAATAATTGAGATATGCCCAACATTCCTAATTTTATTCTTTTATATAATATAAAAACCATTTGTTTAGGTCTAAAGTAAAAAGAAAGATTTGCTTTTCTTTGTAATTTTAACAATAGCTCTTCAGATAATTCATTAGTTGTAAACCCCGCCTTTGAATTAAAAACATTATAATCATCCCAGTTCTTTAAATTAAATTTTGCATTACAGACTCCATTCTCAATTAATTTAAACAGAGCAGTTCCAGGATATGGCTTAACAATAAGAAACTGTGCATAATCTGTTTTTAAAGATTTTGCAAATTTAATTGTCTGATTAATTGTATCTTCTGTTTCCCACATATTTCCAATCATGAAACAAGCTAGTGTAACAATTCCAACTTCTTGTGCTGTTTTAAAAGCATTTCTTACTTGATTTAAGTTTATATTTTTACCCATCTTTCTTAATATTTCTTCTGAACCACTTTCTACACCAAAAGCCATTCTATAACAACCTGATTCTTTCATTTTTTTAAATGTTTTAATATTTGCATTATCTACTCTAATTCCTGTTGCACAAACCCATTTGATTTTTAATTCCTTTTCTAAAATTAAATCACAAATCTTTTCAACTCTTTCCATATCGGCAGTAAAGTAGTCATCTAAAATGTAAAAATCAGTAATCCCAAAATCACAATTCAAGACCTCAATTTCGTTGACAACATTTTCTGGACTTCTTGCTCTAACTTTATAACCATGAATACTTTTGTTACAAAAATTACATCCTCCTGTGCATCCTCTTGAAGTCAATATATCGGCTTTTTTCTTGCTTCTTTGAATTGAACCAGAATATTTCTCTGGAAATCCCTCAAACAAGTCTCTTGCAGGAAAAGGTAGTTCATCTAAGTTTTCTATTAAAGGTGGCTTTTCATTATGATAAAATTTAGAATCCTTTTTAAAAGATAGCCCTTTGACATTATCAAACTTCTTGTTCTCAAATGCTTTAACAAATTCTAAAATAGAAACTTCACATTCCCCCCTCAAAACAAAATCCACATAGGATTTATTTAAACTTTCTTCTGGTAATGCTGTTGGATGTATCCCCCCCAGAACATTTATTATGTCTAGTCTTTTCTTTTTTAAAAGTTTCAAAATTCTCCAAGATTCTTTAATTTGTGCAGTTGTTGAACCAATACCTACAATGTTTATATCCCTATCATCAATGAATTTAACAACACCTTCGCTGTCTAACTCATCCATATTTGTATCTAAAACTGAGATGTTATATTTTGCTTTTCTTAACACTGCTCCTAGATAAGCAAGTCCTAATGGTAATCCTTTTGACATATCTTTATGTCTTGGTTCAATTAATAAGATTTTTGGTTTTTGCATTTTTTGTCTTATAATATTCATTTAATAAATAAAAATATTTATCTAATAATATAAGATTAAGAATAGCAAAAAGAATTGAAGAATTTGCCATTTTAAAAAAAACTCCAATAATAATGGTTTCTCCAAATAATTTAAGTAACAATAAATAAGTTACAAAATCTTCATACTTTATTTTATTTGTTCGTTTCATTTTCCTGTTATTAGAGCAAATGCACCCCCAACAAATTTAAGTAATAAACCATTTTATCATATTTCCATTTATTAGCCATAGCATGAATACCTAAAGTTAACATCAGATAATTATTAGATGCTCCTGAATGTTTCATGTTTAGTAATCCTTCTATAAAATCTCTTTCAGGTATTTTTGATTCTATTGTTAATTTCATTTTCTTTCTATAGCATAAACCCCACATACATTATTAAAGGAATTAAATATAATGGACTTAGCATTAAGGTTGCTATGCAGGTTACATATATTATCTCTATTAATTTCATTTTTTTTCTAAAAGAGCAAATTCTATAACCCACACTTCTATGATAGGGTCATATACCCCATTTATTTTATTCCAAATATCCATAAACTCATAATTCCAATTATATCCTTCTTTTTTTATGTCTTTAATATCCATATCTCCAAGCCTTTGTTTAAACAACTTAGTTACCTTAATCTTAGCAAAATAATCTTTTGAAAGCATTTTTAATTTGCATTTGTAGATTCCACCAACTTTAACCATTGGTTTTTTCCAATTTCTTCTTGTGGCAGTTTTAGTGCCATTCAATATCATTTGTTTATGTTCTGGTTTAAATAACATTTTTTCTATTCTCTATTTGATGAAATCCTTATGTTTAATTTTAGTCATTATTCTTTCTCCTTTTCTTGAAAAAAACTGAACCTTTGTTCTTAAAACAATCCCTTCTGCAATGAAATCTCCAAATTCTGAATTAAACCCATTTCTTGCCATTTCTATTGCATCGTTGATAGTTCCTTCACCAATTAATTTAACAATTTTTATTCCCAACTTTTTAGCAATATCTTCAACAGAATCTCTATTAAGCCACCAACCATCAATCAGTACATCAAATAATATAAAACCACAATCATCCTTAATGTATTTTCCTCCACCTTTTTGAATTTTTGCACCAAAACCCTCACCATATAAACAAATCTTACCTTCTAGAAAATGCTTTAACATCTTCTCTTTAGTAAATACTTTTTGTAATTTCTCTAATAACGATATAGATATTTGTGCATTATCAGTTTTTCCACCAAATCTTAATTCCCCATTATCCCACATAATCCTAATATTAGTTCCATCAATCTTCTCTGTAAATTCCCAAACATTATCTTTCAGATATTCAAATTCAGGTATTGCATACTCCTTAGTAAACTTATGAGTTTTTTCATCTCTCTTAAATATTGAATTTATTTTATTATATTCTTTCATTTTAAATCATATCTTAAAAAGATTGATTAATCTTTTACTCCAAGTTTTTCTTTTAATTCATTAAAATCTTCTCTACAAATTCTTATATCTGAATTGTCTAATGAATTTGTTTCAAGCCAATTTATTATTTCTCTGTTGTCCATTTTTAACCTCCTTTTTTTATTTGAACCCCAAACCTTTTCGTGTCGCATAATCTTAACATGCTTTTCACAATAATATATCCCATCTACATAACCTAATCTATGGGTTGCTTCATCTCTACATTTTGGATAAGTGCATATCATTTTTTATTTTTCCTAAAAGAGTTAATTTGTATCTAACTCCACAAAATTTAATTGATTAGGAAGATTTAATCCATAGCAAAACCATGCGGTTGCAAACCAACATGAAGACTTATTTCCCCTTTCTTTAGTCCTAATTGGATTTTCAAAATTTATTCTTTTATTGGGAATTATTAATTGTATATTTTTATCCCTAAACATTTTACTTCTCTTTATTCCCTCTAATGTCGTTAAGGGTAACAAAAAAGCAAAGGGTTTTCCGATTCTAAATGCCTTTTCTAAAAATTTATCTTTTAAAGAGTAAGGTGGATTAGTTATTACTATATCACAATTAAAAAATTCATTAAAAAAATCAGAGTCTCCTCTTCCAACAACATTAAACCCTTTCTTTTTAAAATGCTCTGCTAGTTTTCCAGAGCCAAAGGCACAATCCCAAATAACCCATTCTTTTTTAAGGTAAGGTACTAACGGACTTATTGCATACTCAGGAGTATAACATTCATCTGGTTTTTCAAATTTCTTTCTTTTACTCCAATATTCTTTAGGATTTTTTTTTGTCATCTTAATTCTTATTCAAATTAGATTGAATCTCTAACTACTTCAAATTCCTCCCCAATCATATTTTGATAATATTCATACTTTTCCTTAGTGTATCTTCTAATTGTGCAGAAAGGAATTAATTTTCCCCCAATGAAAACCAATTGTATAAAATCAACCCCTTCTTGAAGCTTGTAGTAATCTTCATCCCAGTCTTGTTCATTTCCGTGATGGTCTAAACGAATATTGCATCTAAACTTTGTATCATACTCTATCAAATCTTTGTGAAAATTTTTAGATTTTCCAATCATCCTAACTGCAATTAATTCTGCTCTTTTCTGATTCCAAAGTTTTGGATATTCATGTGAAAACTTAATTTGTGCCATTTTCAGTTAAGTCAAAATCATTGAGTTGATTCAATCTTTTCCTCCTTAATCTTCTTTAAAGCATCTAAATTAATAAAACTTTTTTTTATCATTTGCGAATTTTCCCCAATCTTTTTTTGTATCCGATAAAGATAAGAATACATCCCATTCAAATCTTCTATGTTTAATCTTTTATGACAATCTTCACAAGTGGGGATAACCACATTATTTACTGGATGAAGATGTTTAGGCAAAGCATGATGGGAGGTCATTTTTTGGTCATCTCTTCCGCAAATCCAACATCTTCCTGTTTGTTCTATTGCTATTATCATTTTCAGTTCATCTCAAAAGATTGATTCTATTACTGCAATAGTATCATGTATCGCTCCTCCATGCGACATTAATAATATTTTAACTTGTTTAAATCCTCTTGACTTTCCCATTGAAACACTATGATAACCAAAAGTAATAACTATTCCTTTTGGATTTAAAATATTTTTAATTAAATCTTTTATCATATTAAATCTTGAAGCCTTATGTCCATTATACATTTCCATAGATTTTCTATAGGCATAGGGTGGGTCTAAGATAATTGTATCAAACTTTTCTTTTCTTTCAATAGCTATGTTAATAAAATCGAAAGCATCCCCATACCAATCTGCAATCATTGTATTATCCGCATCAACCCTAAACTCATCTAATTCAAGTTTAGTTTTTCCAGCAAATAAGTTCAATACTTTTCCTTTAGCATTCCTTTCAACCCATTCTCTAATAGGTTTTCTTGAAAAAGTATACTTATGCAATGGTGTTTTCATGTATTCTAACTTCATTTTAATTCCAAAAGATTTAACAACCAAATCTCTTCCTTCCCTCCTTAACAAATTCTTTAATACCTTCCATCTCTGATGCTTCTTCCATTATCTTCTTAAAGTTCTTTACTTGTTCTAATGTTGGTTTGTTCTCTTCAAATATTTTCTCAACATCTTCCTTTGTTTTGCATTTGCTAAAATCCAGTGTTACCATTTTCAATTTACCTTATTTCATTGAACGCCCTCGCAGGGAATCGAACCCCGAAGTTCCGAAGAACACAGTTTAGTAAACTGTTCCATTACCATTCTGGCACGAAGGCTTGAATTTAATTTAATTGTTGTTGGTTTCATGTGATTACATTTAAATATTAATGCAGTGAAAAAATCTTCACCTTCAAACTTCTTTATTATTATTTCAGTTATCGCCATTTTATATTTACTTTATTTGATTAAATCCTCCATCTTCTGACTCCCCCACATTCTGAGTGTTGATAATTAAACCTAAATATTTTCAAATTAATAACAGGAATTCTAATTGCTTCATTTTGATAATCCTCAACTTTCTTATTAATCTTCTTTCCACATATTTTACACTTTGCCATTTTCAATCATTACTCCAAGAGTGCAAATATCACTCAATCTTAAACTCCTCCTTCAATTCTTTAATAATCTTTCTTGCTAAAGGTTTTGTTAAAACAAATTCATCTTCTGACATCCTTAAAGTTCTACATTTATGATTATAAGAATCTTCTAAAAGAAAACTTAATTTAGTTCCAAAGCTATCTTCAAATTCAAATATTTCTTGAACATTACAGTCATCTCCCATTTATCAAATCCCCCAATATCTCTTTAATCTCATCTCTATCTTTATCATCAAAAATATCTGCTGAAGCATAAGAACCTAAAAAAGTATTATAATCATGTCCAAGTCTTTTACAGATATTAGCAATATTAACATCATGTGCAACCAACCAATTACCATGTGTTTTTCTTAAATTATGAACTGAAAACATAAACTTATCTTTGATTCCAATTTTTCCTAATATCTTTTTTAATGCTAAATTTAAAGCCGAATTTGTTAAGAAAGGAATTGTATCGTTGTCTTTCAAATGTTCAGTATAACCTTTTAAGTTTTCTAAGAACTGACTTGATAATTTGAATGTTCTTGGGTCTGGAAATCTTTGTCCTTTTTTTGCTTTTATTTTTGCTACCTTAATTGTTAATGTTCCTCTTTCAAAATCTATATCTTCTTTTTTAATATTTTTGGCTTCATTATATCTTGCTCCTGTATTTATTAAAATATCAAAACATCTTCTTTGATTAGGATTTTGTAAAGCACCCCAAAATAATTTCCACTCACTTGGGAAGAAGAACCTCTTACGATTAGTTCTTACAGAATATTTTTTACCATTCTTCTGGATTCCAACTTTTAATTCTGCATGTTCTGTATCTTGAAGTTCTAAAGAATGATTTGGACGGGAGTACCCTTCTGTCTGGGAATCGAACCCAGCCTCCCGCCCGCCTTTATAAGGACTATGATTGCCCACAGGGCTTGAATTAGAATCAACCTGATTAAAGTGAAGATTTGATTTAGTTTCCTGTGGACTGTTATCATCATCTATGCACATCTTAATAAATTGTTGTTTCTTTCTTCTTCTTATTAATTCAATCTGAAAATTATCTAACATTCTTTAAAGCCACCTCAAACAATTTCATTATTTCTTCAATATTGTAAATACTTAGTTCTAAGCATTCTTTTTTAAATTCTAAATATTTTTGGATTAGTTCTTTGTTATTCATCTTCCTTAGCCTCTTCTAATTTAACTGAAGTTCTACATTTTGGACAACCAACATAAACTGCAAAGTTCTTGTTGGGTTTTTTATCTCCTTGATATTCCCATTCATTTCCACAAGTTTTTCTTGGACATTTAAGTTTCATTTTTTAACTCTCCCATTCCATCCCCCATATTTTGCTTCCAATAATCCATATTTACTTGAACCATTATCTCCACCACATTGTTTACAACCTACAAGCATAATTTCTTCTTTTGGAACTTCTTTACTACATCTATGACATTTTATTAATTTTTTCTTTGTTTGTTTTTCCATGTAATTAAGTAAGTAAGCAAGTATTTAAATGTTTCGGTTTAATCTTTTTCACTCAATCTCTAACTGCTTTTATTGAGTTTAGTTATTTCCCCCTCTAATCTTTCTTTTTCCTTTACAGCTTCACCATATAATTCATCAAAGCATCTTTTCGATTCCTCTATCTTCTCTTTTTGCCAGAGTATTATTTCTTGTAAAAACTCTGAAGTATAATTATTCAAATCTTGATAATAAAATTTTAGTTGTTTCATCTTTGTTGTATTAGATTATTTGTTTCATTTTGTTAAAATCTTTCTCCAATATTTCCATTGTTTTGGAGAATAAATAATTTCTCTTTGTTTATAATTTTCACAAATCTTATTGGCTTTATCTTGTTCATTAATTAATTCTCTATTATCTCTATTTGATTTTGCTTTTCTGTTTAAATCTATACTTTCAATTTCTCCGTCCATTATTCTTATTCTTTTTACTAATTTCATTTTTGTTGTAGTTTATTCATTTTAAATTCTCCATCTCTTAGTTGGCTTTCTTCCATCAATAATTTCTTTGATTCCTTCTTTTAATCTTAATTTCATTTTCCTCCAATAATCTGAGTGTCCTTTTGTATATCTATCAATATTATCCCATAGGTCATCAAATTCTTTATCTATTTCTTTCTTAATTTCTTCTCTAATTTTATCTCTTGCCATATTCAATCTTTACTAATCACTCTTTGTATTTGTTTATTTAATAGCCGTCCTGATGGATTCTCATTGAGAATCGTTGGAGGGAATACGGGTATCCCTAAACGACCACCCCATTCGTCGTCTCGTAATCTGGCATTTCATCCAGCTTCTCAACTCTTGGGCTTTCAGGACATAAATTAATTAAACTTTCATGAACTCTTGCATGACATTTCTTACATAAAATAATTATTTCAAAGGGTTTAGAATAATCTTCATGATGTTTTATTAAATTATCTTTAGAATTACAATAAACACATTTAGAAAAAACTATTTCTTTTTTCCTTCTTAATCTATAATTTATTTTATTCCATATTGAAACCTTATTTTTATTATTAGTATAATATTTCTTCTTTCTTTTCCTTATATTTTCTACATTCTTTTTACAATATTTCTTATCATGTTCTTTTGTTTTTTCTGGATTGTTCTCTCTCCATTTACGTAAACATTCTCTTTGTTTTTCTTTATTTTTATATGGCATCTTTTTATCCTTGTATTTTTAAATTGAGTTTAATTTTCTCCTTTCAACGCAACCACATTTTTCACATTGATTCCCTAAAGCCCCCTGAACAACATCTGACTCTTTACATTCGCAATCACAGTTACTACTAAAAATCTTTTTTCCTAATATAACATCACTTGGGTCTCTACAATATTTACACATTTTATCTTTTCGTTTTATTATTTAATAATTCTGGATTTTCATAGATGTTTCCGATTATTTCAATACTTAATGGAATAAATAACCACCCACCACTACCATCTTTTCCTTCTAACCAAAATCCCCCCTTTTCAAATACAACTTTTCTTATATGCTCTCCATCACTAATATTCTTCTCTTTAACAATATCCCCCTCAAAAATCTCTTTTCCATTTTTATCTTTTAATCCTGTGAATTGCATAATTATTGTATCTTTATCTTTTCCTTCAAGGTATTTTAAATCCCAAATATCTTTAATGTAATCCCAATTAGACATAACATTTATTTGTTTATCCCAAGCCCTAAATTTTATTATTCTTTGTTTCATCTTTATCTTTGTTTAGTTAATTTAATTTTAGGATATATCCTACTTGACCATCCTCCATATCAATTTCAGTATCTTCATCAAGAGTATAACCATTATTTCTTGCGGTTCTTCTTATTGAACATTTTTTGCAATATCTTGTATGCTCTGAATTTGTTTTGTTATCACAGTTTGGATTCTCACATGCCTTATCTGGATTTTTATTTTCTTGCTTCATCTTCCGTTATTTTTATTGAGTTTATGTTTTTTCATGTGTTTTTTAAAGTTAGTTTCCAAGGCTGGTTTTCCATTTGTGCTTATTACTATTTTACCACACACAGGACATTCTTTTGAAAATTCTATTTTATCTTTTTCCATATTAACTCACTCTTACATCACCAACAGTTAATGTATCGCATTTAATTGTAATTATCTTTCCACACTTACATTTCAAATTAAAAGAAATATTATTAGCCTCGTCTATATTTGCCTCAATCTTTTCTGGAATCTTGACAATTTCTCCACATTCGCATTTGAAAACTTCCTTGTATAAATCATTCCTCAAATGAGTGTGCCTTAATATTCTCCAAGAATCTGCATAATCCCAAATTCTTTCTTTCTCGTGCATATAAGAATAGTGATAAAGAACTTCGTCTGTTTCTAAATTTCTAACTTCTATTGCTTCCCCATTATCTTTTAAATATACTTCAGTTACCATTTCATCTATTATCTTTAAGAGCATCTCTCAACTCAAAATCAAATTTACTATTAACCACCTTTAATAAAACCAAATCATTATCAGACAATCCTTCTGACATAATTACTTTTATACAAGGACACATATCATTATCTATTGGATTCATCTTCACTCTTCCTACAATTAAATCATCTTTTTCCATTTATTTTAACCTCCTTTGTATTTGTTGTTTTATCACGATTAGTTAATTTATCTAAAATTACTTCTTGAAAATCATCTATATTTTCTTCGGCTTCTTTCATGCTCATATTCGCAAATTTTTCTGGTTGCCCAATATCCGAATATGGGAGTATACCCAAATCTACTTTTAATTGTTTAATACCTTCCTTAATTTCTTTTTCTATTTTATCTTTTACCATTTGCACTTCAATTGTTTAGTGTAAATTTATTTGTAATATCTAATCTTCTCTCAGGACATTTTGGATTTAGACAATCTTTAACTAATCTAATTCGTTCTCCATCCACCGTGCTTGTTATAGGGTATGTTGATATTTTTTCCATTGTTGATTTCTCCTTATGGATTTCCATTTGTTCTTCCTTTATTTTTATTTAAATCCTTACATAACTTTTGATGATTATCTCTCGCCCACATCATTTTGTATTGTCTTCCACATTCGCTACAAACAAATTTATCTGTAACTCCTTGTTTGTGTTTTGCACTTGTATTCCAGCTTACTCCTCCTTGTTCCATTTTATATTTGATTTTAAAGTTTAATCAACCATAATATTGTTTAGCTTTTTCTCTTCTTATACAATCTTCATAAGTAGTTTCATAGTCATCAATGCAATTATTATGCTTTGTTTTGTCTGCCTTATACAACTTATCTTCATAACTTTCTCCACCCCATCCCAAAATAAATCCAGTTGCTACAAAAGCAATCATTGCAATTGATATTACTATCCAAATTATTCTTTCTTTATCCATTTTATCTTTTACCTCCTTGTAATCAATGTATGATGTCTAAGATTGAACCTCACTACCATTTAAAATATAATTAACCATTCCGTCTTGAATATCAACTAATCTAACAGAATTATCCTCATAAATCTCAACCGCTTTTAATTTTCCATCTATTGCAAAGTAATGTACTTTTTTTAATTTCTTTTGTTTCCTTGTCATTTTATCTCTTGTGTATTTTATTTAACTTCCCCTCCTTATTGACATTTTGGACTTGAAGATATAAAGAAAAACTACTACCCCCTAAGATTATGAACCCCAAGATTAAAAAGAGAATTCTATGTAACCCCCCATCTTGATTAAGGACTATAAATGCTACTAAATAAAGAGAAAGTATAAAGACTAGCACTGCTAAGATTAGTGCCAAAAAGTTTAACATTACATCTTTTTTATTTATCATTTGTTCTTCTCCTTCTTTGATTTAATATTTTTCTAAGTTCTTGGAATTTGGTTCTTCCGTGTAATATATCAATACAATCATAACAAATTGCTTTGCCATTTAAGATAATGCAATCTCCACATTGAATATTATAACAACCACATTCTGAACAAAACAAACTTGATTCATTAGGCATTGCCATTTGCACTTCCCCCTCTAGGATTTAATATTAACTTCATATATTCTGGGTCTAGTAAGGATTCGGCACAAAAATCTATTGCATCAATCCACCAATTATATTCCTGAATTTTCTTCCCTTCTGGATAAGGATGACCTTTCTCAAAATCTCCTAATATTTCTCTGATTAAATCTTTTCTACTTCTCATTTGCACTTTCCTTTTTTAAATTGAATTTATCTAATAATCTCGCAAGTTTAATCAAAAACCAAACTATAAATATAACCCCCACGAACGTTGGAAAGTGTCTAATTGTAAGTATCCAATTTGGGATTACTGATGGTTGAATGTAAAGTATATACAAGGTTATTGCTGTGTCCATTGTAATAAATGTTGCTATCAAATAAAGTAAATTTTCAAATTTCATTTTTCATCTCTCCGTATTTTGAGTTAATTTAAACTTTATTTCAACTTCTAAAATATCTTGGTCTTTCCAATTTTTAATTGCTTCTTCTTTAGTATTAAGAAAAGTTATATTTCCTAAGTCGTCGAACTCTCCTTTATTCATAGCAACATATCCTTTCTTGATTATTTCTTTTACCATTTTATCTTTCCGTGTAGGTTACAGGGTTGCCCTACAATCTGAATTTTTGAAATTTACTTTTATATTATTAAATGTTTCAAGATAACCATTCTTAGTTGGGGGATTTACATTATCAAATATTTCATCATCTATACATTTGCTTTGATTTGGATTAATTATTATATTAAAATTTCCTATAATCCCATCTACCTTATATTCAATAGTAATTTCTTTTGTTTCATTGTTTTTCCGATTATCCAAACAATAATGGTTAAGTGCTTCCTTGTCTCCTTCATAAATATAAATTCTCATATCATCAATAAAACAGGGGTTTATTTTATTAAAGGTCATTATGTTCTCCTCTTTTGTTTCTTCTGGTAAGATTTTAAATAACAATAACACAATTAATAATCCTATTAATATTCCTGCACAAATTCCTATTTTGTATTTTTTTTCCATTTTATCTTTACCCCCTTATATTTGTTGTTTTCGTGAAAATATAAAATTTATTTGTCATTTTTCAATTATCCCATATTTTCCACATTTCTTACATTGAAACCAAGCAAAAGTTGAATTGCTTTGTGTTTCAAAAAGTATTTCCTGAATTGCTTTCAATTCCATAGGTTTCTTACAACACATTGGTGCTTTATCTTTTATCATTTTATCTATTTTGTATAATCTTGATTAGATAGTTATCTAATCTCAATTATATATCTCCTTCCAATCTTTTTAGGAGTTCTTCAAATTTATTTTCAAAATCTAACTCATCTGGAAAACTTTCTTTTATTTTCTGTTTATATGATTTCAAAATCTCAACAATCTGATTATGTTGATTTAGTTGGGCTTTCAATTCTCCAATATCTTGAAAATCTTTAGTATACATTCTACCGCCTTTTTCAATTTCTCTTTCGAGTTGTTTCTTTGTTTTGAATTTCATCTTCCTCGTATTAAATTTAATCCCTCATTTCATCTGCATCCAAAACTTGCATAGCAGAGCCACATTCTAAACATTTAATTATAATTTTGCCAGTTGTAAAAGAGTCATACCCACAAGTTGGACAATCACTTCCTCCATGGTATTCTAGATTATCTACAACTTTAACTTTTAAGGATTTGCACTTTTCACATCTAATTTTAAACTTTTTATAATCCCATTTAGTAACAAGGTTATCATCATTTTCTTCACAATATTTTTTAAATTCTTCTTTATCCATTTTATCTATCTGTGTAAAGACTAATCGTCCTCCAATAGTTTTTTAATAATTTTGTTTTTAGGATTTTTAGAACAAGCTATTTCATGAGCCTGTAAATTATAATCTAATTGCTTTTGATACATAGAGGTAATTTCTTTCTTACAATATTGGCATTTCTTTTTTAGTATTTTCATTTTAAAGTTGGAGTTGGTAATTGGTTTGACTCGTTCCCAACCCCTAAAATAAAACCTTAAAGGGTGAAGTTATCGACGGCAAAAGTTTCCCTTCACCATCCCCCAGAGCCTCCCAAATGCTTTATTCTAATATATGTAGGGTAGGGTAGTATATAAATGTTTCGTTTCTTAAAAAATAACGCTTAAATGTTTTAATCTTTGACAACATCTTTTAATCTTTTTTTCGATTTATTTTTTAATCCCTTAATTTTTAATTTCAATTCAGAGATTGTCTGTATTTGTCTATCATTACACTCCGTCAAAAACTCTATATGCTTTTCAAGTTCTTCGACCAATTCATCTCTCGTCAAAACTCCAGCACCATATTTATTCATAAAATCAACTACCGCTTTTTGACAATTATCACAATATTTATTTCTCTCGTTAAGAGGGCAACAACCACAACCAAATATCTTTTTATTCAATTCTTTGTGTGCTTGTATTTCATCTTTACTTACCATTTGCTATTCCTGAACTAATATTGAATTTATTCTGTTTGTAAGATGTTATTGTTGGTATTGGGTCTTTTAGATGATAAACGCCAATAAAATCGTAATGATTTTTTGCCCCAAAATAATTACAATCCACCTGCTCCTTTAGAAATTCATTTTCATCTTGGACTTTTTTACAAAATTTAAAATCTTGGTGATTATCTTGCAACCACCAAATTGAAAAAATTACTAGAAATAATCCACAAATAATTGCCCCAACCAAACAAAACTTGCTAATTGCTTGGAATGTTCCAATTCTACTTGCATCAGTTATTTCTTGTAATTCTTTTTTAGTTACCATCTTTTCATCTATTTGAGGAGAGATTTAATATTCCCATTTGAAAATTTGGGGTTTCCCCTCAATCCTCCATTCTTTAAAACAATCATCATAAGTTTCATCTTCACCACATCCTACCTTATAAGTTCTAAGAGAACAAAAATTATTATTGAAATCAAAGATTAACTCAAATGATTCATTCTTATCATAATTAGAAAAACCAAGCAAATATCTTTTGTTATCATAAATTCCAGTCCTGTAACGAGAACCACTAAAAGTTAAATGTTCAAATCTCCATAACTCATTACCTCCCCATACATATAATGGTGTGTAATATGGCTTAGGCTCTTTACTTATTCTTAATTCAATATTTTCATCTAATAATCTTCCATAGGATAATAACTGAAAAATTAATAATACACCAAATATAATTGCCACAGCACTCATTATTAATGCAAATACTTTCCAAATTTTTCTCTCACCTAGTAACTCTTTTTTCATCTTTTCTATTTGTTGTTTGTTGCCTTTCATTTAATATCCTCCAATCATTAAACCAATTAAAATTCCAATTAGTAAAATCAATGTTATTTTACAAAACAACTTAACTTGCCCTAATTCTTTCCAACTCAATTCATCTTTGTCTTTAGAGAGTTTATTTGTCATTTTGTTCTCCAATTTTTAATTCTTTACCAAACATATCATGCCACCTAATCCCATATATTTTATTTTTGCCACACACAACCACCGCCCTCGCAATGTCTCTAAATTTCCTAGCAAACTTCAAATCTAATTCTGAGGGTTTTAGTAAATCTTCATCATAGCCTTCAACAGTTAAAGGATGAGAATGAACATTGCCTATCTTTATCCATTTGTTTTGGATTGCTAATTTCTTTATTTTTGCTACTTCCTTACTATCCACTAACCAACTATTTTCAGGGTCTTCAGAAATATTTGTTAAAATCATTACATGCCATATTTCACCTTCTGTATACATATTTTCTGCGAAGACAAAACCACAGGCTTCTTTAGGTATTTTTTCTCTTGCAAATTCTAAAAAACTATGCCAATTTATTTTTACCATTTACTCTCTTTCCTCCTTGATTAAATTTGCTAAGAGAACTATTATAATCGCAACAAAGTAAGCTCCAACTAAATCAAATGCTTCAATTATAAGATAATCTATCAAGATAAATATAGTAAAGATTATTCCAAAAAAATTAAACCAATTAACTTTTACCATTTCATCTTCTCCCTTAAATCTTTCTTGTGTAAGTTTAAATCTTTATTCTTGTTAATGAAATGTGGTTGTTTCATATGTTCAATTGTTGCTTTTGCCTTTTTTCCTAAATCTTTAAAATTTGATTCTTCACAAAAACATTCCCAACATTGAGTTTTATTTCCTTTCCAGCCAACTGATTCACACCATTCATAAAAAGCAGTAATACTTAATTCATTATCATCTAAAATAATTGGTTTTCCATTATGTCCGCAATCATATCCTTGATAATTTATTATTTCTATAATTTCATCTAATCTAAATAAGGGTGTAGCCCTCTTTTTAGCTTCTCTTTCAAATCTTCTAATTATTCTTTGTTTTTGTCCTGTCATTTTATGTTTATTTATTTTGATTAAATATAACCATTTTAATCTCCAAATAGTTCATCTATAAGTTTCGATGATTTTTCTCTCTGTTTTGAAAGATTAACAATTTCATTTATTCCATCAATGTTAAAATCAATTCTTATGCTCCCCTTATCTTGGGTTTTTTTTATAATTTCACATTTTTCTAAAGGATTTATTCCTGAAGGTATATTTGATGAGGAAGTGAATCCAAGAGATTTTCTTATCTCTTCATAAGTTATTTTTCCTCTCTTCTGTAGAATTAGAGCCAAAGCCCCCTTAGTTATTTTTGGTTGTTTACTCTCTTCTAACGCCTGTTTAATCAAATTTTTAACGGTTTCATTTCTTAGGAAATTTTCATAATCTACTTTGTCATGGGCTATTTCCACTTCCTCAATTATTTCTTCTTTATTTGTTATAGGGGGTTTTATTTCATGTGTAACTTCTGTAACTTCTTTTTTCTCTGGTAATTTTATTTCCTGCATTGGCTTAAAATCTGATTCATCGATTTTTATTTTATCCTTCGTTGCCTCATTAAAGAAACTTAGTTTGAATCCTTTTTCCATTAATCCAAAAAGTCTTTTTTTGTATTTGTTGAACTCATTTGTTGTAAAAAGAATATCGTGTCTTGAATCATTTGATAGACTATGCAAAAGTCTTCCTGTTCTTTGAATTTGTTGTTTTCTTGAACCAAAAAGAAAATCCACTTCAATGATATGTTTTAAGTTTTTCATGCTGATTCCATAATCCATAACTCTTGAAACTACATTAACATTATTTTCTTCTAAAACATCTAATCTTTTTTTGGTTTCTCCGTAGATAAAAGGAATATTGAATTTATTTGAAATAGATTTTCCTAAGTCAATTGAATCTGAAAAGATAAGTGTTTTTTTGTTTAGGTCTAAAAGTTCACCAGTTTTTCTTATTTTGTCTTGTTCTGTTTTTAGTATATAAATATTTATTTTATGTAATTTTTTTCCTAATATTTTTAATGTAGTGTTCCAATCTAATCCCATTGGAAATCCAGTCAAGGCAAAAATATAATTTGTTCTCCCATCTTCACGATAAGGTGTTGCACTTAATCCTAATCTGTATTTTGTGCTTAAAGTTGAAAATCTTGAAAAAGTATCTGCTGGGAGTCTATCATTCTCATCAAAAATAGTACAAATATACTTTTTATCTTTAATTTTATGAAAAGCATTATAAGTAACAATATCAACTTCTTTTGATAATCTTGGTGCATATTGTTCAAAATATAGTTTCCATTGGTCAACTAAAGTTGAAGTCATTGTAACTAACAATTTTCTTTTATCTTTTTCATTATATTTTAAAGAATCCAAAACAGCCATAGCCAAGAAACTTTTTCCAGCCCCAGTCATCCAATAAACCCCTAAAGAACCCCTTTTAATCCATTCCTTATATGCTTCCTCTTGAAAAGTATATTTGCCTTCTGTTGTAAAATTTATCTCTTTTTTTCTTAAATCTTCATTATCAACAGGTCTTGGAATGAATGGTAAGTTTCCATCATCAATTAATTCTGCAATTAAATCAAATTCACTTCCCTGTTTTATTGTGGCTCTGTCTTTTTGTAAGTTTTTAATCCTATGCCCATATTTTGTTCTTACTTTATCTAGCAAGTTTTCCTCAAAAAATAACTCTCCATCTTTTACATAAATTTTATCTGGTTCTTCTAAATCTATTTCTTCACTCATAAAGTCTGGAATATCATTTATCCATCTCGAATATTTATTGATTATGTAGAGATTATAATTTCCTTCCCTTCTATCAAAAAATCCCACTTGGAAATTTATAAATGCTGGGACTATACAATACCATTCTTGTTTTGCTTTGGGTAATAAAATATATGGTTTTTTGAAAAAATCTTTTATTTCTAATTCATCAAATTTTAATCCAAGACTTTGGAAATATTCTGAAAATGTCGATTGTTGTAAATTATTTAATGATTCTAATTCTTTAGACAGCTCTCCGATTCTTTCTTTTACATTATCTACAAGTTTATATGTCTCATCAATTTTTTTGTTTATTTCCATTTTCAGTCATTTTTAAGATACCAAAAAAAATTTATTCCCCCCATGATTAATAAAATAATACTTGTGATACTATAAATCAATCCCCCATATAACCCAAAGATTATACTCCAAGTTATAAAAAACATAGCAAATATTAAGTCTTTCAATTTTTCATCTATCATTTTCAATCAATCTTTGCCTAAATAGTTTTAATTGCTTAATCCTCCCAAAAACTCTTTAAACTTTCTCTGTTCTTTTTTTGTCATCATCCTATGTGCGCTTCTACAACATCTTGAACAATAAGCAGTGTAACTTTCATCTTCTAATCCACAATCCATACAAACCATTGATTTCTTTTCCTCTTCAAAAATCTCCCAATCGTTCGCTAAAAAAGAATGGATATTACAAAAATCAACTCTCTGATTAAAGTTATTTCTAATTTGATTTCCATCTGCTAAATACAAGTAATTTCCACAACCCCACATTTGTCTTCTGACCTTTCCACCAGATTTCAACCATTCAACTGCTCTTTCAAATTTTACCATTTTGTTTATCCTCCTTTGTATTAGTAATAAGTTTATCTCCTGCTCTTTTTCTTAATATTTCTATCCTTTTTTTCATGGATAAATTATTTCTTAATACTTCTGTTTCAATTATTTCAATAAATTCTTTTATGTTTTTATCTTCAACCCAAAACCTTCTTCCTCCCATTTCCTTAAAAACTTTCTCACTTAAATCAAATTCTTTAAGTCTACAATTAGTTCCATGACTATTATCTACGGAATGAACTCCACAATATTCACAGGTTTTAATCTCTTGTTCCATTTTATTATAAATAATAATCTCTTGGTTTCCCCCTTCCATTTAATTTGTTCTCCTCTAATCTTTTTATTTCTTTGTTCATTTGTGTTTGTGTTTTTTTATTTTTCATAATTTAAAACTTTTATAACTTTTTGAATATTTACATTCACAATATTTTTCAAAAGTAGGAACTGATGAATCAATTAAGATTTCTCCTGCTGGTTTGTAATGCTCACATTTTTCCTCACATCTCTCATTCAACCCAACACTTCTAAAAGCATGAAAGAGGATAACAATTAATACTGCTATTAACATATACCCAACCAATTTTAAAAAAAACAAATCGTCTTTTTTATTTACCATTTTTATTTTCTAACCTCTCAACTTCTTCAACAATTTTTCTTCCTTGTTCTTTTAATATTTTTAATTTTTCGTCGTCGGTAAATCCAATTCTTTTTATTTTTTTATAATCTTCAAGGATAGTCAGTAAATACAAAATTGTCTTATCTATGCTTGAAACTCTAATATCATTTTTAAGATTATGAAGTTTCTCTCTTGTTTGAGGCGTTACATAAATATCTGATGGGAATTTTTTTTCTGCCATATCGGTTTTGTCTGTTTTTATTTATTTTTTGTTTTGTTGTTTGTTTAATTTTTGCCCTCTCATAGTTCATATAATAAAATCGTGATTGTCTAAAGAAGGATATTTTCCAAAATTTTTTTGATTTGTGGTTTTGGTTTTAATTTCTTCCTTATCAAAAGGATTATATAAAAATAAAAGGTTTTTAGCAAAATCCCTTAAATTCATAACTCTAATTTGATTTTCCCAAATTCTCCACACATTGTATCCTTTATCTAATAATTCTTTAGTTCTTATTTTATCCCTTTCTTTTTGTCTAATTTGCATTTTTGTTAAAATAGGGTAAACCTTTTGATTTCCGTCTCCCATCAAAACCTTTTATTTAATTCATCATATATTTCTTTTGAAGTAAATTTAATTATCCTTTTTCTTCCACCACCACGCCCAAGATTTTTGTGATGAGTTTCAATTACTGAGTATTTTTCAAAGGTGTTTAATAGTTGAGATATTCTTGCTTGAGAATAATACTTCATTTCTTTTCCGAGAATTTCTGAGGTCGTTTCTTTATCTGGATTACAGATACCGATTAATATTTTTAAAAACTCTTTTTCAGTTTCATTGATATCATTGACAAAATCAAACCAATCCTGATGCATCATTTCCTTATACATCTCATCAATAAACCCTTGGCTAAAATTCTGTTTTTGAATACATTTTAAAGTTAAATAAATTAAGATTCTCGCAGAACCTTGCCTTCCTGCGATTGCTGAAATATAATTTTTTGTACCCTCTTCAAGTTTTGTTTCTTTCATTTGTTTCAATCTAGAATCTAAAATATCCTTTAACTCAACGGAATTGTAAGAGGGTAAATTTAATCTTTCAAAAAATAATGTCTTTCTGGCATCAACAGGCATATTAGAAATGATATCTCTCCTCAAAGAAATAATTATGATGGGTATCATGGTTCTCCGATAAATTGTGTTTAAATGATTAAATAATTCTTTTAGATTTTTAATTTTATCTATCTCATCAATAATCAATATTTTTGGGTTTTCTAAAAGCTTTTCAATCGTAATTTTTAAGACATCAGAATAATTTTGTGCATTTATTTTACAGATAGATTTAATTGTTTTTAGAGGGGTGTTTGTATCCGCTCCTGAAATATAGATAGAATTATTCTCTTCTTCAATAACTTTTTTTATGATTGTTGTTTTCCCAGAACCAGTAACCCCGAGGATAGCTAAGTTAGTCCCGCATTCATTTTTTCTAAAATTAGAGAAAACATCTCTTATCACCTTCAATTGCTTTTCTCGATGTAACAACTCTTTTGGGATATAAACATCTGACAGTTCTAATATCATAGATTACATAACAAATCGAACTATTTAAATGTTTCGTTTAATTATTTAAGTGTTTTGTTTTGTTGTAGTGTCAAAATATTTAAATGTTTAATTATTGAAGTGTTCTTTTTTATTGAAGTGTTTCATTGGGGTGTTTTGTTGAAGTGTTCATATTAACCGCGCGTGTCATTTAAGTGTTTCGTTCTTTTGGGACAACCCCTTGCCCCCCTTCTTTATTATCTAAAACACTTAAACCGTGTCATTTAAGTGTTATCTTATTATTATTAGTTTTATAAATTTTTATATATATATATATATATATTGCAACATTTTTAAGAAAGGGGAATAGGTGTTAACCCTCAGAATTAACAGAACACTTAAATGACACGCGCGTAAGATTGTTACTATTAAACAATAACGAAAACCCCTCAAAAATCAGTTTTCTACAAAAAAAACAAATTAACACTTAAATCTATCTCAATTATCTCAACACATTAACACTTAAATCCAAATCCCAATACAAAACCCTACCAAACCTATTTATTATTCATCCACAACCCTTAAAAGCCCATTAAAACTAACCCCTATGTGCCTTTAAGGTTTCTGCGGGGCGATTGGATAAGGCACCCTATTTCTTATCCCACCAACAACCCAAGCCAAGAAAACATCCCAATACATAAACAACCTCCTATACCAACCCCAAACCACCCCATACTTCTGCTCCTTGACTACCTGATTATAATCAAATATTTTATAACTAAAATCTTCTACATAACAATTCAACCCAACCTCAACCCTAAAACCTTTCTTATAAAATTTAGGCAACCTCTCCCACAACCCTCTCCTTATCACCCTCAAACCAGACAGCAATCCAATCCCCTTCCTGTTACTCCAAGTATCTCTCAATCCAATAAACATTTCAACCTTACCCCCTAACACAGGCCTAATTATCTTGTTGATAATCTCAGGAGTCAAATCCTTTAAGTCAGCATCACAAAACAAAATAATCTCAGCAGAAGTATTCAAGACACCCATATCCAAACAATAAGCCTTCCCTGAATTTTTTGGGTTCTTAATCAATTTAACTTTAAAATCTCTAACAACTTTTTCTATATCATCCTTTGAACCATCATCCACAATTATAATCTCATTTACCTTTGACTTGCTTAAAGGAATTAAAACTTCCCTTATTCTTTTTGCTTCTTTGTATGCAGGAATGATTGCACAAATTTGCTTACCCATTTTCTAAAAATAATTAATATTATCAAGGGAAAAATAACCAGCAGGGGTTTATACAAATGAAGATAGTTTGCTCCCTGTCCTGCAAACCATCCAAAAAAGAGAATAGCAATAGTTATGGGGATAAGGGCAATAATATCCCAGATTATAAATGTAAGAAACTTCATAGAACTCCCCCCTAAAAATATAACTGTTAAACTCCTTGTCCCATAAATGAACTTACTTAAAAATAAAGCGAGTTTCTGGTTCTTTGTTTTTTTGAAAATGTTTTCAGTTCTTTTCTTATATTTATTTATTCTTTTCCATTTCCTTAAAACCCTATCCCCAAAAAAGAAAAAGAAAAAATCAGAGCAAAGGTTTGACAAGATAGCAATAAAAAACAAAGCAAATATATTAAGATAACCCTGAGTAGACAAAAAAGAAAACAAGAACATTGTTTCATCCCCAGTAAATAGGATTATAAAAAATAAAGTTAAATAGGAAATCATCTTAATCTCTTTCTTATGAATTCTCCTAACACTACTCTAATAAACATAATAACAATTATTATTCCCAATCCAAGAGCAAAATACTTATAAAATTGGGATAACACTTTTAACATTTTGATTATTTTAATTCCTTAATTTTAAGACATTTATCACATACAAACTTATCTGGGATTGTAGTCCATTTCTGATTTTTCCCTTTTTTATATCTCCTATAATAAACTTTTTTCCAATTGTGCTTACATACCATATTACTATTAGTAACATCTACTTTAAATACTTTTTGGTGTTTACACTTCTAATTTTTGACAAAGCAATTCAAAAGCCCTTTGAAATTTTTTCTCAATTTCTTCATCAGATTTATTTTTTTTTCTTAATTTAAGAACCAACCCTTTTAGGAAAGATTTTGTTTTTTCTAATTTTTCATTTGCCTCAAAAGAATTGAATCCTCCTTTCACATACTTTCTCCACAACACTTCGCATTCAACTTTTGTTAAATAAAATCTTGGCATCTTTCCCTCTTTTTTGAAGGCAGGACAAAAAATAATCAACCCTTTGCCCTGCCGAATGGTGTATAACAAAGTATACTATTATAATAATATTTCAACCTTTATAAATTTATTTCATTATTAAATAAATATTATTTATTATTGCTAAACTTTTAATTGAACAATAAACAAAAATACCATAAATTTTAAATCTCCTTTCCATCTTTTTATGAATTAATAAACTCAACAAAAAAACAATAATAGAGGTATTAAAATGCTCATTAGGGGATTTGCTTCAAAATAATTGTCTTTAAGAATTAAACCAAAGTATGTTATTAACCAATCAACCAAATTAAAAATTTCCATTATCCCAAATATTTTCCATAATTTCATTTCAACAAATATCCTTATTCTTTTTCATCAAAGTTGAATACCCCCCCTTATATTCAATAATCCCATAATAATCTAAAACATCTAAGCAATCTGTAAGAAAAGTATGAAGATGTCTATCACTAAAAAAATTATCCCAAACAAATTCGCCATTTTCAAAAAGCAATCTATTATGATTATTAATAGTTAAATCAATCAGGACACAATATTTTTCTGCAATCTTTCTCGTTGGTATTTTATCTTTTAATCCTGTTTTTTCTATTGCTGACATAACCATATCAACTTCTTCTTTTAAAATTGTTTTAGAAAACTCCTTCCCCCTTCTCGTTCTGATTATTTCATAATTACCTAAATCTGATTTAATTTTCACTTCGGATTTTTCATTATGGCTTTCAATAGAAATTTCTTTCCCAATCTTTCTTAATATTTCAGAAAAAACCATTTCTAATTCTTGTGGTGTGTAAGTTATTCCTTTTTTTGCGTCATTTCTAAATTTAGCAATCAGCCCTGTGATTAATCCCTTCACAGATTTAGCAGAAGTTTTATATTTAGGTTTAGATTTATCAACTATTATAGTTTCTGTATTTTCATATAAATCACCTTCTTTCATTTTTTAAATACCTTATCCAAATAATACAAAGCATAGAGAGATGAAAATATTGAAGTAAAAATCATAAGCCAAGCAATAAAGTGATAAACTTTAATTGGGGTTGCTGTAAAAAATCCATTAGTGAGAATAATATCATCATTAAATTCCATAGAAATTTCCACCACCCAGATAAACCAAATGGGAAAAATCACATTACCAATAAGTAAAAAGATTATTATTAGTTTGTAGCATTTCATAAATTCTTTATTTTTCATATCTTTGATGCAACTTAACATTACATTTTGGGCAAAGTCCTGTTCCTCTTTTATATTTAATATCACTTCCAAATTTCCTTTTACATCTATAACAATTATAAACATACTTATAGTATTTTTCTAAATCTGTTCGTTGTGCTTTATCGCTTGTTCCCATTTTTATTTCCTACAAAAATAACCCAAAACATAAATATTGAAAAACCTATTGAAAGAACACCCATCACCCTAATAAAAACATCTTCATTAATCATAACCAAAGTTGCTAAATCAAATCTAAAAATCATACTTATCCCCAAGATAAATAACAAAAGGCAGGTTATCAAAATACCAATTCTATCCCCCCAACTAATTTTTTCTTTCATTCTCTTTCTCCTTTTTTTTAATTTGCTTAATTTTCCAAAGACAATTCCCACAAACCCTCATCTTATTTATATATTTAATCTTTTCCTTTGGAATATCCTTTTCACAATATTCAGATATTTGGGATTGACATTTCATTTTGGTTTAAACACTTGGTAAGGGTTTTCAATCACAAAACCACAATAATTGCATTTTGTTGATTTGATTTTCTTTATTTTAATGCTCCTCTTTCTGATTAATTCTTTCCTACATTGAGGGCATTTCCCGATTTTTTTTAATTTTTTCATTTTTATTGTTTAATCATTCATCATTCTTGAAATAAAGATAAATCCAAAATAAAAGATTTATCATAATAATTAAAATCCCCTGTTCAATATGACTATTTTTAGATGAAAGTAGTAAAACTAAAAACATTATATTAGCAACAACTCCTACAAATGAAATATTTTCAATAACTTTCTGATTATGTGCATTAAACATTTTATATTACCCTCTTGATAACTTTATCTTTTTTATCTAATAATAATACATATCTTCTTCCATCCCAAACCTGATTTTCTTTATTTAATTCCATCTCCCATTCACATCTAAACTTTTCATTTTCAAAAAAATCAATCGCTTTTTGCCTGTTTGTGTGAGGGGATATAGTTTGATTATCTAAATCACTATCAGGATATTCGGGATATTCAAATTCCATATAAACATTAAATTCTAATTTATTTTTTTTATTCAAGCCCCTTTTACAACTTAAAGTTTCTTTATATTTAAATACCTTATTTTCCTGCAAATCAAATTGCTTGATTATTTCACTTTCAAAACATAAATTTTCAAACTCATCATCTCTAAATTTAGCCCAACTATCTTTTTCTTTTTTATTTGTTTTGCCTTTGAATTGTCCTAATATTAATTGTTCCATTTAAAAATAAAATCCCTTAACACATTTATTACAAAATCCATAAGGTTTGTTTATAACTTCCCACACCATAATTGCCTTCTTACATTTAGGGCAATTTTTTGTTTCCTCTCCAAATAAATCTTTTTGTTGTTCCATTTAGATAACCAGAGTTTGTTGTTTTAAATTAGCATTATTTAATTCACCAAGTATTTTTTTTGGAATTCTTTTAAGAATTAATACCCCGAATTTTCTCTTTCCACCACCCCCAAAATCTTCGTGAGAAATATCATCATCAATAAGTTTTGCTTTATCTTTTCTGTTTCTTACTTGTTTAAACCAACCAAAATTCTCAACAACTTCTTTATTTTTATTATAACAAGGATGTTCATAATAACAAAGATAATGACAAAAATCTCCCTTTGGTGTTTTAAAAATTTCAATAGTATATATTCTTCCCTTAAACCAATCCCCACAATATTCAACTTCAACTTTATCTCCTATTTTAAATTCTCTAAATTTTCCATCTTCATAACAATTTTCAATAGGTGTTCCAAAATTATCATTTTGATAATAACCTTTAAGATTTTCACAAGTTATACATCTATGATTTCCTTCTTTATCCCAACCATAACTCCCTACAATTTCTTCACAATAATAACATTTAACCATTTTTGTATATCCTTTTTCATAGCGACATTAGGACTTTCTTTTCCATTTGGGCAAATTTAATTTATCCCTTAACCGATAATAAGTTGAACGATGTCTGCCCGAAATCTCACACCATTCTTTTTCAGTTAATCCTTTGACTATCAGTTGTAAATCCTCATCATTAACAATTAACTTACTTGCTAACTTTTTCCAATTATCTTTATCAAATCTGAATATTTCATAACAAGTGAACAACAATCTTAAATTTAAATTTTCTGTCGCAGGAGAAGTATTTTGCTTAATCCATTTTGCTATTTCACTTCTTTCTTCTTTTTGTAAATTTTTATAATTTTGTTTTGATAATTCATATAATATTTTTATCTTAGTTTTATAATCCATTATCAAGTTATAATTAAGAATTCTGCTTTCAACTGCCTTTAAACTTTCATTATTTTTTGGGATATGATTTAAGATGGTTATAATTGTTCCTTCAAATAAAAATTTATTAGGAACTCTTAATCTTTTTGATGAAGTATGGTATTGAACTATTTTGCTATTATCATTTAAACACGCCTTTAACATATTCAGATTTTGTTCGTTATCTAAAATATTAACATCATCCAGCAAAATATTTTCTTTTCTGTGTTCAAATAAAAAATGATACAATTCCATAGAAGTAATGTGCCCTGACAACATAACAAATTTTTTATTAACCTCTCTAAATGCTTTAATTATGGAATATGTTTTTCCCAATCCTGCATTTCCATATAATAGAAACCCTCGTGCATTTCCAAGTGCAACCATTTTAGCAAATTGTTTTGGTATGTAAAAAACATCTTCTATTAAATTAGTTGTCTTGTCTTGCTCTATCTTGTCTAATGTTTTTTCAAATTCTTTTTCTGCTTCAACTTCATATTCTTTTAGTTTTTGATTAATTGCAAATTCTTCTTTCTCTTCCTGAACATCATATTTCTTTTTTAAAGTTCCAACATCAACACTTATTTTTGGAAACCTCTCATTAATTTTTTCTTTTAAAAGCCCAACATTTTCTCCATATGAAATTCTTAAATCAATTTCATTATCAAAATCAAATTGTTGGGTGTCGTAACTTCCATTACCTTTAATTAATCCTTCTGTTAATTTTCTTAATCTCTTAACCTCTTTTTGTTCTAACATTTTAGTATTTTCTTAACTGAGTTCTTTGAATATCGGCATTTCTTATTCTTTGCATTTGTTTTTGATAATCAAATTTTAAATCCTCAATTTCTTTTTTTGCTTTTCCTTCCTGCTCTATCTCATCTAATTTATTCTTATGCTTAATTTTTTCTACATCTAATTTCGCCTTCTTTTCCATCTCAATTTCTATTAGTTTATTTGATTTCATATTGTTTCATTAATCTCCAAATTTACAATAATCTCGTTAGGGTATATCAAAGTCATATTACCACAAACAACATCACAATTATTTTCACAAGGGCTACAAGTTTTTTCACAATTACAAACAAAACTTTCATTACAAGCCAACCCGATTGTAGATACAAATTTATCATTAAAACCCAAATAGAAAATAACTCCTGAGATTGCTAAAATTCCAACCAAGATAATTATAGAACCAACAACACTTTTTAAAATTGTTTTAACTTTTTGTTTTCTTAATTTTGATTTATCAATTATATCATAACCCTTTGGAAAGCCATATCTTACATTCAGAAATTTTAACCAATCTTCTTTTTTCTTTTTCTCTATTTCTTTATCCATTTTAAAATCCTAAAGCCCCCAAAATAAATTTACCTAAAAAATAACTTCCAACCGAAACAGCAAAAAGCAAAACCACTAAAACCAACAAACAACCAAATCCATCACCCAATTCTTTTGTTTGAAATATAATCTTTCCCAATCTCCCAAACAAATAAACAAGATAACCAATAACTATTAATACAATTACTCCAACAATTATTTCTAATATCATTTCAAACACCTCTCTTGATATTCTTCTTTCACACTATGTTTTCCAAAAACCCATTCTGTTTTTTTCCTTTTCATTTGAACTCAACTCCTATTAAATCGTGTTTTGTTACATTCACCATAGGAATACAATTTAATTTAAATACAAATTCTTTAATCAAATCATTAATTTCTGCTCTCGGAGTATCAATCCCCCGTTCTATTTCAACCTTGATATTTATGATGTCTTTCATTTTTTTAATTTTTCAATATTTACAAATTTACTAAAAACCTCTTTAAAACATTTTTTACAAAAATGTAAATGAGTATATTTAGTTCCATAACCTCTCCAACTAAATCCCTTATAAATTAGTGCTTTCCCACCCACTTCTTTTTCCTTTATTTCTTTTTTACATTTATCACACATTATAACTTTCATTTTCTAAAATTGTTTTGATATTGTTTTAAATTCAAAATCATTCTTAATTTTTAAAATTCTCCTTTTTCTATTCCAATTTTTATTGTGTCCTCTACATTTAGAACAAGTTTTGAATTTACTATCTCGCTTGTTTTGACAACGCATACATAAACTATTTTCATCTCTAAACTTCATTAATTCTTTATATCTAAATCTTTGATAATCATTAAAATCTTTAAAACCTAAATTTCTAAATAGAAAATCTTGATAATCTCTATAATCTTTAAATCCTTTTTCTTTTGCTTTTTCATCAAAATATTTTCTGATAGTTTTAAATTTCTTTAATATTGTTGCTTTTTCCATTTCCCATCTTGTCGCAAATCCATTTCTATTTGCTAAATCTTTTTTATATTCCTTAACACCTTTAAATCCAAAAAGTTTAACTCTTGATTTTTCATATTCATAACTACCACCAAAAATCTGTTTAATCTCCTGCCCACATTTATTTCTCAAATAGTTCTTTGTAAGAGGATTTAAATTACCAAACATTTCTTTGTTTATTCCAACACACATACAAATTCCATTATTACCAAGCATAATCCTCACCTTCTACTATACTTTTAACATTTACAATATATTTATCATCTTCAAATTCAACCAGTAAGAAACTTCCATTTATTGCTAAAGAAATACTTACTTCTTCTTTTCCATATTTCCCTTGCCCTAATTGAGTTCTCAGAAATAAATCTTGTTTTCTTGCTTTTTGTATATCCATTTTATTCCTTTAAATTTTCTTTCTCCCCCAATAATTTATTTAATTCACTTCTCGCATTATCCCTTTCAATTTTAGATTTGCTTTTATCTTTCAAAACATTTCTAAAATATATTATCAAACTCTCTTTATTTGTTTCCATTTTTAATCTGTTTATTCAATTACCTCAACTAATTCCATATTCCCCCAAAATTCATTTTCAGCAGTTCTGTTCTCTCTCCCAAATGCCTCTCCTAATTGTTCTTGTGCCTCACTAATATCCTTACAACCAACAACACCAAAAGACATATTTATTCTTAATTCCTGTTCATTCTCTATTGGCTCATCCTTCGCCTGTTCTTCAATATATTCATCATCTCCTACCATTTTAATCAGCACTCTCCCTTTCAATATCTTTTCCCATCTCATATAAATTTCTTAATTTTTCTGCTAATTTTCTTATTGGCTTTCTATTGTCAGGTTTAATCTTATCATCTGCTATACAATATTCAAGACAATTACAAATATCATCTAATTCTTTCAAATTTTCTAATTTTATTTTTATCATATTAATTTTTCTCCCAATAATTTTTTTCTTCTTTTTAATAAAGTTTCCCAATCAATTTTATTACAAAAATATAAATCTAATAACTTGCTCTCAATCTTAATAAATTCTTTGATGAATTCATTTTGAATTACATAATGCCGTTGCCCACAAGAACAAGGATAATCTCCACAACTATAACAATATATTTTCTTACTTAAATCAAATTCTTTTAGAGGAATAATCTTGCAACTTGGGTAAGGCACTCCACTTTCATCACATTCTTCTGGTTTAAATTCTTTTTCCTTTTCAAATATTGGTATCCCTAAATTATCTTGTTCCATTTTAAATACAATCTCTACAAATCCCCCTTTCTTGTTCTGTTTCATTTTTTAATTCCCCACCACAACCGCAATAAGAAATTTCATATTTCCTATATAAGTCGCACATCATTTCATTATATTCATTTACCATTTTATTTAAATCATTAACATCTCCTTATTTACTTCTTCACCATCAATAGTTATTTCCATTCTCTCCCAACAATCTTTACAAACATATCTAAATCCTAAAACCATTTCTGTTAGTTTTTGGTTATTCCCACAAATATTACAAGTCGGCATTTTTAATTCTCTCCTAACTCTAAATTTACTAATTCCATCATAACAAAATCTGCTCTTTCCTGTTTACTGATAAGTTCATTCTCATCTGCCCAAGACATAATTTTATTCATAATTTTAAATGCCTGTTCTTCAGTTAGTTTCATTTTTTTCTAATTCTTGTTTATCTATAATATCATCTAATAATTTATTTATTTCTGTTCCATTTTCCTCTTTAACTAATTCTTTTAATGTAGTTATTTGGGTTCTTGTTATAAAATATTTATTCATTTTCCCTCTCCTATTTTACTTACCTTATCCATAATATAAAAAGTCATAGCCATCAATATCCAAAAATAAGCAGACATAGTATTACCTAATCTTTCTATTGGGATTACACTAACAAAAGTCATATAAATAGATATTCCTGCTAAAACAAAACAAATAATATATCTCCAATTTTCTTTAATTTTCATTTTCCCTCTCCTCTCTAATTTGCTCTAATCCTGCCTCAATCATAATATCTTCGGCTTCTGCTGTTAATTCCTCATCAACTAATCCCCCAACATCAACATTAATATCATTCAAATCGGTTTCAATCTCATCATAGAAAAATCGTTTTTCCTGTATTTGACTATTAGTAACATTCATAATAGATTTTCTAAAATCCTCAGTAATTTTAGCATTACTTACCAAATTCATAAACTCATTTAATTGTGCTATTTCAATAGATAAATCTGCTCTATCTGAAATCAGTATTTGCTTATGTGTTTTTCCCATTTTCATTCCTCATCAGTTTCAACTCTCGGGGCTAAAATACAAACAAAATCAATCGTTTCAACCCATAGAGGATAATTGTTTTTTAATTTAAATTTTACCTTTTCATAGTTTTCACATAATTTAAAAATCTCGCTTAAATATTGCATAGAATAAGTGCTAACCATTTCATCTTTTGCTTCCTCAAAATTACTTACCTTATAATCTAATTTTGGAATTTCTTTATTACTATTCCCAACATCAAAATTTCTTTCAATTAAATCTTTAAATTCTTTTGTCTTTGGATAAATCAATAAAACATTCGCAGGTTCTATATACCCAACAATTTCTTCTTCGTCTAATTTAGTTTTATCTTCTTCTTTATACTCTTTCTCATCAAACCAATTTTTTAAAACATTTATAATTTTATCTTGTTTCATTTTAACCTTTAATTTTATGATAATCTCTTTTAATTTTTTTAATTAATGCTTCTGTATTTTTTTCAATCAGATTAATAATTCCATAGATAAACTCATTATAAATCTCATTCCTTATATCTCCCTTATATAATTCGCTAATAAAATCTAAACCATCTGCTTCAATATAAATACTTATTATTTCATTACCCTCACTTCTTTCAATATTTTCGTGTAATTTTCCATTAAGAAAAATCTTAACATTTTTAAATTTTTTATCTTTAATATTTTTATTATCCATTTTTACTCCTCATTTAATTCTTTTTCTTCTTCAAGGCATTTATGACAGATATATAATGTTCTTCTTTTTATCTGTTTATAAAATAAAACATTTTTCCTTAATTTACATTTACAACATATATTCTCCATTTTTAATCTTTAATCTTTTTCACTAATTTTTTTAAATCAAAATTGGATTTTTTTGTATCCACCAAATTCTTGTGAAGTTCAAAATTTTCCAAAAGTAAATAAACAAGTTCCACATCTCTTTTATCTAATTGGAATTGCTTTGCTTTCTTTTTAATATGCTCTTTTAATTCTTCAATATCAAACATCATTTTCCATTCAACCCCTCTTTTAGTTCTCTCTCTTGGAAATATTTGATTAATAAATCCTTAATTAAATTTGATAATTCATCAATATTTTTAATCTTTATATCCTTAATAATAAATCCTTTTGATTTCCTTTTTCCATCTTTAAGGTTTTCAAACACCTTTATTTCCCAACGACTTTTATCTCTCCCCAATATCATTTTAATTATTAATTTAATCTCCTATAATATAACATAATCAAATGCGACAATTACAAGAACGAATAAAATAAGGACAACTCATTTCTTTCAACCCATACCCTATTTATTGGGTGTCTTTTGGAGGTGGTAAGTTCCCCCTTGATTTTAAATTCCGTGTGGGGTTCACCCACCAAAAATCGTTTTTTAATCGTTCTTTGTTTTTGAGATTTAGAATAAGATAATAATTCATTTACTTTCCTTTGGCGACTTCTATCGGAAAGATTAGAAAAATCAATAAGTAGGTTTCGCAAAAACGACTTGTTAAAATCTGTTATATTCTTTTGTTTTTGAAGTTCCTTAATTAAATCAACAACTCTTAAAATCTGCTTTTGTTTGTTTTCTCCTCTTTTATGCTCGGAGATAAGATAGCCCACATCTGCTTCAATAGTTCTATTAATTTGTTTTTGTTTCATTTTTAATTAATCTATGTAATTCAGTATGACATTTTCTACATAAAACAATAACTTCTAATGGTTTAGAATAATCGGGGTGATGTTTATGTAAATTATCTTTACTTCCGCAAATTTCGCATTTAGAATTTTTATTTAATTTTATATGGTTATTTGCTTTATGTGTTGCTTTTATTTTTTTAGGATACATTTCCCTGTATCTTTTCCCATTTCTTTTATCTTGTTTTTTAACCTTATCCCTATTTTTTACTCTCCAAATTTTTCTTTTTTTATTAAGTAATTCTTTATTTTTTTTGCGATATTCTTTATCATATTCTTTTCTATATTCTTTCTGTTTTTCCCTGTATCTTTTCCTCTTTTCTTTATATTCTTTTTTATTCTTATTCTTATGATAATTTTCTATTACAATCTTATTTAATTTTTCTTTATTTCTTTGATAATATTTTTTACCATAATTTTTATTTTTATCTTTCCATTTTTTATTTGATAATTTAGCAATTTTTTTAGATGCCTCTTTTTTACAGAAGACACAATATTTTTGATTATTTCCTTTTGGTTCAAATTCTTTTTTACATATCGGGCAAATTTTAGTTTTTTCCATTTTTAAAATATTTATTTAATATTAATATAATCAAATTGTTTAAACTTCTACTTTCTTTTTCTGCCTTATCTTTTAATTTTTTAATTAAAATTTCATTAGGATATATTGTAGTTTTTACCATCTTTTTTATACAGCATAATACAGCATTTTAACTTTATAAACTTTTTCCCATTCGGAGTTCTCCCAATCCTCATTATACGAAGTTTTTACATAGGGTTTTTAATCTATTTTAACTCTTTTTAATATCCTTCTTAACTCTCTTTTTTCTTCTATAATCAGAAAATCTATATCTTCTCTTTTTTCTTCTAATTTTGCTATCTTTCCTTTTAAAGCAGATATTTTGTGTTCTTCAATTCCCATTTTCTTTATTCTCCTTTCAATCAGTTTAAAGTGTTTTCTCCACTATGAATATAAAACCCTCAAAAATTAAAGGGGTTAAAAAATAAATTAAATATAGTATCTATATTCTGCAAGGTTTTTCTCCCCTCTTAAATGATTTAAAATTAATTGACTTCCAATAACAGCAACTATCAAATTTCCATTTTGAATAATATTATTATCAAGTTCATATTTTAACTGACAACTACTACTATCTTTATTTATATCTAATGTTTCCATTAATTTTTCTTTATCTTTCTTTTTTGTAAAAATAGCAATAGCCCTGCTTTCTGCTCTTAAATCAATAAACTCAACATTATTCTTATAACAACAATCAAAAATAAGTTTTCTTGCTTTTGCATTATCCACACAACTTATTATAAAATCATATCCCTCTAATTGTTTATCCCTTGTTATTTCTGTTTCAAGGTAATTAAAACAATATTTTTCTCCTAAAACCCTTGCTTTGTTTTTGTTTAAATCAGAAGTTTCAAAATTTTGGTATAAAAGATTTTTCAATTCTACTTTATCAAAATCTGCTATTGTAATCTCTACATCATCAAGGTTAATCTGTTCGTTAATAATTAACCTGTTTAACTCCCTTGATAAAAAACTACCAATTCCACCACCACCAACAATCAAAATTTTAGTTTCCATTTTCTTTTTCCTCACCTTTTCTATTATAAATCTTTAATTCATTTGTTTTATTTGAATAGATAAAATAGAGAATATCATAAAACCAATTATCCAAATCAATTTTAGAAGGTGTCGCCTCGCCTTCTGGGTGGTTGTGTGCTATCCCCATTAACTTAAATTTAGGTTTATCACTTAAAAATTGTGTGTCTTTTAAAATCTCATAATATTCTTTATGGTGTCCTATATAATGTATTATTGTGTTTTTTGAAATATTAGTTACTTCTTTAAAAACAATCTTATTCTTATCTAACAAAATTAATACAATCTTTTCTCTTTTCAAATTCTCAAATTCTTTTTTTAAAGAATTTAAATTAACTTTTTTAGTTTCCATTTTCAATAATTAGTCCTTGTTCCTGTCTGTCTGATGACTTGCTTATGTAGTCCTCAACTAATTCATCTAACTTTTTATTTATAAGTCCCACTATTTCTTTTCTGTGTTTTAAAGTTCTAAACAAATGTTTTTTATCTATCCCTAACTCTAAATTGTTTTCCTCTATTTTAACTTCTATATTCCTGTCTAATTCTCCGACTTTTGTAACAAAAGTCAAACTACTTATAACTTCCATTTTTAAAAATTAGAAAATTAATTTCCACCAAGCAAGGCATTAACAATAGTTATTTCTGTCGCTTTCATTAAGTCGCTTTCTGTTAATGTGTCAAAACTTCTAAAAATCCCATCAACATAACACCATCTACCATTTTGTTCTGTTTCTTGTCCTACTCTTTGTAGTGCCTGTTTTGGTTCTAATAGGAGTGTTGAATGTCCTGCCTCATTAACAATCTTCAAGGTTACTTTTTTCATTTTCTTTTACCTCCTTACATTAATTTTTTTAAGTATTTAAATCTTTATAATGTGTGTATTTTATCTTTTAATACATCATCATTCTTACAGGCATAAAGCCGTGAGATTAACAAATCAATACTATTCAAATTATCAACCCTACCTTTATTTATTATACAAATATATCTCATTTGTGGATATTGATAAACTTTTTGTTCTTCTGAAACAAAATATTTTTTTCCACTCCCCCCTTCAACTAAATAGCCCTTCCCAGAATGTTCGCTATTTTCAATTTCTATATTTTGAATATTAAGTTTTTTTATTGTTTCACTTAATAATTTTTTTGCTTTTATAATTGCCTCTTTGTATTCTTTCAATCCTTGTGCTATACAATTAATCGCCTTATCATAATTTAATTCTGTGTGCCTATCTAAACTTTCTGCAAGGGTGTGGGTATTAATTGTTTTACTTTGATAACTTTGTGCTGAAATTAAATAACCAATATTGCTAATCCTATAATCTTTATTATTATAAACTATATAGTGTTTCCCTTTTTTTCTTATACACTTTATTTTTGTAAAAATTTCATCTTCATTATATCTTCTACTTGTTAAGTTATATCTTAGTCCACTACTTAAAACATTATGTATCCTTATAGAACATTTACTTACTTCTTCAAGGAATTTTTTATATTCTTTCTTCTTTTCATAGCATAGTGCTTTTTCTAAAACTTCTTTTCTCTCACCTTCATTAATTCTTATATTATCTATATGCCATCTCTCATTTATTCTTTCCATTTTAATTTTAAAATTTCCACAATATAAAGAAGTTTTATGTCCTTCCCTATTCCAAACAAAATTACTAACTATCTCATTAAACATATTATTAAAATCATTTTCCTCTTTACCAATATTCATAACCATATAACCCTTAAATCCTATTTTGTTATTTTGATATTCTATAAATCCATTTTTATATCTTGTAATACCATTTAAAGTAATTTTCTTTTTTTTATTAAAAACATTTTCAATCTGTTTATTTATATCATCTTCTTGCTTACCTTTTAATTCCTCAATTCTCTTTTTATTTTTTTCTTTTGAGATTAAACCATTTAATCTTTTGTTATCAATATAAACCAAACCATCTAACCCTAAATTACTTAAATTAATCTCATTAAGGAGTTCTAAATCTTCTTTTGGGGTGTCGTAATCAAGGATTAAAGGATTTGTATAACTATGATAAAAACCTCTATTTTCATCAAGGTAATTATAAAATTCAAAATCAGGGATAGCAAGAATAAAATAAATACTATTATCCTTTGCTACTACAAACCTTACATTTTCTTTTTCAAAAACCTTATTTATTTTATTGTCTTTTAAATCTTCTTCTTTAATCTCTCCATCAAAAAATAATTTAAGAAAAGGATTTATGCCACCTAAACTACTTGAATTTAAAACATAATTATTCTCCTCTCGTAATCTTTGTTTTAACATTTTCCAAAAATCTTTTTTATCTTTCAAATCATCGAGTTTTAAACTGCCGTCTAAATTAAAGATTATTTTTTTTATTTCTTCAAGTTCAAAAACTTTTTTATATTCTGTTTCTATGTCTTTTTTACTTATTACTTTTTCATTATAAACAATCCCCAAATCAATTTTAAACTTTTTAACAATCTCATAATCATATTTATATTTAATTCCAAATTTACCCATATTGCAAACAAATTCATCAACCTTATATTTTTCTTGTATGTCATTAATAAACTTACAAAACTCATTAAACCCCTTTACTGCATTATCTATCGGTATTCCAAAATCTTTAACTCCAACTTTTATTTCTGCTAAAAATTCTTTTTGTTTATCTGTGTATTCCATTTTTCAATTCTTTCACCCATCGGATTTTATTAACTTTTTCTTTCTGCTCTTGTGCTTTATCTATAATAAACATTAATTGTTTTATCCCTATTTGTTCTTGTCTTAATTTTGGGTGTGTTACTAAAAACCTGTCTATCGCTTTAATCACATTATCATTAGGTTTTAAAAATAAATTATATAAGTGTTCGTTCTGCTTAACATAACTTTCCCTTAATTTATTAAACTTCTTTTTAAGTTCTTTCCTTTTTTCTCTTTCAAAACTGCCGATGCTTTTATTTTGTTCTGATTTCATTTTTATATCTCTGTCTTTATTTAGAATTATCAAACTTGATTTTATTAAATCTTGGTTATAAAAACCTGCCCCTCAAAATCAAAAGGGCATAAAAAATAAAAATTTTAATTTATCTCTTGTAGTTTTTCTATTTCCTCACTTGTATATAAATCGCTTACTTTCTCCCACTCTTTAACAACTGCTTTATATGTTTTTTCTGTTTTTCTGCTATCTGTATCATATCCATACTCACCACAAAAATCCTCAAAAGTATAAGGATTATATTTTGTTATACAAGATAAAAAATCGTAAGGTGTGGGTGTTTTCCCTATGTTTGCTATGCTTTGCCCAAACTTAAAAGTATATTTTTTATTTCCTCTTTTTAATGTGATTTTAAATATATCTCTTGTTTCCTCATCACCATCAAAATAAAAATCATTTCTTAAAAAAACTGCTTTAAATTCTGTTTCTGTTTCTTTTAAAAATTTTTCTGCCTTTATGTCGTATTCGCTTTTTTCTTGTTCCATCTTATTCTAAACACGCTTTTTTAAATTGGTTTTCATTAAATAAAGGATTTTGAGTTTTAAAGTATTTGCTTAAATTATTTATTAAAATTTCTGTTACAATATAACTATAAGCAATATTCCTATTTTTGTTTATTATTTCTGCAATCGCTTTAAAGTGTTGTTTTGTTAAACCAGCCATTTTTTAAACCTGCGTTTATCTACGCTTTGCCCCCCTTTCATTAATTTTAAAAGTATTATTAGTTTTACCATTTTACCCCTTTAATCCTTTGTGCTGTAATATAAACAATAAAATATATTAATTCTTGTTTATGTATCTTATCTAATTCATCATAAAATTTAGATTTATTTTGATAAGTAGATAAATCTTTACACCCTTTAATTAAATTTAATACTTCTTCCATTTTAAATAAAATCCTCTACATTTAAATAAGGTTTAAAATACTTCTCTTGCTCTTGTCTTATTTCTTTTAAAATCCTTAATTCCTCTATATTAAGATATTGTTTTTTTATTTGTTCTTGTTCCATTTTAAAAGGTTATGTTTTTTAGATAAGGATTATTAAAGTTAATTCTACAAAAACTAATATATTTAAAAGTTGGTTTTTTCCTAAAATATTTGATATGTTGTATTTGTATTTTGTTAAGGTTTTTATTTTTTCTTTTTGGTTTATTGTCTATACTTGCCTTTAACTCTCTTTTTAATTCTTTTTTCAATTCTTTAAATATGCTTTTCATTATTCCCATTTTATTTTATGTAAGGAGTTAAGGGGATTAAATCCCCCCAACTCTCTTTTTTTATTTTATTTTAAAACCTCTTTTAATTCTTTTTTAAAATTGTTATCGTGCCTTAAAAAAATATTACAAAAATCAGCATAAACAAGAACATCATTATTTTTAAAATGTTTTTCTATATCTTTTAAAACTTTTATTTCTATTGTTTTCATTTTAATACCAATCCTCTTTTTTAAAATCTTTCATCTTACCCTCTTTAAAAATTATGGTAGTTTCTCCTTTGTAATGTATAATTTTATAATCAAGAATTTTACTATCCTCTATTAAATCAACCAATTCTTTTTTTAATTGTTTTCTTGTTTTTTCCATTTTTTAATTTTTGTATAGTTTAGTATTGCTCGGGTTTGTTTTCTTCGTTGTGTGGCTCTCTATGGCTCTAATTTAAGATAATAAAAAAAAATAAAAAAGTATCTTATTTATTTGGGTTATAGTGTGGTGAAAATCTATCGTGTTGAATTTCCATTCTTGACACTTTCCAATCACTAAAACTTTTTATTTTATTTTTTGTTATCGCTTCAATTACTTTTTTAAAAATTTCCCAATCACAATAAACTTCTTCTTCAAACACTAATTCAATATTTCTATTCATTTTCAAAACCCCCTTTTATTGTTTTTGAATTATTAAAAACATAAACAACTCCTTTAAATTTTTCCTGCTCTACTCTCGGCTTGTCTGCCTGTTCCATTTTTTTTAATAGTTCTGTGATTTCCATTTTATTTTAAAACCCCTGTTCGTTATAACTCATTATAGCAAGAGTTATACTTTGTTTAATTTCTCCTTCTGTTGTTGTTTTTTCTGTTCCTGTTTTCATACTCTCTTTTAAGTTTTCTAAATAAAGTTTTATAACTGCTCTTAACTTTGTGTTTTTAGTATTAACAAAATCTTTATTTTTCATAATATCTTTAATATTAAAATCTGTTATTGTGTCTGTATTTGCTTTATTCTGCTGTGTTAATTCTTTTAAATAATATCCATCATTAAAACCCAACCCCTTAATCCAATTATTAGATTTTTTATAAACTAACTCTTGGTTTTTATTATTAACAACCTTTAAAAGTTTAGCATTTTTTTTATTTGTTTTTGGGTTGTATTGCTCTATCTTACAATAAGGACATAATATTATAGAAG
>SDBU01000258.1_pt1 | contig 75699 bp, 66 predicted proteins | sample 2277071 | NCBI WGS metagenome assembly SDBU01 (sample SAMN10397929, study PRJNA504765) | marine sediment metagenome | isolation source: marine sediment core GS08_GC12, 126 cmbsf | place: Arctic Ocean: Gakkel Ridge, Loki's castle | collected 2008 | reverse complement strand
GAAGATTACCGAGGATGTCAAGAGTAGCTGGTATAAGAGCGGGTCGGGATTACACCCGAGCCAGGGGGAGACTGAGCCAGATGCTACTAAAGCAGAGGCATATAGCTGGCTGAAGTCGCCACGGTATAACGGCAAGGTATACGAAGTCGGCCCCTTAGCCCGCATGGTAGTAAGCTATGTGGCCGGTGAGCCCACTGTACAAAAACTAGTGAATGACACCCTAGCCCATTTTGGTGCCGGGCCCGAAGCTCTCTTTAGCGTCCTGGGCAGACATGCAGCCCGGGCCCTCGAGTGCAAATTCGTTGCTGACAAGATGGCAGGCTGGTTGCTGGAACTCAAGCCAGGCGAGCCTGTATGTGCTGAGTATACCCAACCTTCGGAGGGGGAAGGTATGGGGCTGTGGGAAGGACCTCGTGGCGCATTAGGGCACTGGATTAGTATTGAGGAAAGCAAAATAAAAAACTATCAATGCGTTGTCCCTACTACTTGGAATGCTTCACCAGTCGATGACGATGGCCAGCCTGGGCCTATTGAGCAGGCGGTCACGGGCACCACAATCAGGGATGAGGCTAACCCCTTTGAGATCGTCCGCATAGTGCGCTCCTTTGATCCCTGTATCGCCTGTGCCGTCCACCTCATCACCCCTAAGGGCACCGAGTTGGGCAGGTTTCGCGTAGTATAAAGACAAGCTAAAGCTAATGATACATGAAGGAGCAAACAGACACAAAAAACAAAAATCTATCTCCCGCCCCTCTATCCTTATTATGGGGGTTGGCAATATCCTTTTGAGTGATGAAGGGGTAGGAGTACATATCATTGAGGCGATGGAAGGCCGAAAGCTGCCTGACAATGTAGAGCTATTTGATGGAGGCACAGCCTCGGTGGATCTCCTTAACAGCCTTGCCAATCGTGACAAGGTCATCATTATTGATGCAGTCAAAGTCGGCAACGAGCCGGGGACGCTGTACCGCTTCACCCCCGATGACATAACAGTCCAAAGGCAGGACCTTACCTCGCTGCATCAAGTTGGTCTATTAGAGACCCTGACAATGGCAAGGTACCTTGGCTGTGCGCCGCGGCAAGTCATCATTTTTGGCGTCGAGCCTATGAAGGTAAGCTGGGGCCTGGAGCTATCGCCAGAGGTGGCGCGGGTGGTGCCAAGGGTGGTCGAATTAGTACTGCGTGAACTTGGAGGTAAGGATGCACGAACTATCTCTTGCTCAAAGCATTCTAGAAACTGCGCTAGCTGAGGCCCAGAGAGTCGGTAGCAAGCGCATCAGGGGGATTCATGCCAAGGTAGTGGGGTCCAGCCATCATATTGAAGATACCTCCTCCCTTGAGTTCTGTTTAGAAGCAGTAACTAAGGGCACAATCGCTGAGGGGGCTGAAATGAGAATCGAGTTCATGCCTAGCACATTGAGGTGCAAGAAATGTGATTTTACCTTTCCAGCTCAGGGCAGTACACTGGTTTGCCCGCGTTGTAGGGGTGGAAAGCTAGAGGAGCTCGATGCTGAGCAAATCCGTCTCGAAAATGTCTACACGGAATAAGTAATGAAAATGCCGTTGGCTCACTGACAGTTGCCCCGGGAACCTAGGGGCTAAGCACCCTTGGTCTCCTAAAAGGTTTCGATAAAGCGATAGATGCAGTTGAAGATGGAGGGGAGCCTGGAACTATCTATCGCTTTAGATTAGATAAAACAAAACTGATAATAGCCTAAAGGGAATGATAACCATTCACGGGCTAGATTTTGTTAGAGCCATAGAAATCGGAGGGGAAGCTTACGAATTACCAAGCGCGATGGTTATGACTGGGATAGAACCAAAGGCTGTGCAGGTTGGACTTGACTTATCACTTGAAGTTAAAAGAAGTACACCAAAAGTCATAGGTCTAATTTTTGAAGAGATAAGAGCCTGCGGTGATTGATTGTCTTTAAAAATGCTACGAGATTTCGATGAGAACTCAGAGATAGATTTAGCTATGAATAATGCGCCAAGAGGGGCAGTAGGTGTTGAGTTGGGCAGAACCAGGATTATCGTGCGGGGTATGGTGCAAGGCGTTGGTTTCCGCCCTTTTATCTACCGCCTAGCCAATGACCACGAACTGAAAGGGTGGGTGTTCAACTCTACCGAGGGAGTAGTTATAGAGGTAGAAGGCCCAACGAAGAGGTTAGAGGAATTCATATCCGATATCACGCTCAAAGCGCCACCACTAGCGGTAATTGAAAGGGTCGAGACCAGCCTCCTTCCGCCTGTTGGTTACCAGTCCTTTATTATTCAGGCTAGTCAGGAGCAGGAAGATAAGTTTGTATTAGTCTCGCCGGACATTTGCATTTGTCCAGATTGCCTCAGGGAGATTTCTGACCCTTTTAATCGGCGTTACCGTTACCCTTTCACTAACTGCACCAATTGTGGGCCGCGTTTCACCATCATCAAGGATATTCCCTACGATCGACCAAAAACCACGATGGCGGCATTTCAAATGTGCCCTAGCTGTGAGGAGGAATATTATAACCCGAGCGACCGTCGCTTTCATGCCCAGCCTAATGCCTGCTCTACCTGTGGTCCCCGGGTTTGGCTAGTCAATGAGGGAACCACTAGTGATAGCCTTACCGAGGGTGAAGAGGCTATTACGATGGCGCGATACCTACTTAGTAGAGGCACCATTGTCGCAGTGAAAGGGCTTGGTGGCTTTCATTTAGCCTGCGATGCTACCAACAGTGTCGCCATATCTCTGCTTCGGAAGCATAAGTGCCGAGTGAACAAACCCTTCGCTATTATGTCCCTTGATTGTCAGGCAGTAGAAAGGTATTGTCATGTCAGTGATGCCGAGAGGCAGCTTCTTGAGTCGCCGCAGCGACCCATTGTGTTACTGCGTCGTAAATCAGGCTCACCCATTTCAGCTTTGGTCACCCCTCATAACTCCTACCTGGGCGTCATGCTACCTTACACACCGCTACATTACCTGCTTCTTGAGAAGAGGGGAGGTGAGCCAGAAACCCTGGCGCTGGTTATGACTAGCGGCAATATGAGTGAGGAGCCCATCGACATAGGTAATGAGGAAGCATCGGAACATCTTAGAACACTGGCTGATGTTTTCCTGCTCCATGACCGTGATATCTATGTTCGTTGCGATGACACGGTGACCAGGGTATTTGAGGGCAAAGAGGCTATAATTCGCCGCTCGCGGGGCTATGCCCCCTTCCCGGTGAGACTCAACTTTGAAATGCGACAGGTTCTTGCTTGCGGGGCCGAGTTAAAAAACACCTTTTGTATTACCAGGGGCACTTATGCCTTCCTTAGCCAGCATATTGGCGATATGGAAAACATCGAGACCCTAAGCTCATTTGAATCAGGGATAGAGCACCTTAAGAGGCTTTTCAAGGTCTCGCCAGAGGTGATTGCCTATGACCTTCATCCGGAATATCTTTCTACAAAGTATGCTCACGAATTAAGAGGCAACGGTCAATTGTCAAGCGGCGTGCAGTTTGTGCCCGTGCAGCACCATCATGCTCATATTGCCAGTTGCTTGGCAGAGAATGGAGTGCAGGAGCCGGTAATAGGCGTTGCCTTTGATGGAACAGGCTATGGAGAAGATGGGCAAATCTGGGGTGGTGAGTTTCTCGTGTGTGATTTCCAACACTTTGAGCGTCGCGCCCATTTGAAATATGTTGTGCTGCCCGGTGGCGAGGCAGCAATTAGAAAGCCATATCGCATGGCTATCAGCTATCTGTACCACCTTCCAACCGCTCTAACCGGTGGTCTTACCCTGCTTAACCGGATCGACCCTCTGGAACTTGCGATTGTGAGAAGACAAATTGAAAGGCGGATTAACTCCCCCCTTACCTCTAGCTGCGGCAGGCTTTTTGATGCCGTTTCTTCCTTGTTGGCTATATGTGATGTCATCACCTACGAGGGGCAAGCCGCAATTGAACTGGAAATGCTCGCCGATGAGAGCTTTAAGGATGGGTACCACTGGCCACTGCCAAAAGGCAGGTTTCCCATTGTCATCGACCCTGAACCCATCCTTTGTGATATCATTCACGATTTAAATGCTGGTGTTCCCATTGCTATCATTTCTGCCAAATTCCATACTGCTGTGGCCGAGATGGTCTCTGAGGTCTGCTGTCTAATTCGGGAGCGAGACGGTGTAAGCAGTGTGGCCCTGAGTGGAGGTGTCTTTCAGAATGTTTACCTCCTTAAAAGAACACTGAGTCATCTCCGGAGGAGGGGCTTTACGCTGTATATTCATCACCAAGTGCCCTGTAACGATGGAGGCATCGCTCTGGGTCAAGCGGTGATTGCTAACGCCAAAGTCACCAGCCCTGCTTTAAGGAGGAGTAACTATGTGCTTAGCGGTGCCGGTTAGAGTATTACAAATAGACGGTCTAAAGGCATTGGTTGAGCTCGGTGGGCTGGCTCGTCAAGCAAGCATAATGCTTGTGCCTGATACCCAGGTGGGTGATTATGTCCTCTTGCACGCTGGATTTGCTATCCAGAAGCTGGATGAGAGGGAAGCAGAGGAAACGATACGCCTCCTTGCTGAGGTCGCTGAAGGGGTAGCCGACATAGCCGAATCTGTCCGAGGTGAGGCCGGGTGAGATTTATTGACGAGTTTCGCAATTCCGCTGCCGCTCATGGCCTTGCGGTGAGAATGCGGGAAAAGAAAATGCGTCCTGTTAATCTAATGGAGGTGTGTGGTACCCATACTGTCGCCATCTTCAAGCATGGCATCCGTCAATTCCTACCTGAGAAGGTTAACATGCTCTCAGGTCCCGGGTGCCCGGTATGCGTAACCCCTAACGCTGATATTGATAAGGCTATTGCTCTTGCTCAAAATGGCGGGGTGATCCTAGCTACCTTCGGTGATATGATGAAAGTGCCGGGAAGTTACTCCAGCCTTCACCAAGCTAAGGCTGCAGGCGCTAACATTAGGGTGGTCTATTCCGTTCTGGATGCCCTAAAGATCGCCCAAGATAGTCCTCGTAAATCGGTGGTCTTTTTTGGCGTTGGCTTTGAAACAACAGCTCCAACTACAGCTAGCGCCATCCTTGAGGCAGAGCGGCTGGGGATCGAGAACTTCTTCTTTCTCTCTGTTCATAAGTTGATCCCGCCGGCTATGAGGGCTCTGCTTGATTCCGATGAGGTACGCATCGATGGCTTTATCTGCCCCGGCCATGTGAGCACTATTATTGGCTCCCACCCCTATGAGTTTATTCCTAAAGAATATGGCATCCCCTGTGTAATCGCTGGCTTTGAGCCACTAGACATCTTGCAAGCTATCAAAATGTTGCTAGTGCAAGTTACTGCTAAAGAAGCGAGGGTGGACATTCAGTACCGTCGCGCCGTTCGCAAACAGGGTAATCCCATAGCCTTAAGATATATGGACAAGGTCTTTGAAGCCACCAAGTCCACCTGGCGGGGAATTGGACCTATCCCTGGGAGCGGCCTGAGGTTGCGTCAAGGGTACGAAAGATTCGATGCTGAGAGTGCTTTCCAAATCGTCACCAGGCCTCCCAGAGAAGCCAAGGGTTGTCGCTGTGGTGATATACTCCGTGGCGTTTGTATACCGTCTGACTGCCGTCTTTTCGCCAAGGCGTGTACGCCGGAACACCCGGTAGGGCCTTGCATGGTTTCAACCGAGGGAACCTGCTCCACCTGGTATCTTTATGGACAAGAAGACAAGGCTCTGCCACAACTAGGAGAGCCATAGCGAACAACATACCGTAGTCTTAAAATCACATTGAAGGAGTAAGGACATGCCAGAGGCCAGAATAATGCTGGGCCATGGCAGCGGAGGCAAGCTCAGTCACGAGCTAATCGAATCTCTGTTCCTGCCATCGTTTGTTAATCCTATCTTAGAGGCGCGCGATGACTCTGCTGTTTTTCCATTGACAGACAGCGATAAGGCCTTCAAACAATGGAGCTCACATAAAGGGAGAATAGCTTTTACTACTGATTCGTATGTAGTGAAACCTCTCTTTTGGCCAGGGGGGGATATTGGCCGGCTGTCTGTCTGTGGCACTGTTAACGACTTAGCCGTTGTCGGTGCTATTCCGCTGTATTTATCGGCGGCCTTTGTTATAGAGGAAGGGCTACTAATCTCAAGCCTTCGCCGAATTGTGACCTCAATGAAAAGGGCAGCCAAGGAGGCAAGGGTAGAGATTGTGGCTGGCGACACTAAAGTAGTCGAGAAAGGTAGCGCTGACGGTCTCTTTATCAATACTACCGGTGTAGGCGTGCTCTCTATCTCTAGAGGAGTAGAGATCTCGGGTAACAATGCTCAAGCAGGAGATGTGATTATATTATCGGGCAGCATTGGTGACCATGGTATCGCTGTCCTCTCCGAGAGGGAGGGCTTGGTTTTCAGAAATAGCTTTAAGAGTGATGTTGCCCCTCTCAATCATTTGGTAAGAACCATGCTGAGGACGAGCCGGAAGGTCCACGCCATGCGTGACCCCACGCGTGGTGGCCTTGCCACAGCACTAAATGAGATAGCTCAGCAGTCAAAGGTTGCCATTCGGATCAAAGAGGACCAAATTCCCATCAGGGAGGAGGTAGCCGCCGCCTGCGAGATACTGGGCTATGACCCCCTTTATGTGGCTAATGAGGGCAAATTAGTAGCCTGTGTTGCCCCTGAGGATGCCGAAAGAGTGCTGCAGGTAATGCAGAAGACACATTATGGCTGTGATGCTGCCCTTATTGGTGAAGTGCTACCCGAACCCAAAGCCAGGGTGGTGATGAAAACAAGGGTGGGCGGCACTAGAATAGTTGATATGCTGGCGGGCGAGATGCTACCCCGTATATGTTAGTCAAACGACTGTTAATTAGCACGGGTTTGAATGACAATTGGGCATCGACCATGTACTGAGGTCTCGACCTGACGCCGGGGGATATCCCAATACCTCGTCAAAAGCTCGTCTTTACCCTGGGCATGAGTGTCGAGATGCACACTGAGGTAACAGAAGCTTGCATTGTTACCCTTATTGAACAATCTGGCTGATTGTTCAATTCTAAGCGAGGGTTGGATTTGAACCAACGACCAAGGGCTTATGAGTTCCAGATTCGGATTTAAACATCTAGTAACTGCACAATCAAGTAAATTGTTAACCCGTATAGCTAGGTTGCAGAGTTAGTCCTGGTTAAGGTTTTTTTAGACTCGGTTACTCAAACGGCCAAATCGCTCAGAATATCCTGGACGTGGTTAATATACATAAAATGCCCCTCGCCTGGAAGGAAATTAGCCTGGCAATTTGGGATGGCAGTTGCTAAATATCGGCCTATGCTAAGGGGAATTGTTATATCAGCCTCCCCATACCAAAGTTGAATTTGTATTGAGATATCCTCCGGACAGAATCCCCAAGGGTTCATCACTAATGAATAGTCCCATGCGACACCCCGAGTGCCCAAGCGAAATGCTTGCTTGAGGTTAACAACGGCCCGATTCAATCCTTTAGGATTTCTAATTACATTCTTTTCCATTATTGCCCTATATCAGCTATTTCCCTATATACCCGTGATAGGGCTCCTGCCGGGTCTCGATAGGCATTACGAGCGAACATACTAAGTCGTAATCTTACGAGCCATAGGGCTCTGCGGACAAGGAATACCGATAGGCGTTGATATCGACTCAGATCCTTGGTAGCAGCCGGCACATTGAATGGGCATGGACTACCAACAAGGGCAACCGCTGTTAATCGTTGGGGAATTTTGGCAGCACATGCCATCGCATAGGGACCACCGCCAGAAATTCCCAAAACAGCAAATCGGTTAATTCCGAGGTTGTCAGCCAATTCGATCACATCGTCTGGCCAATCTAAATATCGGCGGCCTGCTTTGAAATCCGAAAGACCTATCCCAGGCCGGTCAATGGCAATGATGCGAGCTTTAATGTGTTTGGCTGGCTCATTCAGGTGCCAAGCGTCAAGTCGTGAAGAAGGATCACCATGGAAATGAAATATTGGCTTACCGCCGGGAGCGCCATACTCGGCATAGCCGAGCGTTCGCCCATCCTTTAGTATAATTTGCTGGCTGGTTGAGTCTGGCATATGCATCTCCTCCTTCACAATTTAATAAAAATCAAGCTAAAAATGGAACGATAATCTACAATATTACCTACGCAAATCTTGTGTCTTTAATTTATATCAAAAACACTTGGTGTGGATATCAGTATGGTCCTGCCGCTTTTTTAAAAAGAATCCTTCTGATTGTACTCCCGTACTCTATTTCTATTTCTTGCTCTCCAAGAAGGTCCGTATCATCGTTACCTCCATACAGATTATGATGAGGACCCACCCAAAAGCCAACACAAACCATATTATAGGTGTGAAACCACCAAATGTTACGTCTAAAGCCGCGGTAACAATGCCGACAATCAGCAATGCGATTACCAACCATTCAATAATATCCCGCCATAATTTAACCCTTTTTATTTCTACTTCATAGACTTCTTCTTTAGACATCTTATTTACCATAAGCTCACCTCCTGATTTTAATTTAAGGCTGAAAATACCAAAGATATATCGGGTTGTGGTCAGATATACCTCAAGATGCTTCAAACTACTTCTGGTTTTACGGACACCACAGCCCACTTTTCTAGGGAACCACCCCTTCGTTTGACTCTGAATCCTTCAAGTATTTTCTCCCACTCCGCTTGGTCCACGAGACCAAGCGGAGTGGGAAAACCTAGGCTAAGGTATGCTTGTCCTGTTGACTTGAGTATACGCTTTATTTCGTTCACAGCTGACTCTCTGTGGTCAGCCATAGAACATAACAGGCCATTGGCGAGAACGAAGTCAACCGACCTGTCTTTTATGAAGCTCACGTCGGATGCAGATGAAGCGTGTGCTTCGATGTTGTGGTAACCACCTTCATCTACCTTTTTCTCTAACGCTTGGATACCCTTTTCACTCAAATCAACTGCGTAGACCCTTCCTTCAGGTCCGACCAATTCAGCTAAAGCGAACGTATAGTAACCTGAGCCACAACCAAGGTCAGCAACCACCTGACCCTTTTTAACATAGGGTTCAATGAGTCTTCGTGGGGGTTCAAACAGCCTTCTGATTGGGTCCAGAACCGCTGGTGGTCTCCTTAAGAATAACCAGCCTGACGCTTGTGCCTTTGTTTGGTCCTTTGGCTGTTTCTCTCCCATAGCTTTATGTTTTTCTTCGCTCATATCCATTTTCTAAACCTACCTTATCTCCTGATTTGTATGTGCTCTCATAATTTTTAATCCTCCATTTTAGAATTTAGGTATTCCTATCCATCTTGGTGTTCTATTCGTATATTCACGATAGACATCCCCATAGATTTTTAAGAGGTGGCGTTCTTCTGCATTTAACCATAGAAGCGGAACAATCTTATATGCAATAGCAAGCAATAAGAAAATCCAGGAGGCTGTAGCTATGCCCACTCCTATAAGTAATAGAAACACAGATATTTGCATTGGATTTCTTGAATATCGGTATATCCCATCTGTAACAAGCTTGTCAGGTGGTGTCGTGGCAAAACCCACAAAAACCATTGCATACAAAATTAAACCTAACAAGTAAATAGGGAAGCCTACATAAAACCATACTGTACCCAATTTAAGCGGTACAAAAATAGAATATATAATCAGGACAAGATAGATTATATGGAGTGAAAGGAGTGTAATCTTCTGTATTTTATTGAACTCAGCGGTAAAATCACTACCCTCCTCTCGACCTTTAGGAATTATATTTAAAGGTTCCAAGAAAAAAGGTACTAGTAGCCAAATCGTAAATATCCAGGCATTCCATATACCTATTTCAAAAGCTGGTACAGCTGTCATGGTTCAACCTCCTTATCTTAGGCTGGAATAAATATTAAGGACACCAGTTACACCTAATTTAACGAAATCCAAGCTAAATCTACTCCCCGATGGGGGCGTTGTCAATGGGGTCATACTACAAGAAAACGAGGGGAACGTAGGTTAAAACCTGAAATTAGTAAGGTTAATACACCTAAAGTAGGGTTGAAATCACAGAACTAAAGGAGTACTATCTACAATATAACCATTAGCAGGAGGGGGACTATGAATAAACTAAAAATTCTGTCAATACTATTCTCGATAGCTATTTTGACTCTACTAACAGCAGGATGTATTGAAGGGGGAGGTAATAAAACGACTGGTGGCGGATGGTTTGTAGGCATGGATACAGAACAAAACCTACCCACAGAAGGTAATTATGTAACATTCGGGTTCAACGTGAAACCTGTTGGGGAACCATATTGGGATGAAGTTTTAGAAGGATGGTTAAGTGACGCAAAGGGTCAATTCCAAATGATTGACCATACTCTAAGGATAAGAATACATGGTACCTTCTCAGCTGCTTCAGCAGATTTAACCATCACTGACAATTCCGTCTTCATGGGAACGTGCTCTGTTAACGGTGTCGGCTCCCATATGTTCGTGGTAATGTTTGATGATGAAGAATCTGGTATAGAAGATATTAACCTTATATCCCTAGGAGTAGATATAGACGATAATGGTCAGTTACAAAAAGAAGGCTTAGACATTTTTTATGAAGGTGTTTTGGGGGGCGGTTCTATAAGAATCAATGCTAAATGAACTTGGTGAAGTAATAATAGGTTAAAACTGACCAACCTTGTTTTGATGCATACCAGAGGAAACGCTTAAGGTTTTCTGAGTAGAACTCTACTGTGCGGGGGCTTTTACCCTCAGTGTGTTTGGTAAGTACGAATCCATTTACCAGAGACCTGAGAGAAGTCCCTGGTTTTACTTCCGGGTGCAATACGATAACCATTTCTCATTTTGCGGATCCGCCTATTCACCTTAATTAGGTGATCTATTCTGAACTCAACTACCTTTAACTTTTCAGAGGTATTAGGTGGTCTGATCACTTACTTTTATTCGTATGGTCGGGGCGGCCGGATTTGAACCGGCGACCACCTGAACCCCATTCAGGTGCGCTACCTGGCTGCGCTACGCCCCGTATTAAAGCTACCCCAATAGATATATACTAGCATAATCCTGTTTGCTGGTAAACAGGATTTGTATCGGCATCACCATCTGTGGACGACGTAAGACTTTATATGTTAACATTTTTATTGGGTTCATGCTTAAAAAAGTTCTATGAGATATTAGGGGAAATGTATTATGGCAGTCAGACAAGTGCGTCAACAACCCGATGCTATATTAGGAAGAAAGGCGAAAAAGGTGCCAACCATAGATGGGTCAATTCAACAGCTTATTAATGATATGGTGGAAACAATACAAAAGGAAAATGGCGTTGGCCTGGCTGCACCACAGGTAGGTATATCGTTGCGGGTTGTTGTGCTGCAGATGCCTGAAGAAGAACCGGTTGCCATTATTAACCCAAAGATAGTAAGACGCTCTGGGGAGAGAGAGGTGATGGAGGGCTGCCTCAGTATTCCTGGCTACCAAGGAGAGATTAGGCGGTCAATTTCAGTTACCGTGAAGGGATTGGACCGGCAGGGAAAGGCAATAAGGATTAAAGCCACTGGCCTTATGGCTCAGGCATTGGAACACGAAATCGACCACTTGAACGGTGTCCTGTATATAGACCACATAGAAAGTGAAGATAAATTATACAAGGTTGAGTCGGAAACCAATAATGTTGGACTGTGAGGCGAAAGTAAAAAATGAAGCCAAATATGAAGCCAACTGAGAGAGTTAAAACCCTAATTCAATGTGATTTTGATGGCACCATCACTGAAGAAGATGTAAGCTTTTTCATACTGGATGCCTTTGCCGACAGGGACTGGAGGCGATTGCTTGATGATTATAGAGAGGGCAGGATATCCGTTGGTAGCTTTAATACTAGAGCCTTTGTTATGGTGAAAGAGAACAAAGAAACTCTAGATAGGTTCGTTATGGAAAAGGTGAGGATTCGAGGTGGCTTCCATGAACTGCTGAGCTATTGCCGAAGAAAGGATTGGCGCTTTGTTATTGTCAGCAATGGGCTGAATTTCTATATTAAAACAATTTTAAGGTCTCTGGGGATGGATAACATTGAGGTGTTCGCAGCCCAGACTGTATTTTCCCCTGATGGTATAAAAGCCCGGTATATGGGACCTGATGACCTCGAGTTACAGGACGGATTTAAAGAGGCGTATGTCAGGCACTTCAGAAAGAGTGGCTATCGTATCATCTATGTGGGCAATGGTGCCTCTGATGCCCCTTCGGCCAGACTGGCTGATCACATCTTCGCTACCGGGCAGCTTCTGGATCACTGTAAAGAGACAAATCTGAATTGCACGCCCTTCACCGATTTTAATGATATAGTTCAGGGCTTGGAGCTTTTAGCATAGCCCTTCAAGCCCTCTCGCCAAAGAGTTTGCTTCCTATTCTGATAATATTGGCGCCCTCTTCAAGGGCAACCCTGTAAGAGTTGGTCATACCCATAGATAGGTACTTCATCTGCACATTGGGTAGATTTAGCCCCTTTATTTTTTCAAAAACCCTTCTCGTTTCGGTAAAATAAGGCCTAGAGTCCTCTGGGTTGCCGAAGCGCGGCCCCATGGTCATCAATCCCCCTACCCCGATATTCTTAAGATTTGAAATATCTCTTACCAGTCTCTCGGCATCTTCCGGCAAGACGCCACTTTTTTGCCCCTCCCGGCCGCTATTTATCTCAATTAGTACCGGCATCACCTTTCCAATCTGGGAACAGTGTTTATCAATCTCCCTGGCAATCTGAGCCGAGTCAACGGTTTCTATCATGTCAAATATATTTATCGCTTTTTTTACCTTATTTCTTTGTAAGTGCCCGATAAAGTGCCACCTTGCCCTGTTACCTACTACCTCATAAGCCCTCTCGGCTTCCTGGACATAGTTTTCACCGATAATTTTTATGCCGGCTTTGACAGCCTCAAGAACATCTGCTGGTTCTCTTGTCTTGGCCGCAGCAACCAATTCAACCCCTTGGGGCAGTTCAGCCAATATTTGAATGACATTTTCCTTAATCATCTCAGCTTATAATACTATAACCGAAAATACACATACTGCACTCGGCAGGGGAGGGGAGTAACATAGTACATATCATAATATATCATATTGGGGCATATGATAGACGAAATAGCTAATACATACGCCCCAACACCTTAGCCGTTAATCAGGCAACACTATCAATATAAGTTATAGTATCACTGATACCGATAGGCTTAAATACAGCTAGTAAAGCCTTTTTACCCGGTTACTGCGTTAATACTTCATTAATAAATGATTTGGCGTCGTCAATGGGAATTGCGAAGTTGAGGTTTGTTATATTTTCCCCTAAATAGCTATCTGATAAACCCCAGGTATTTATACCGATAACCTCTCCCTGAAGATTAATCAATGGTCCTCCACTATTTCCATGGTTTACTGCTGAATCAGTCTGTATATATTCGTCACCAAATATAGTTCGGACGGCTGATACTATACCTGTAGTAACCGTGACCTGTCCGGGAAGACCTAGTGCGTATCCAATAGCAACTACTCCCTCGCCAACAGTAACATCTGTTGATGAACCCAGTGTCGCCACTGGAAAGTCAGTTCTGTTTGAATCAATTTTTACCAATCCTAGGTCTAAGAAATTAGAACTCCACCAAGGGAAAGCCCCGTCATACTTATCCCCGTTCATCATAGTGATTTCAATCGAGAAAGCACCATCTAATACATGCTGATTAGTCAAAACCCAGCCATCATTTGTAATTATCACACCAGAGCCACCTACATAATCGCCACCACCCACGTCAACCACAAACCTAACAACAGACGGTTCTACCATAGCAACCGCATTCATTACAGCACGGTCATGTGCTTCCAGGGCTAAGACATCATCTCCAAGGGCTAAGACATCATCCCCAAGGGCTAAAACATCATCCCCAAGGGCTAAAACATCATCTCCAAGGGCGGAGACGTTGCCTTCCAGTGCCGAGACGCCACCCTCCAGGCTGGAGACATTCCCCTGTAAACCAGAGACGCCACCCTCCAGGGTTGAAACATTACCTTCAAGGGCGGAGACATTGCCTTCCAGTGCCGAGACGCCACCCTCCAGGCTGGAGACATCCCCCTGTAAACCAGAGACGCCACCCTCCAGGCTGGAGACATCCCCCTGTAAACCAGAGACGCCACCCTGTAGAGTGGAGACATCCCCTCCCAGGGTAGAAACATTGCCCTCTAAGGCTGTTATTTGAGATTGGGCATCCTTTAACTTACTACTCTCCTGAAGATAGAATACCCCGTTGATAACAGTCCCGGCCAATAAAACGACGATTATTGGAATAACCACCCATGCCCACTTGTTCATTTTTTATCCCTCCTTATAAAAATTTATTGTGACCGCCACTCGCTTCAACACTGTGCGGTTCAGCACATTTATACTCTCAAGTTCTAAAGCTGTCAATCCCATATTGCCACTTACCGGTATAATTCATTAACGGCAAACTAAAATACTTTAATTTTAAGGTTCCATTTTGTTAGTATAAAGTATCTTGAGATGCTCTGGCTATAGTGCTATAGTGTAATCCCAGATAGACCTTGTCTTGTGGCTTTATGCTTGGGGAAGTGTCGGAATTGGCAGACGAGCATGATTTAGGATCATGTGCCGCAAGGCGTGGGGGTTCAAATCCCCCCTTCCCCAGTACCTGACATAAACTATTACCTAGTTTTATCTACCAATCCTTTGGCTACCTTGAGCAATGCCATAATCCTTATATCATACTTTGCTCAACCTTTTGAAAGAAAGAGGTTACTCTATCTATATAGCCAACAGGGTCTAGGCAATAGTTTTCGGTGTGTCCCGCATCAGGCACCAGCCAGAGCTTATCAGATGGATTACCTGAAGCCTTTAGCAATTTATAAGCATCTTCTGGTGGTATAAGGTCGTCTTTTCCCCCTTGAATTAATAGTATAGGGCAGGCGACATCTGCAATCCTGTCCAAGGGATCCACTTTGCGATAGCCGTACATAATTATCGACATCAAGTATATTCCAAAGGAAAAAACCTTGATAAGCAGTCTCGGCTTATTAAATTTCGAAGCCACCTTTCTGATAAAGGTATCAGCAATATTGGCAAAACAGCTTTCAGATACCACCGCTGCCATATTCTCCTGACCGGCAAATATGATTGTGGAGGCAGCCCCAGCCGAGAAGCCGATAATACCTATGTTATCAGCCGGGCATCCCCTCCTTCTTATATAGTCAAAGGCGCCTCCTATATCACGGTCAGCATTTGTCAGAAGCACGCCTTTTCCTTCTGATTCGCCCCGACCTCGCAGGTCAAAAAGAAGAATATTATACCCTTTTTCTACCAGGTCCCTAGCCATGCTCAATGTGCCGATGCTGGCATCAACACGATTCTGATACATTCCGGTTACTACTATAATGGTGAATCTCCTATCACCGGCTAGGTACCACCCTTTCAGCATCAGGTCGTCAATTCGGCTGGGAAAGGAAACCTCTTCATGGCTCAAGCCTACAGAAGTAGGGGTTTCGGTCAGGGGTGTCCTGGGGACTCTCATTATGCGATAGGCTATATAGGCCGAGATAGCCAGATAAACTACTAGTGTAATGACCAGTGTTATAAATAGTGTAACGATGACCATATTGATGAACCCTGTAATGCACCAGCGGTGATATATATGATAACTGATTATGCCCTGGCTAATCTAGCATGTATCGTTTTTAATGTCTAGCCTTGACATAACATTTTTAGTTTACTAATGATTATTACCCGGTTGCGAAGCAGGTGGGCTTACCTTTGGCAGTTAGCCTGGTGCGGATTTTTTAGTAAGATAGGTGCCCTCCTTTGACAAACTGAAATCTCAGGTTTAAAATAGCTCTTGTGTTGCGGGAGTAACTCAGTTGGTAGAGTCCCTGCCTTCCAAGCAGGTTGTCGCGGGTTCGAGTCCCGTCTCCCGCTCCACTCAGTCCTGGACTTGAGTCACCACCCGGAAAATGCTAAAGTTATTAATAAAGAATTTTATTACTCTCTGGGCTCGTAGCTCAGCGGCAGAGCGGTCGGCTCATAACCGATTGGTCGTAGGTTCGAACCCTACCGAGCCCACTTCTGAGCCTGAGTTTCTTAAAAGTCGTCTTTTATCCCCGCACACTTTGGCCTATTATCGAAATGTTGCCCATCAAGATGTCTGGTTTAAATCATGGTATAATAGGGGATTGGGAATTCTTGGATCTTCCTATGGTAACCAAGTTTAAAATTAAAAAGGTGAAAGGGATGAAGTTATGGCAAAGACTAACCAAGAAGAGAGTCCTATGGGCAAATGGGTTTCCTATCGTCCAGAAATCAAGATCTTAGACTGTACAGTTCGCGATGGCGGGCTAATGAATAATCACCTTTTCGATGATGAAATCGTGAAGGCTATATACTTGGCATGCGTCAATGGCGGTATAGACTACATGGAGATCGGATATATAAACTCTAGACGAATCTTTTCCCCAGCCGAGCACGGTGCCTGGAAGTTCTGTAAAGAGGATGATATCAGACGCATTGTCGGTGAAAATGATACGCCCTTGAAACTCGCGGTTATGGCAGATGCCGAGAAGAGCGATTACCATGAGGACATCTTGCCCTGCGACCAGAGTGTGCTGGATATGATTCGGGTTGCGTCCTACATTCATCAGATACCGTTAGCCTTGGACATGATTAAAGACGCTCACGATAAGGGTTATGAAACCACCTTAAACTTGATGGCTGCTTCAACGGTTGATGAGAGGGAACTGGATGGGGCACTGGAGATTTTGGCGAATTCGGAAGTAGACACTATATATATTGTAGACAGTTTTGGGGCTCTCTACAGCGAGCAAGTCCATTTTCTTTTAGAGAAATACATTGGCTACGCCAAATCATGCGGGAAAAAGGTCGGAATGCATGCTCACAACAATCAGCAGTTAGCCTTTGCCAATACTATTGAGGCAATTATAAAAGGAGCGGATATGCTGGACGCATCCATGGCGGGGCTGGGTCGTGGTGCCGGCAATTGTCAAATGGAACTATTGGTTGGCTTCCTACATAATCCGAAATTACGCCTCAGGCCAATCCTGCAATGCATCCAGCAATACATCGAGCCGCTTCGGGAGCAGCTTATGTGGGGATTTGACACTCCCTACATGCTTACGGGACTTCTAAACCAACACCCGCGTGCCGCTATTAAGTTCAATGCCGGTGAGGATAGGGGTGACATAGTCAAATTCTTCGATTTGATTAGCGAAGAAGAATGATTATAATAATACTTTGCTTAATAGTACAATAGCCATCAGATAAGGTTACATAACATGTCATGCTATTTTCGCCATTTGAAGGAAATCTTTGATGAAGCGGGGATTGAAGTTAATCCCGGTAATAAAAAGCAAATAGCCGGCGGTAAGTAAATGAGTGATAAAACTGAACTAGCAAAGATTGCCTGGAAAGAAGCAAAAGAAAGAGAAAAAACTCTCGAAAAACAATTAGAACTATTTGACAAGATTTATAAAGCTATGGAAAAAACTGTTTTATCAGGGGAACACAAGCTAGACCCTGGCAAACTATTGCAAGCAATTGAGGCACTTAGAAAAGAACATAAACAAGAAGAAGCTGAACTTAAAAAGAAAATAAACGAGGGTAAGTAGAGGAGGGAAAAATGGAACGCAGTGATATGAAACAAGGTGTTAAGATTAAAGTAGAAAGAGGCGAACATATTGGCAAGGTTGGTAAAATTAAACGAATAGTCTATTCATTTGATGACACTATCGGAATATTAGCTAACATATTATATATCATAGACGAAAACGGAAATGAATTTTCTGTAAATGCAAGTGACGTAGAACTGATAGAAAGCTAGAAATAAAATGGCTAATCTCCGAGATAACATAATGATAGGGAAGTGGTTTGGGATAATATAGCTAAAAGCCTATTTATCTTACATAACATATATAGTGCGAACCGATATTATTGGCATATAGAGGAGTTTACATAAAATTTAGTAATTAATCTATATCTCTTTAGTCTTGATTTTAGCAGCTTCTTGAATCACTTTAACGGCAGAAGTATATAGTTGCTCATTATTTTTGATTACTTCCCTTATTATCCCTATTGGGTTCGGGTCAATCTTAAATCCGAATAGGATTCTCAGTTGGTTTCTCAAATTATTCGTCACCTCATTCACGGCTTCTCGTAAAGTGGGGCATATTTTCTGGGCAATTTCTTTCGTATATTCACTTCTCGCCCTCAATAGCTGTAAAATGTCTAACTTGTTGTATTGGCTAGACACGAAAGAAAATGCCTCGTCATCCCCGACATCTTCTACCTCCAACTCTGGGGTGTGTCGTTCAATACCACATTTGGCAACCTCTATTGCCCACTCAATAATCTCATTTAATAGTCTTTCTTTTCTGCGATGCTTTTCTTGCTCATTACTATTCACGATGTGTAGTCCAGTAACTAAAGCAAGTGTTAACGTGCCAAAAGCGACAATCGCACTAGCAAGATTTGGGTCTCCCCATAGTATATTAAAGAACACGATAGCAACCACGGCGAAAACTGTCACTACTAATAATAAGCGCCAATGGCTTTTAATAAAGTTTTTCATAATATTATTATACCACAATTTTATCTTTAAGTGTTATGTAAACTTCACACTTTTGTTATCCTTCTTGTTTTTTAGTAAAAGCTTTCAGGGCATCCTGATATAACTGAGTTATTTGACTGAAATCTTGAGGCGGAACCGTGATAGCCACCCAATCACCAACAACTACAGGTGGTTCAATCTTACTCCGGAATGCTAAAATCACTTTCCCATTCCATACCTTTACAAACCAATCAACTTGTTCAGCTACCCCCTTTTCAATGGAATTCAGCATTTCTAAAATTTCTGTCTCTAGGTCTTTGTCTTTTTGCATATGTATCACTCCCTAACTAAATAAAGTTGCAGTCGGCACCTAATCCCTTACTGACAGTAAAATCCCGAGCAGAGCAATGACCACGCCGATTACAAGAAACACCAGCCAGATGTAACCCCCGGCGTCAAGGGTGAGGTAAGATAAGACAAAAAGTACTACACTGAAGCAAAGGGGTAGAATTAACCTTGCTATTTTCATTTGATCAGATTATAACATCTGTCGGGGGATAAAATAAAGGGATTTACATTAAAGATTGATATTATGTCAACATTGCCCTTTTTGTTGTCCTTGATGGATCTTTAAAGACCATCAGCAAAAACCCCAACCGGCGAAAAGGGAAACGAATTTTAGGAAAATATGTGGTAATTTATCCCATTATTACCTTTTTTAAGTCTCCTTCTCGGTTTTGGCTAATATCTCAGGCTCGGACGCTTGATAGAAGCCAAAAATGACAGACAAAGGTAGCAATACATTAAATAATAAATTTAAGGGGCTAGATTTTGATTTCAGGGCGTCATTTTGAGGGGGACTTTTCCAAAAAAGTTTTCGTTGTCTTGTTGATGACATAATTGATGATTTCCAGGAGTTTTTTAAGTCCCCACCCTTTTGTTGACGAAATCAGCACCGTGTTTTCGCTGGACCTGCCGGTCTGGCGGCAAAGATAATCCAGTGCTTCCTTCTCATCCCATTTTTTAGTGTCGTCCAGCAAGAGGTCAATTTTATTGAGTGCTGTAACCCTTGGTTTATTTATAAGATTAAGGTAATCCAAAATTTCCTCTACTATCTGACACTGCTCGGCGGCGTTAGGTGAAGAAAGGTCAACCACATGGAGAAGCATAGTGGCTTCGGTTAGTTCTTCAAGAGTTGCCCGGAAGGCAGTTATCACCGTCGGCGGCAGCTTCCTGATAAAACCAACGGTATCACTTAACAGAACGACACTTTTATCAGGGAGAGCCAGTCGCCTGGTGGTTGGGTCCAGCGTGGCAAACAGCTTATCCCCAACGGTGACCTCAGCCCGGCTTAGGGCGTTTAGCAGGGTGCTTTTGCCGGTATTGGTATAGCCCACTAGAGATACGATGGGAATACCGCTCTTCTTACGCTGCTGGCGGTATAGCATACGATGTTTTCTAACCCGCTCAATCTGCTTTTTCAGGTTGTCTATCTTATGGCGGATGAGCCGCCGGTCGGTCTCAAGCTGTGCTTCACCGGGGCCCCTGGTACCGATGCCGCCGCCTAGCCTTTCCAGGTGGCTCCACTGTCCGGCAAGCCGGGGCAGCAAGTACTGGTGTTGTGCCAGCTCTACCTGTAGCTTACCTTCATGAGTATGAGCATGCTTGGCAAAAATATCCAGGATTAGTGCTACCCGGTCAATTACCTTCACCTTCAGGGCTTCTTCCAGGTCTTTTTGCTGTAGTGGCGTTAGTTCATCATTAAAGACAGCCACATTGTAATCGGTACTTTCCTTGAGAGCTATAAGCTCTTCCAGCTTGCCTTTGCCAAGATAATGTGTTCTTGACGGTGTGTGTAATCGCTGGGTCATTCGGCCGACAACTTTAGCCCCGGCCGTGGTGGCTAACTGGGCTAATTCATTAAATGATTTTTCTATTGGCCAGCCACTTGTTGAGCTGTCAGCGGCTACAGCTACCAGAAATGCCCTTTCTGACGAAGCCTGAGTAGTGATGGTGTTTTTAGTAATAATTTACTCCAGTTATTATGTAAAGTCATCTCTTGGCTTTAAACCGGTGTTTACTATCATGCCAGCCAGCCAGACGAGACAGGCCCTTAACCAGCGCGGCGTCAGGGATAGTCAGGGACAATCGCACATAGCCCTCGCCATTTTTCCCATAACCTATACCGGGGGTTACCACTACGCCAACCTGGTCCAGAAGGTCGTTGGCAAATTCTAAAGATGTATAGTCCTTGGGTATCTTAGCCCAGATATAAAGGCTTGCCTTTGGCGTTTTAGCTTCAAGACCGATATCACTAAGTATGTCAATAATAAGGTCGCGGCGCCTTTGGTAAATAGTGTTGTGCTCCGCTATACAATCCTGGGGTCCGCTAAGAGCCTCAATGGCGGCACACTGAATAGCCTGTGGTATTCCTGAATCCAGGTTAGTTTTTAGTCTCCTAAGGGCATCTACCATTTCAGCGTTGCCGACCACCATTCCTATCCGCCACCCGGTCATGTTATAGGTCTTGGACAGGGAGTGAAACTCCACCCCTACCTCCTTCGCCCCATCTGCCTGCATAAAGCTAACCGGTTGGTATCCATCAAAGGAGACCTCGGAATATGGTCCATCATGGCATACAGCTAAACCATGCTGGCGGGCAAACTGGACTGCCCTATTGAAAAAATCAAGGTCGGCGATAGCACCGGTAGGATTATTGGGATAGTTCAGCCATATGAGTTTTGCCTTCTTTGCTATTTCTTCTGGTATGGCATCAAGGTCAGGCAGGAATTTATTCTTACTATTTAACAGCATATCGTAGGCTTGCCCGCCAGCCAGCATGGTGCTTATTGAATAGACCGGGTAGGCCGGGTCTGGTACCAGGGCGACGTCCCCGGAGTCGATAAAGCAAAAGGCAATGTGGGCAATGCCCTCCTTAGAGCCGATAAGGGGCAAAACTTCTCTATCAGCATCAAGTGAGACTTCAAAGCGTTTCTTATACCAGTCAGCTATCGCCTGGCGCAGTTCGGGTAAGCCTGCTGTCTCTGGATAGCGATGATTAGCCGGGTCCTGTGCCGCTTGACACAATCTGTTGATTATGTGCTCCGGGGTGGGCATATCAGGGTCGCCTACAGCAAAGCTGACTACCTCCTCACCCCTAGCCCTTTTCTCGGCAATCTTCTTATTAATTTCTACAAAAAGATAGGGTTGTAAATTTTCCATTCGCTTGGATATTCTCATATTGTTGATAACCTCACCTAAAATTCTCTAATCTGGCCATTCTCCAGTAAATACTATTTCTGCCGGGCCGCTGAGTAGCACCTCCCCTGCCCTATCCCAATCTACTTCAAGTGTACCACCAGGTAGTTTTATTTCTACCGGGTTATCAATATAATCCAGCAGTTGGGCGACAACAGCCACGGCACAGGCGCCACTGCCACAGGCCAGTGTCTCACCAACTCCCCTTTCCCACACCCGGACATCTATTTGCTTTCGGCTGATAACACTGGCCACCTCAAAATTCACCCGGTTAGGAAAGAGCTCGTGTTCTTCAATAGCCGGTCCTAATTGTGACAATGGAAACTCGGATACCGGCTGCTTCTGGAAGTGGATAGCATGTGGATTACCCATTGAAACAAAGCTTAGCCGTAGTTTTTTATCCTCTACGGTAACCGGATAATCGGCTATAAGTTTTATGTCAACAATTCGCCCTTTTCCATGCCCCGCTAATACCGGTATTTTACGGGCATCAAATACCGGCGTCCCCATGCCCACCTGAATCTTGGTTACTTTACCCGCTTGCTCAATAAGCCTGGCTTTTCTTATGCCGTCTATCGTTTCTATATTTACTTCATCTGCTCCGGCGTTAGTCAATCTCTGGTTAATGATGTATTTAACCAGGCACCTCAACCCGTTGCCGCAGGCTTCAGCCTCAGAGCCATCGGCGTTAAATACCCGCATGCTGAAGTCAGCAATTTCAGAAGGCATTAGCAGTAGCAGGCCATCGGCTCCGACGCTAAAGTGTCGCTGGCAGATAACCCGAGCTAGCTGCCCCCAATCACGGTTCATATTGGCGGCTTCTACCAGAATAAAATCGTTACCGGCGCTCTGTAGTTTGGTAAAATTCAAAACCTCTTTGATTAATCCTTACTTATAAATTTGTCGACCAGCGCTGTAATTTCAGGCTCTACACCGCCCTGTATATCAAACCACCTTATTCTATCATCTTTTGGGCTAAACCAGTTATATTGCTGACGGACAAAGCGGTGACTCTCGAACTTGATTTGCTTAATTGCTGCCTCCAGGGTCGTGCCACCTTCAAGGTACATCCCGATTTGCCTGTAACCAATACCGGACATGGCTGGCAGGTCAAGCCTGTAGCCCATATTAATTAACTTTTTTACCTCTTCAACCAGCCCCTTTTCTATCATTCTGTCAACCCTTGAGTCAATTCTTCGGTATAGTTCTGCCCTATCTGTTGTTAGGCCTATTATGAGAGTATCATAGTGTATTGTATTTCTGGATTGAAGCTGGTTAGGGGATGTCTTTGGGCCCTTGTGGACCTCCAGTGCCCTGATTACCCGTCGTACGTTGTGCCGGTCAATTCTACTAGCTGCTACCGGGTCAAGTAGCTCTAATTCGTGATAAAGCTCTTCCTTGCCGACCCTGGCCGCCCTTTCCTCCAGATAGCTTCTTAAATCCGGGTCGGGTGGGACCCTTGGTATACCCCAGCCTTCAAGCACCGACCATACATATTGCCCGCTGCCACCAACCAGTAGCGGCAATCTTTGGCGTTGTATAATACTGTTAATTACTTTGCTGGCTAACTCCTGATATTGAGCCAGACTAAAAACCTCATCCGGGTTAATTATGTCAATTAAGTGGTGGCCGACAAGGGAAAGCTCCTGTCGGCTGGGTTTGGCGGTGCCGATATCCATATAGCGGTATACCTGTCGGCTGTCGGCACTAATAATCTCTCCATTAAATTTCTGAGCCAGGCAAAGAGCCAGGCGGCTCTTGCCTACCCCGGTGGGGCCAACAATGGCTATCAGATGGCTCATCCCTAATTCTACCCTGGTGCGAGATGGCCTCTAATCTCTGCGGTTTGCTTTACAATACTTATAAACTGCTCCGCTTTCAGGCTGGCACCACCGACCAGGGCGCCATCTATTTCTGCCTGCTTGATAAATTCGGATATATTGTCAGCAGTGACGCTACCACCATACAATATACGCAGATTCTGGGCAGTTACTTTATCATATAGACTGGCAATCTTTTGACGAATGAGACCTATTGTCTCATTGGCTTGCTCGCCGGTGGCTGACCTGCCGCTGCCGATAGCCCAGACCGGTTCATAGGCGATAACGGTACCGTTAAATCTATCTATATCAGCCAGAGCCAAGTCCAATTGCCGGCTTACTACCTTTTTTGTCTTTCCCGACTCATTTTCTTCTAATTTTTCGCCAACACAGAGAATGGGTTTTAAACCGGCTTCAAGCGCCGCTCTCACCTTTTTGTTAACTAACTCATCTGTATCATTAAAATACTGCCTTCTTTCAGAGTGCCCGATGATGACGTATTCACAAAGGTCTACCAGCATTAAGGGAGATACTTCCCCGGTATAGGCGCCTTTGTCCTTAAAGTGCATGTTTTGAGCGCCCAGTTTTATTGAACTATTTTTTAATATTTCCGCCACCGCAGCCAGGGAGATAAATGGTGGGCAGACCACCTTTTCAACATTTTCTATCTTATTAAGCTCCCCAAGCATTTCATAAACTAGCTCTACCGCTTCACTGACTGTGGTGTTCATCTTCCAGTTGCCGGCAATAAGTGGTGTTCTCATATTCCTAAGCACCAAATTTTTTAAGTTTCAGGGCATTAGCCATTGCCAGAGGTATTATGTCAACTGCCGGTAGCCGTCCCAGCCCACCGTGAATACAGGCCGATTCCGAAAACTGCTTTACTCCATCCGGGCGGCACCATTTTGAATATAACAGGACAGGCACCGGGTGCCAGCTATGTCCCTTAAGTAGGGCTGGTGTTGAGTGGTCGCTGGTAACTACAATTACATCGGGTTCAAGGTTGGTCAAGCTTGGGAGTTCCCTGTCAAACTGTTCTATAAGTGTTACTTTCCGGTTAAAATCGCCATCTTCACCGGCGGCATCGGTCTCCTTTATATGTATGAAGAAGAAGTCATAATTCTTAAAGTTGCTTTTCAAGGTTTCAAATTCGTCTTCTATTGCTGTCCCTGTTTTTAGTATCTCCATGCCAACCGCTTTAGCCAGTCCACGATACATTGGGTAACTGGCAATGGCTGCTGGTTTCAATTTGTAAATCTCATTCATATTGGGTAATTTCGGTGGCTGGGAGAAACCGCGGAGGATAACCATATTGGCTGGATAATGCTCTTCTAGGATTACCTCTGCCCTGGATATAAACTTGTTGGCAACACTAGCTGTACGACTGGCTTGCTGGCTCAGAGCAATAACATCTTTAGGGGCTATTCCGGTTTGTTGCGGGTCGGAATCGCTTAAATCAGCACTAATGCCATCGCCGCGAAATACGACCACCAAGCGATGCCCTTTAACCGGGCGGACAATAACCTTAACTCTATCAATCTCAATCCCATCAATTAGCTGGCATAGCCTGGCGTTTTGTTCTGTTGAGATACGCCCCGCCCTGCGGTCGGTAATAAGTCTGTTTTTATCTATAGTGCAGAAATTGCCACGGGCGGCAATATCTCCAGGCTCAAGGTCAAAATCAATGCCCAGTGCTTCCAGGGCGCCGCGCCCGATATTAAGGGTGACCGGATTATAGCCAAACAAAGCCAGGTGCCCCGGTGCGCTGCCGGGGGTTATCCCCGGGCTTATCAACTCACTTAGGCCACATATACTTTTAGCCGCCAATGAGTCAAGATTGGGGGTATGGGCGGTCTCCAGCTCGGTCTTACCTGTTTGGGGATCGGGCAATCCCCCCAAGCCATCAATGACCAGTAGCATGATCTTACTTTCTGATGACCTGGAGATTTCCTTAATTAATTCAAGGCTAACCATGTAAACAGTTCATTCTCCCTTGGATTCTACGGCAGCTTTTTTATCAAGCAATACTTCAACCCCGGGTAATGTTTTTCCACTCAGGAATCTGAGTGAGGCGCCACCACCGGTAGATACGAATGTCATCTTCTCAGCCAGTTTCATCTCGGTTATTATCTCAGCAGTAGAACCGCCACCAACGATGGTAGTGGCATTAAGGTTGGCAATGATATTAGCCATGGCTCTTGTCCCCTCACTAAATTGGGCTATCTCATATATGCCCATAGGCCCATTCCAGAACACTGTTCGGCATTTTTCAAGTTCCTTGGTGAAATTGCTGATAGTTATAGCTCCGATATCTACGATTCTCTTAGTTGGGGGGATTGCCTCTACAGCTACGCTCTCCATTTTAGCCCGGTTACTGATTTTTTTGGTAACTATTACATCGTCGGGCAGTATAAGTTGTACCCCATTTATGGCCGCCTTTTTTATTAATCTGGCGGCGGTATCTATGGAATCATCCAATAGAGACAGCCCCACCTCGTAGGATTTTGCTTTCAGGAAGGTGGCCGCCATGCCACCGCCGATTAGGATAGAATCAACCTTGCCCATAATATTGTCTAACATGCCAACCTTGTCACTCACCTTGGCTCCGCCGAGAAGTATGCCAAAGGGACGGGGTGGGTTCTCCAAGATGCTGCCCAGGGCGTTAATTTCCTTTTCAAGAAGCAGCCCGGCTACCGCCGGCAGGTAACTAGTAATACCTACTATTGAAGCGTGAGCCCGATGAGATGTTCCAAAAGCGTCGTTGACAAATATGTCGCCCAAACGAGCCAGGGCTCTAGCAAATGAAGTGCTACCGGTTTCTTCATCGGAGTGAAAGCGAAGATTCTCCAGAAGCAGGACATCACCGCTTTTCAAATCTTTTGCCATTTTCTCTACTTCAGGGCCGATGCAGTCCCGGGCAAGTTCTACTGGCTGCCTCAATATTTTTGACAGACGCCGGGCAACAACAGCCAGGCTTAGTTCACTTACTACCTTACCCCCGGGCCGCCCAAGATGGGAACATAGAATGACCATGGCTCCATGGTCAATAAGGTAATCAATGGTGGGCAGCGTTGCTTTGATGCGGCTATCATCGGTAATGTCTCCGGTCTTAACATCTAGCGGGACATTGAAGTCAACCCTGACCAAAACCCTTTTGCCATTGACCCCTACATCCCTTACGGTTATTTTATCCATTTACATCCTTTACTGTGGCTTTAATATAAAGATATCAGGTGCCGGCGGTTACACCTGATATCTAAATTTTTGCTTTCACTATATATACCACGTGCCATGCACATAATAACATATTAAAAGGTGGTTGTTTTGGTCTTGGGCTGAATCGTTGTCTGTGAATTTGATTTAACTTTGGACAGCAGGAGAAGGGCCTGGCGAGCTATTCCCTTGGCATCTAAATCATACTTAGCTCGAAGGATAGCCTGTGTTCCTTGCTCGACAAACTCATCAGGGACGCCGATACTTTTCAGCCGCACATCGCTGACTCCGGCTTTTTGAAGAAGACTGAGAACACTGCTGCCAAAGCCACCACCGAGTACATTTTCCTCAACGGTAACCATATATTTAATTCGGTGGGCAATATCTATTATCAGTGTAGAGTCAAGTGGTTTGGCGAAACGGGCGTCTACAACTGTAGCCTGAACCCCCTTATCGGCCAAATCCTGGGATGCTTCAAGGGCAGGGGCTACTGTAATCCCTAAGGCAAGTATGGCAACATCATCACCATGTCTTAATATTTCTGCCTTGCCTATCGGGAGGGAATAAAGCTCTTTATCCATCTCTACCCCTGTGCCGACACCACGCGGGTATCTTACCGCCATAGGGTGTTTCGCTCCTGCTGCTGTATAAAGTAGGTGCTGAAGCTCATTTTCGTCTCTGGGCGCAGACACTATTAAATTGGGGATTAGTGAAAGGTATGAGATGTCAAAGGTGCCCTGATGCGTTTTGCCGTCATCGCCAACAATACCGCCGCGGTCAATGGCGAAAACCACAGGTAAATCCTGTAAACAGACATCATGGATGATCTGGTCAAAAGCGCGCTGCAGGAAGGTGGAGTATATTGCCACCACGGGTACAAAACCCTGGGTAGCCAGCCCGGCGGCAAAGGTAACGGCATGCTGTTCGCAGATGCCAACATCAAATACGCGCTCCGGGAACTCATCCCGGGTAATGGACAAACAGTTCCCCTCGGGCATAGCCGGGGTGATAGCTACTATTTTTGGGTTATCCCGCATCAGGTGCAGTATAGTATGAGCAAAGACTTCACTATAGGTTGGGGCATCCCTGGTACCGCTATCTTTAGGGGAAACACCATGGAAATAAACAGCGTCTCCTTCTGCCGGTGCATAACCCTTGCCCTTAGTGGTAACGACATGAACCAGGGTTGGTTTGTAGCTGTAGTCTCGTGCCTGAGTGAGAGCAGATTCAAGCTCACGAATATTATGGCCGTCAAAGGGACCTATATAGGCAAAGCCGAATTCTTCCCATTGAACTGTGGGCATAACCAGTCCTTTCACGCCACTCTTTATCTGTTCGCCAACCCGCCACAGCTTGCTGCCCATTGGAAGCAAGCTAAGTAGTCGCTTGCTCCTTTCACTCGCCCGGTAATAACGGCGGTCAAAGCGTACCTTACTTAGCAGCTTTGCCAGAGCGCCGACAGTAGGTGAAATTGACATCCCATTATCGTTTAAAACTACGATAAGCTTGGAGCCCAGGTGAGCTACATTATTGAATGCCTCCAGGGCCATGCCGCCAGTGGTAGCGCCGTCACCAATGACGGCAATCACATGGAAATCGTCCTTAGAGATGTCACGGGCCGCCGCCATGCCTAAAGCCGCTGAGACTGAAGTACTGGCATGTCCGGTGCCAAAGGGATCGTGCTGGCTTTCATCACGGCTGGTGAAACCGGACAGACCATCATACTGACGCAGTGTGTCAAACTGCTGTCTCCTGCCGGTCAACAGTTTGTGTGTATAAGATTGATGCCCAACGTCCCATATAATCTTATCATTTGGGCTGTCAAATACCCTGTGTAAGGCTATGGTAAGCTCGACTACTCCCAGGTTTGAAGCCAGGTGCCCGCCATTATTGATTACTCTGGCTACCAATTCTTGCCTGATTTCACCAGCTAGTTGCTCAAGCTCCTTTGCCTTTAAAACCTTCAAGTCTGCCGGGCTTTTAATTTTATCTAATAATGTTGGCATTATTAGCCTTTAAACCAGCCGAAATAAATATAGAATCTCTTCCTATACTAACAACGCAGAGAGACAATTGTCAAGCTATGAAGCCAACTAGCTTGACGCCATAAATAGCCATTTGCTACACTGCCTTTATAACATTCTGGTCTGGACTGTAAAGGAAAAGTGTGTCCCCTGAAGAAATTCTTAAGGTGCTTCTTGCTGCCGCTTCACCCATACTTGAACTCCGTGGTGCAATACCGATAGCCATAGAAACGTTTGATTTTCCCTGGTACCATGCCCTTCTTATAGCTATCATCGGTAATTTATTGCCTGTGCCTTTTATCCTATTGTTCCTTGATGCTACCACTCGGTTTCTAAGCAGAGTAACCCTTTTTGAGCGGATGTTGAACTGGCTCTTTGAACGTACCAGGCGGCGGGGAAGGATTATAGAAAGGTATAAGCGAATTGGGCTGGTGTTGTTTGTTGCCATTCCCCTGCCGGTCACCGGTGCCTGGACTGGCTCACTGGCGGCTGTACTTTTTGGTCTAAAGTTCAAACATGCCTTTTTATCAATCTCTATTGGGGTAGTAATTGCCGGTGTGATTGTTACCTGCCTGACCCTGCTCGGTTGGGTCGGTGCCGTAATCGCTGGCGTTGTCCTTTGCGGTTTAGCTGTCTATAGTCTGTGGCGGGCTCGGGATAATCGGGGTTAAAGGTAAGACGGTATCCCATAGAACCCCTGAGCTTGACCTTGCCCCTAGCCTAATGCTACATTTGGATAGTAAGAACACGTCCCTGTAGCTCAGCTGGATAGAGCGGCTGCCTTCTAAGCAGCGGGTCGTGGGTTCGAATCCCGCCAGGGACGCCATTTTAATATTTTTTTATTTTATAAACCGCTTACACGTCATCAACCCAAAAAACGGAGAAAAATTGAGTTCTGCTGGGTGGTAAAAAATGAATTTTTATCACCAATTACTCTATTAGAAGCTCACTTACTTTGACAATATAACCAATATATGACATACTGATTATGCTCCAGGTAATTGAAGCTGTGGTGATGCCCACTTAAGGAGCAACGAAGTAGGTGACGCTTCGGTGATATCCGAAAGGGGCTTTTAGGTGGAACATCCCGAAAGCAAAGATTACCTGGGGCTTTTCATTTAGCCCAAGCTCAATCTTTTCCAGGGATGTTTTTTGTTGTCTTGGACTCCTTAATCTCAGGGATGCCTATGAAAGGCAAATTCCGATACTCTTCTCTATAGTCTAGCCCGTAACCAACCACAAATTCGTCCGGCACTTCAAAGCCCACATAGTCAAGGGGTACATCTGCTATACGACGTATGCGCCTGTCCAGTAGGGTACAAACTGTCAGGCTGGATGGCTCTCTGGCTCGCAGATGGTTGAGAATATAGTTGAGCGTTATTCCGGTATCGACTATATCTTCCACCACAATAACATGCCTGCCGACTACGTTGATGTCCATATCCTTGGTAATCTTGACCACAGAGTTATCACCACCAGTGTAATAGGATATAGCCATGAAGTCCAGGTCAAGGGGGATGGTTATCTTCCGCATTAAATCAGCCATAAAGCAGAGGAAACCTCGCTGCAGGCCAACTAGGATGGGGCGACGGTCAGCATAGTCTTTGGATATTTGTTCCGCCAGTTCTTGTACCCTGCCTGCGATGTCGTTGGCTGAGTATAATACCCGACTGATGCTGTGAGCCCGGGTCTGAGCCAGCGGTCCGCACCCATATTTTGATAGCAGGCGGGCGTAGTCATTCTTGTAGAGCAGGGTTATCTTAACTTCGGGATATAGCTCCCTTAGGCGCCGCAACTTGCGGTTCTTCTCCGTGACCAGACTCTGCTTGAGTGTAGTAAGCTCTACATAGAGGTCAAGACCCGGCAGATAAAAGTCAGGAGTAAACATCTCGGTGATTCTATCGCCATCCCACCTCAGCGGAAAGGACCTGGGCTCATATACCCACTCCATATTATAAAAGTCCAGTATTCGGGTAAATTCCTCCTCGCTGGGGTGAGCAAATGTAACCGATTGTGCCTGCCGCAATGCCATTGTTTTCTTTTTATCTTGAGGTAATAGAAACAAGCTAAGGGCTATCCCGGCCAAACCAGCCATAGTAGTGACAAAGTTGATATCCTGATTGCTGAACTCACAAAGCTCCTTAGTATAGACCCTGATGCTACCTATAGCTGAGCCATCCAGCACTATCGGCGCGCCTAGTATAGAGACGATGCCCGCCTGGGCTGCTATTTGGCGGTACTGGATGCGGCTATCATTGGCCACATCGGATATGACCACTGTTTGACCGGTGGTGACTTCAGACAGGCTCCTATCGGCATCCAGCACGCCCTTGCGAAGGTAGTATTGAGATAGACCCCATGAGGCGCTGTGTAGCAGCTTTTTCCTGCTGGAGTCAAGTAACACTAAGGAGACCCCGGCCTTTATAGACCTGGCGGTGCCCCTAACAATAATCGCCAGCTTCTCCTTTAAGCTGGTATCAGAACCAACCGCAGCTACCGCCCGACGAACCGCCTTGTAGTAGGCTCGTTCCTTACTTAAAGCCAATGTGGTTCTCCCGAGGTCATTGTAGGGTCACTGGATTTTTCTGTCAATAGTTACAGGGGGCGGATTCATATGGGTTGTGACTTCTACCCTATTTACCGGCAGGGCAAAGCCGTAGACATATATCGCAGAGGATAAGTCTGCCGTCTTTACCGGTTATACGAGATACATTGGCCAAACAGCCTTTAGTATCAGGCATTCTATAAGGCTCGAGAACCTTCTCTGGGCAGGCGTCAATGCATATGCTACACCCGGTACAGGCGGGGTTCTCATCTCTTATAGATTGGCTGTCGGCAGGAAGTTCCAGGGGAGCGTCGGTCTCTATAGCCATAAAGCGAAGCCGGTTGCCGTATTCGGGGTGCAGAACTACTGTATTCTTGCCCCATTTACCCAAACCGGCACGAACGGCAGCTTCCTTAAGCTTTACCTCACCTTTTAAGGGATAACCGCATTGACCGATAAGCTCGGTGGTAAAGCCCTGCTTGCCAATGAAGGTCAGCAGAGATTCCAGTTTGGGTCTGGCATGCTTTTCAAAGCCAGACAGGTGGAATTTACCATCTATACGCTGAAACTCGTCAAGGTCACGTTCCGGCGTTGATTCCAGACCAATGATTAGCAATCCGGTGCTATCGGGATGCTGGGCGGCTCCGGCGACATCAAACAAGCTATTGGCATAACCAATTATTTCTTGGGCTATATTCATTATTGCACACTCTTTTTTAAAAGGTCGTGATAAAAAGTTGGAACAACAAATACAATAATAGCCTTGGGTTTTGCCTTTAGTTGTTCTGAGCTGAGCGAACAAGTTGGGCAAAAGCGTCCGGTTCTCTGACTGCCATATCGGCCAGCATCTTGCGGTTGACCTCAATGCTGGACTTCCGTAGGCCATTCATAAGCTGGCTATAGGTAATACCGTTGACTCTGCTGGCGGCGCTGATACGGGAAATCCAGAGGCGCCTCATATCGCCCTTTCGCTCCCGGCGGTGGCTATAGGCGTAGCTCAATGCGTGGAGCATGGACTCATGGGCGCGCTTATAAAGTAAATGTCTGGTTGCCCTATGACCCTTGGTCATTGCCAGCACTTTTTTATGTCGCCTGTGTTTGGTTAATCCCTTTTTTACCCGCGGCAAAATGGGCCTCCTATCTAACTAACCCCATAGGGCAAAAGTCTTTTTACTCGAACTCTATCACGGGGATGCAGTGGTATTGTCTCATCAAAAAGCCGCCTGGAACGCTTTGATTTTCGCCGGCGCAGATGGCTTTTACCACCCTTGGTACGCATAATCTTACCGCTCCCGGTAATGTGAAAACGGCTCTGGGCCCCTTTATGTGTTTTTAGTTTTGGCATCCTGTTCCTTCTCTATCTCTTCCTTTGCTTTATTCTTCTGACTGGCCAGAGGTGTCAGGATTATATGTAGCCTGGCTCCCTCTCTGGTCGGCTGTTTCTCAACTGAAGACAATTCCTTCAGTATTTCCCACATTCTGTCCAGCAAGCGAAACCCAAGTTCAGGGTGGGTATTTTCCCGCCCCCTAAACATTATAGTTACCTTGACCTTGTCGCCACCTTCTAATAGCTTCCTTGCCTTTCTTGCTTTTGCCTCAAAATCGTGTTCACCAATCTTGGGGCGTAACCTGACTTCTCTGAGCAGTGATAGCTTCTGACTCTTCCTGGCTTCACGTTCTTTCTTGGTCTGGAGGTACTTATATTTGCCATAGTCCATAAGCCGGCACACCGGAGGCGTTGCCGTAGGCGCAACTTCAACGATGTCAAGATTATGCTTCTGTGCTACTTCACGTGCCTGATAAAGAGGCATGATGCCTAGCTGTTCCCCTTTATCACCCACCAGGCGAACCTCTTTGCACCGGATTATTTCATTAACACGTAGCTCTTTAAATATGTTTCCTTTTACCTCCTGCAAGTATAGACTTCCAGCAGATGGACTATAGCATAATCCCTTATGCTGAGTAAATTATAGCTCTAATTCCCTTGTCTTGTCTATAATAGCTTCTTTTATAGACTCTATGAAGTTATTAAAGGGCAGATTATTCTTCTGTTGGCCACTGCGAAGGCGGACTGAGACGGTTTCGTCTGCTACCTCTCGGTCACCAACTATCAGCATATACGGTATTTTTTTAAGCTGTGCCTGGCGAATCTTGTGATTCACCGTCCCTTGCTGATAATCAACTTCAACGCGTACCCCGTCTTTTTTCAGTTCTGATTCTAGCTTGTAAGCGTAGTCCAGATGGCGATCAGCCACTGGTATGAGTGTTACCTGAACTGGCGCCAGCCACACCGGGAAGGCACCGCCATAGTGTTCAATAAGGGATGCCAGGAGGCGCTCCATACTGCCCAGTACAGTGCGGTGTATCATGGCTATCGGCTGCCCCTTACCATCTTCACCGATATAGGTAACATTAAAGCGCTGGGGGAGGTTAAAATCAACCTGAATAGTCGGTCCCTGCCATGCCCGTCCGAGGGCGTCTTTAAATTTGATGTCTATCTTAGGCCCATAGAATACGCCTTCACCAGGGTCTATCTCATAGGCAATAGCTTTGCGGGCTAGAGCTTGCGCCAGTGTCTCGGTTGCCTCCTGCCAGATCTGGGCAGTGCCGGCATAATTATCAGGTCGTGTGGAAAGTAATACCTGGTAATTATTAAAACCAAAGGTATCTATCATAAAGAAAGCTAGGTCAAGAACACTGACTACCTCATCTTCCAGCTGGTCAAAGCGGCAGAATATATGGGCATCATCCTGAGTAAAGCCTCTGACCCGGGATAGGCCGTGTAATACCCCGGAGCGCTCATAGCGATAAACAGTGCCCAGCTCAGCCCATCTTAGGGGTAGCTCACGGTAACTGCGTAGTTTTGTCTTATAAATCAATATGTGGTAGAGGCAGTTCATCGGTTTGACAATGTATTCCTCCCCCTCTACATCCATCGGGCTATATAAATAATCGCGGTAGAATTCCCAGTGACCGCTGGTTTTCCACAGACCCAGTTTGGCAATGTGGGGAGTATAGATGATATCATAGCCTCGCTTGATGTGCTCCTCTTTCCAGAAGTCTTCTATGATTCGGCGTATCACCGCTCCCTGGGGGTGCCAGCAAACCAGACCGGGACCGGCCTCCTCGTGTATGCTGAACAGGTCAAGCTCCTTTCCCAGCTTCCTATGGTCACGCTTGCCAGCTTCATCAAGTTTCTTCAGATATTCCTCAAGGGCTTCCTTGGTCTTAAAAGCAACGCCGTAGATTCTCTGTAGCATAGGTCGGTGTTCATCGCCCCGCCAGTAGGCACCGGCAATACTCACCAGCTTAAAGGTTTTTATTTCCCTGGTGGAATTTATATGGGGCCCACGACACAAATCAATAAAATTACCCTGTCGGTATAGGCTGACCTTATCATCTTCAATTTCATCAATAAGCTCCAGCTTATAGGGCTGAGTAGCAAAAACCTGTCGTGCCTCTTCTTTGGTCACTTCCTCTCTAGTGAAAGGTAAGTCCTGGGCTATTATTTCATTCATCCTGTCCGTGATAGCCGGTAAGTCATCGGCAGTCAGTGGGCGCGTCAGGTCGAAGTCGTAATAAAAGCCATTTTCAATAGCCGGTCCAATGCCAAGTTTGGCATCAGGAAAGATAGACACAACCGCCTCAGCCATAACATGTGCCGCTGAATGGCGCATTGTCTCAGTTTCTTCATTCCCTGTTTGTTTCTCTTTGTCACTGACCACTATGAAGTCCTCTGAGAACTATTAAATAAAAACCCCTCACCCGATATGGGAACGAGAGGCTTTATTATCCTCTTATTTAGTGCCCACAGAATTCTATTATAACAGTCATACTCTACGATGGCAACCCTCTACAATAGCCTTCTGTAGTTGCATTCATTGTTATATTATGTAAAGTATTCCCTACTAGTCGACAAATATAGCTGATTGGTTATTATTTATATTTATAAAGCTCCGGCAATAGCAGCGCCAAGCATTGCTGCGCCAAATACTACAGCCAGGATAATCACTATACCATAAAGTACCCACTCTGATTGAGTGAGTTTTCTTACTATTTTCTTTACCAGGGCCTCCTCGGCTTTAGCCATTGCTGCTTCAGCAGCTACCTGGGCGGCTCTGGCAATCTCTTCAGCCCTGGCGGCAGCTTCCTGGGCTGCCCTCTTTGTTTCCTCGGCTCTGACTCTGGCGATTTCTTCAGCCCTGGCGGTAGCTTCTCGGGCTGCTCTCTTAGCTTCCTCTGCTTTGGCAATGGCTTGTGCTCCAGCGGCGGCAATAGCAGCTTGAATAGCTTCGTCTCCGGCCATGTCAGCCTGTTCAGCTTTCTTAGCCGCTTCCTCAGCAACACTGGCTGCCGTAGCTGCCGCTTCCTTGGCCTCCCTACCTGCCTTGCCAGCCTTTTCGGCGGACACACCTGTTACCTTGGTAGCAGCCTCTAAGGCTTCTTCCCCAGTGATACCGGCCAGTTCACCCTTCCTGGCAGCTTCCTGAGCCAGACGAGCGGCAACTGCCGCCGCCCTCTTGGCTTCCCTTCCTGCTTCGTCAGCCTTCTTGGCTGCCTCAACAGTCTTGCTTCTAGCCGCCTCGGCAGCGGCTTCTTTAGCCAGCCGCATCTTTTCTTCGGCTACTTTGGCTGCGGCTCTGGCAGCCTCAATGGCGCTTAATGCCTCTTCTTTGGTAACTGTGGCTGACTTCTCAGCCCGGCCTGCGGCTTGTTCGGCAATTGATTTAATAGCCGCGGCTAGAGCCTCATCGCCGGCTGCATCAGCAAGTTCAGCCTTCTTTGTCGTCTCCTCGGAAACGCGGGCTGCTGTAGCTGCCGCCTCCTTAGCCTCTTTGCCGGCTTCATCAATCCTTTCGGAAAGTATGCCCGATACCTTGGTGGCGGCCTCAATAGCTTCGTCTCCGGCTATATCGGCTAGCTCACCCTTTCTGGCAGTCTCTTCAGCCAGGCGAAAGGCGGAAGCAGCTGCCTTTTTGGCTTCTCTTCCGGCTTTATCGGCCTTTCTGGCTGCCTCTATCGTTAGGCTTGAGATAGCTTCTGCAGCCGTTGCTTTAGCTGATTTTGTTGTCTCATTAGCCTGTCTGGCGGTAACATTGGCAGCCTCAATGGAACGTTCCACTGCTTCTCTGGCAGCTATGGCGGCATGCTCAGCTCTGACGGCTGCCTCCTCGGCTGCTTTTTTAGCGGCAGCTGCTGTTTCTTTAGCCGCCAGAGCTACTTCCTCAGATTTTACAGTAGCTTCTTCAGCGGCATACTTAGCCGCCCTGGCTGTTTCCTCAGCTTTTATGGCCGCTTCTTCGGCTCTTTGGGCAGCTTCCTCGGCTGCTATGGTAGCCGCATCGGCGGCTTCTATGGCACCTCTACTCGCCTCTTTGGCTTCCCGGTCTGCCTTCTCAGCTTCGGTGAGTGCTTTTTCAGATGCTGCTATAGCCACCTTAGCTATCTCCTCAGCTTCAGCGGACGCTTTTTTAGCCGATGCTATGGCTTTTTGGGCTATTCCCTCTGCTTTGACAACGGCTTCGGCAGCTGCCGCTGTAGCTTTTTGTGCCGCAGTTTCTCCGGCTTTACGTGCCTCTACGGCCCTCTTTTCTGCTTCACTGGATGCTTGAGTAGCTGACCTGGCGGCTTCTTTAGCCCTCTTGGCGGCTTCCTCGGCTCTACTGGCGGCTTCAGTGGCGGCTATAATATTAGCCTCCATCTCATCCAGGATCTTAGGCAGCGGTTTGGTTAGTATTTTGGGTGGTGGTACTGGTTTTTGCTCTCCAGATAAATCAGCATTTCTGTCAACCATTTTTACCCCCTTCTTTTGCTAGCTTTAAACTAAAACTCTCTTTAATGGTTAGAAAGAGAGGGTCTGAGACTATACTTCAAATACCACACCATTAACATACTAGGCAATGCCTAACCGCTTTCCTCCAAATGAGAGCTTACACTCAACGAGAGTGAATGTCAATACTATCTATCGGTCTCAAACTGTAAAAATTGCCGTAATTGTTATCAGCAACTTTGATAGCAAGTGTGAATTTTTTGTCCATACCCTAACTGCCCCATTTCTTTAGTAAATATTTTGCCAAAGGTTTTTAACCTTGACATTCCTATTTCTCTGGACTAGATTATGGTGACAACTAATAAAAATGGGTTATTTATGTCAACTATGGTTTCAAGAGGGATTTACATGGGTAGCCTCAGCCCGTTAAAGATTAGATAAGGATTTAGAATGGAGCCTATAGACAGGCAGGGAATAAACGATAATATAGGTATGTATTCCCGCATTAAAGGTAGAATTCGTGTCCTTTTTCATATCCGCCCCACACCCAGAATAATGCTTTTTTTCGTTGCCGTACTCTTCAAGATTGCTGCCTCAGCGCTATCAGGTATCGGCTTCGTTTGGAATAGTTCCGCCCTTATGATAATAGGCAGTGCTGTCTGGCTAATCTGGTTTGCCATCCTTTTTCTAATAGCAATGCCGCAAACAGACCGACTCCTACAGAATCAGATGCGCTGGCTCAAGCCTGCCGCAGTGACAATATCTGTCATTTTCCTGGTAACAGGACTTGTGCTGTTGGTGACAATATCCTCCTTTGGACTGGGGGCATTCCAGGTTGACAGATTGGGCGAGAAGCCGGCCCAACTGATTACCTCTTTTGAAAATGTTTTTGCCTACAACGATGCCACCGCTCTCTGCCATCAGGCCACTGAAACCCTTATAGATGGGAGTAATCCATATGCTGAAGCCAATGTCGTCACTGCCATGATTAAATTCAATGGTTCTTACGACAAATTAACTCCATTGAGAGAAGGCAGCTTTGCTGATGTGTTTCCCTATCCGGAGGCAGAGGACTTGGAGCAGTTATGGCTGGAGGCATCGCAAAGTCCTGAACAGGTACCCCCCGAACTGGAAACCAAACTAGGCTATCCCGCCGGCTGCTTTCTGTTGCCGGCTCCCCTTGTCCTTTTAGGAATGGATGATATCAGGCTGGTCTACCTTATCCTTATTCTGCCAGCACTGGCTTACGTTGTATTGAGAGCCCCTAAAAATCTACGATTATTATTCGCCGTAGCCATTCTTATCAGCCTGGAGCTGTGGAATAGCATAGCTTCCGGAGAGACAGGAAGCCTGTGTTTTCCGTTCCTGCTCCTGGCCTGGGTTCTGCCCAAAAAATACCTGTGGCTGTCCGCCCTGTTCATGGGCGTGGCAGTAGCAACCAAGCAGGTAGCCTGGTTTTTTATGCCCTTTTATCTAATCCTGATATTCAGAACAATGGGCTTGAAAAGAATGCTGTCAGTCCTGGCTATTGTTGCCGGTGTATTTCTGGTGACTAATGCACCCTTTATTATAGGTGAGCCAAAGCTCTGGCTGACCTCAATGATGGCTCCCATGACTGATAACTTGTTCCCGTTGGGCGTCGGCGTTATTACCCTGGTTACCGGAGGGGTTTTAGACATTCAATCGCCACTAATATTCGGTATTCTAGAACTTGTTATAGGGGGCTTGGCCGTAATCTGGTATTTTCGTTACTGTCTCCGCTATCCGCATACCGGGCCCCTTCTGGCTGTTCTGCCGCTATTCTTTGCCTGGCGCAGCCTCTGGCCCTATTTCTTCTACGCTGATATTATCATTCTAGCGGCTATTATAGTAAATGAATACGGTGCAAAATCGCCTGAACAGCTCAGCGGGCTTCCTGTACCATCAAGAGATGAACAGGTGATATTTGGTTAAGATTACTAGAGGCAACATTGGCATTCACAGTCTTTTACATTTTTCTACTAAAAGGTTATGGATGATATTGTAATGCCAAGAACTGTATGGTATCTTAAGTGAAATAATTTAAATATTGCGGTTATGGAAGTTTTTTACTCTGCATTTTTAATTATAGCCGCCTTTTTACTTGGCGCCTGTCCTTTTTCAGTATGGATTGGGCGCTGGTTCCTGAGAAAAGATATAACTAGTTATGGGGACGGCAATCCCGGATCGGCCAATGTTTTTCGGGCCGGTGGTAATGTTAAGATAGGACTCTTTGCCGTGCTTCTGGATATAGTTAAAGGCATACCTTTTGTCTATATATCTTATGCTATCTTTGACCTCCCAATGGGGGTAGTTGTAGCCGTTGGGTTCAGCGCCATACTGGGGCACGCCTTCTCCCCACTGCTTCGGCTTAGAGGGGGTAAGGCAGTGGCGGTTACCTTTGGTGTCATCATAGCGCTGCCCCAGTTCGATATGCTGTTTGTTTTTACCCTTTTCATCGTATTGGGGTTCCTCTTTATAGATCAACATTCCTGGACGGTAATACCCGGTCCAATAGGCACATTGACCTATCTGCTCATTACTAGGGGAGGTTCTTGGGAAACACTGTTCATGCTTTGCATACTGGCATTATTCATAATAAAGCAGTATGATGGGCTGCGGACTGTTCCACGGTTTAGGGTAAAACCTATCGGCTGGCTTCAGTCAAGAAGGCGAGAAGCATAACCTAATAGTAGCTTATTGAGAATATGCTATATCAAGTAATAGTAACCGCCGGCCTGGTCATCTTTCTACTTAATCTTATCCTTAACCTGAGAAACTTAAAAGTACCACGATTAGATAGCAAAATGCCCGAGCCGGCACCCCTTGTCTCTGTCCTCATTCCGGCAAGGAATGAAGAGGCAAATATAGCAACCTGTCTGGAGTCCCTGCGGAAACAGGGCTACCCTAATTTTGAAATTTTGGTGCTGGATGATAACTCGTCGGATAATACCGCCACCATTGTAAACCAGATAGCAGTTAAAGATGACCGTATCCGACTTTTCTGTGGGGAGCCGCTCCCTGAAGGCTGGGCGGGCAAGCCGTTTGCCTGTTATCAGCTGGCTAAAAAAGCCAGCGGTTCCTGGCTGCTTTTTGTTGATGCTGATACAATCCACGCTCCTCATATGTTGCGCAGTGTGATTGCCCAGGCTCTTGAGCTAAAACCCTCACTACTCTCTGGATTTCCCCGACAGCTGGCCAATAATTTTCTTCAGAAGGTGGCAATTCCGGTATTATACTTCGTCATCCTGAGCTGGTTACCACTGTGGTGGCTCCAGCGCTCTAAGGAACCAAAGCCATCGCTGGCCATCGGTCAGTTCCTCCTATTTCCTACTGAGGAATACTGGCGGATTGACGGACATAGGGCAGTAAAATCAAGGATTCTGGAAGACGTCTGGCTAGGGGTTGAGGTAAATCGGCATGGCGGACGGCATATAGCAGTTGACCTGTCAACAGTGGTTTCGTGCAATATGTATCGGGACCTGGGGGAAATGTGGGAGGGATTTATAAAGTGGATTTATTCAGTGGCAGCATTATCTACGGCGGCACTTGTCGGGCTTTTAATAGCTGGCTACATCTTCTTTTTGGCACCATTCTATTGGCTTTGGAATGAACTATTCATAGTAGATGCCACTCTCACTTTACGAGCTATTATTATGTCCCAGGTAGCTATAATACTAGTTATGCGCTGGCTAGTGGATAACAATTTTAAGGAACCGGTAATATCAACTTTCTTACACCCGGTCGGGTTCTTATTCCTTTTTGTGAGCGGTCTCTATGCTGGCGCAAGGAAGGTACTAGGTGCCGGCGTCTACTGGAAGAACCGACTTTATGGCAAGGAATCTACTGTGGAGTAAGGACTAAATTCCTCTCATCTTTCCCGACCAATAGTTACGAATGGGAAATAGTGCTTTCCTCTATCGATATGTTTGCACTGAAACCCTAACATTTGCTAAACTGATTATATGAGGGCCGTTAGCTCAGTTGGCAGAGCACCTGACTTTTAATCAGGGTGTCACAGGTTCGAGACCTGTACGGCCTACCAAAGCTGATAAGCCTCCCCTACCAAGTACTTTGTAGAAGAATCAGGGTGTCAAGACACTAGGTCTACCGACACCCTGATTTTATCATTTATTGCAGGAATGTCAACATAATTAAGCTCATAACCCGAAGCTTGTTGGTTCCAGTCCAGTCCCCGTTACCAAATAGAATTTAGAACGCAGGCCTTACAACCTGCGTTCTATTTGTTTCTTGCGGGAGCCATTATATTTAACAACTCTGGTATAACAGAAGAATATATTAAGTGAACCTTATAATAGAATAATTTATTTTTGTTTTATAATCCTCCTGCCAAGTGCCTTAATTTCAATACTTATAGAATTGTCAGGTAATTTCTTAAGCTGAGCAAGTTCATTATAGATTGGATTGGCAGCGAGTGCATCTTTGTTGAAAAGATAGAAACGAGCAAGTGCATGTTTGAGTCTAACCGAAGATGGAAGTAGCTCTATTCCTTCATCTAATATTTGCAATGACTCATCGAAACCAGAATGCTTTAGTGTGGCGTAGGCCAAATTCAGGTAACATGCCTCAATTACATTTGCAGGGTTTTGTTCCCACTTTGTTTTAAAATTGAGGTGGTTTTCTGGTAATCTATATCGCAGAAAAGCCGCTTTAATCTCTTTAATGCCTAATGTTAACAAAAGAGTATCTTCAAGCAGGTTTATTGCTTCAGGGAACTTCCCACGGTCAATATATAGTATTGAGAGGTTAAGAAGTGTTAAGGGTATATTAGAATAATGTAACTTTATAGATCTCTCTAGATGCTCACCTGCTCTTTCTTTTTTACCATAATCTCCCCCTGTTTCGATATAACCAAGATCATTATATAGCCATGCTAACTTCGTACGCTTTTGCGTGTTTTGTATTTTCTTTTCAATACATTCTATGGCTTCGTTTGTTTTGTTACTCTCATAAAAAGATATCCATTCTGGTCCCAAATAATCGTCACCTTCGTCAGGTTCTACTTGATTTGAATCCATAATATGCTGCACAGAAGATATTTTCCAGGATTCAACCGTATTTAATTTTGATACTAAGCTTTCAAAATCTTTTTCTGTCGTTCTTTGTAATAGTTCATTTAAATCAGGTACTTTAGCTTCTATTTTGCCATGGTTTTCTATGGATATTGATGCTGACCGGGCTTGGTTTATGAGTAATTCCAAAATCGGCTCTAATTCAATTTGGGGTCCTTCATCAGATATATCGAAATATAATTCTGTGTGTATAACATCCCTTGTATTTTTCATATTTCGAATAGCCAATATCAATATCAGATAATCACCCGACTTGTGAAGCATGCGACAAGTATTAAAACACTCCGTCAAGATTAGGGCAATTTCATTTGGGTTTTCAATTTTTGGTAAGTCTTTATTTATCAGCTTGGAGAGAATATCGAATCTTTTAATAACTGTTTGTACGATATCGCCCTCTTCTCGATAATACGAATGGACAGTATATCTTGTTAAATCGGGTTGTTCGCCAATCAGGTAAGTGAACGAACTAATTAACTTTTCAATTTTTTCTCCAAATTGTGTAGGGGGGCCTTTGCCCAAAATTATTGCTTTTGAAAGATTGCCATATTTTCTAATTTCGTAAAAAAATCTTAAATATAAACTTATGAATTCCCCGCCTATTAGATTAACTTTGCCGTCACCTTGAATATCAATTAATTCAAGGTTTTTAAAGTATTCTTGTTTCTCCTTTAATTTATTTAATCTCCTTAGCTCTACTAGTTGAGATGGCCTCTCTCCTCGAAAAGACTCATCTAGTTCTACGGTATCATCAATACTCCACTTTGGGTATCTAGTTATGTTATGGAGAATTTCTAAATCGACGCTGCTTAAATTTGTAATACTATCTATCTGTGTTTTGTATTTTTCACTCTCGGTAATTTTATCGACAAGATCATTTAATACTTCCATATTAATATTTAAATCATCTTGGAGCCCTTTGCCATACCTGCTATATGTCGCGTCACATATTAAACGTATTAAATTTGGTTTCCCTAAACTCAATCTTGAAAGATGGTCAATTGTTACTGGGCTAACCAAGCACCTCTCGGTCTTAGATAGTGGAGATAGAGCGCATTCTATGATATCGTCTTGATTTGTAAAGTTTTTTAATATACAAACATCCACCTGATGATAGAAGGGTTTATTGGGATCGCTAAACATGATATCCGCTTCAGGTTCTCCAATAAAGGCGATCCCACATTTATTGCACTTTTGCATGGTCGCTCTTAATTGTTTGGCTATATTTTTAGTTTCATTTAATAATTCTTCAATTTCGTCAATAATAAAGAGTATTCCGCAACATCCTGACTTATTTAACGCCTTGACAATAACCGCAAGTTCTTGATCAATACAGTAAGATGGAGGAATGTCGGCAGGACCTCCTTGAAGATGTAGTACATATGATTTACTAAACCATAGTTCGTCTGACAGGATAACTATTTTATCTTTATCGGGTGGTCTGGTTCTTAGAAATCCAAACCCAGCGTCGTGTGCATCTTTAATACATATATTCAAGTCATATACTTTTACTATTAGACGAGAAAAAAATTCATGCCAGAATTCCCAAGCGTCATTTACTATACCATCATTTAATGTAATATATATTGGCAGAACCTTATGTGTATTACATATTTCTTCAAGTCTAAGCGATAGGCTTGTTTTGCCAACACGACGTTCTCCAATAATTGCTATCATAGGCGGTATTGGTGTTTTAGGGTTTGACAATGAAGATATTTTTTCCTCAATGAAAACAAGTTCATCTTTTCGCCCTGCGAATAGCTCTGGATTTTCAACTGGTAATTTCCAATCGTATGGACTAATTCTTTGATTATTCATTTTACGTTACTCCTATTCAATGTAACTTTGGCTACTGTAGAAGAATAAAATAGTCACTTTAATTCTTAATGCCTATATTACTTCTGTTTTAGAACTGTAAGCCTGTGACATCAATAGTTCAACTATTGTATTAAGTCATAATTATTATGTAAATACCGCTAATTGAAAATGTTCTACTTGCTTAAATATATATACGCCCAATAAAATGAAATAGTTCATTTTCCCTAAAGTTATTCAGGTTATATCACTATGATCCTGCCAAATCAATAGATTACGGACTATTCTAGTAATTAATTATTACCATTTACTTACCAAGTAGCCCCATAATCATCCTTACAACGTCATAGTAGCACTATCTTATCAAAATAACACCCTGACTTAGGTTAAGGGTTTCATTTTTAGCTTTGTGTATCCGCCCCCTTGACAAATAGTTAAAGTAATGGTAAAAGTAGGGGAGAGAGCAAATCCAGAGTAATTAGATCTGCTGATATTTTAAAAATAGAATAGAGATCGAGTCTTCGTCGCCGACGATAGAAACAGAATTGAGCGATGAGGCAGTTCAAAGTATTAAGCAACAGTATCTTTGAATTGTTTCGTCGCTTTTTTATTGGAACAAAAAGTATAGGTTTTATAAATAATGAAGGTAATATCTGCAACTCCATTAAGGATAAGACCACTGGCCATAGAAGAGCTCATAAAGCGCTTTGAGTTGTGTAATGATGCTGAAGGCAAAAGCCCAAACACGATCAGATGGTATAGTGAGCTTCTATCTGCTTACCTCAAATATTTGAAGTACGATAACAAGTCATTAAATATTTCCAGCATCAATGTGGAAAACGCCAGAGGATATATATTATACCTACGGAATCGTAAGAAATATGAGGGCCATCCTTATACCCCTACGCAGGATTCGACTCTCTCAACACAAACGATCCGCGGACATGTACGAACGCTCAAGGTATTTTCATCATGGCTGTATAGGGAAAAACACAATAAGGACAATGTTTTAAAGGATCTAAGGCTACCTAAAGCAGTAATTAAGACTATTATTCCGCTTACTTCTGATGAAATAAAAACCATAATTAGCCATATTGATAGAAGTTCATCTGTCGGATTTCGAAATTACTGTATTTTTATGACTTCCCTTGATAACGGAACCAGAGAGTCAGAAGAGGCAGAAATATTAATGAGCAATATTAGCTTTAAATCACCCGGGCATATTAAAGTAATCGGTAAGGGCAACAAGGAACGGGTTGTGCCAATAGGTGAATCAGTAAAAGCGACCTTATTACACTATATTGATAGTGTCAGGCCCCAACCAATTACTAAAGATGCCTATGACAGGCTTTTTCTTTCAAAGGATGGTAAACCAATCACCGCCAATACTATAAAACTGGTCTTTTCCAGGTTGGCGAAAAAATCTGGAGTGAAACGTCTGCATTTTCATTTGTGCCGCCATACCTTTGCCATTAATTACTTATTAAACGGAGGCGACATGTTCTCACTGAGGGAGATACTTGGCCATACATCTATGGAAATGGTCAACCGATATCTGCACTTTACCAGTGCGCAAATAGCGTTGCAACATCATAAATTCTCGCCGGTAGATCACCTTTCTATTTAGAAAATATAACAAACTAGATATATAAAAAACGCATGATTAATATCAGTATTATGTTAAATATAAGGGGTACCATAATCATGTCCATATACCGTCCAAGTTCTGTCCATATACCGTCCAAGTTCTGTCCAAATGGCCGTCCAAATCATATCCAAATACAACTTATTTTGTTCACGAGTATATAAACACAATATATAAAAACTAAGGCTAATAGGAGGCAAAAATGCAAGAGTTATCAGCCAATAAAAAGATGAAAGTTATGAAATTGTATCTTAGTGGTTATTCCTTTAATGAGGTTGCTAAAAAAGCTGGTGTTGGTAGGGGTTCAATCACAAATATTATTTCAGATCTGAAAGAAGGATTATTCCCGGAGATATCCACCATCCCTGAGGAAATTGAAGAATTAAGGGACCTAGCTATTAGTATTAAGCATAGTGGCCTTTCACCTATCCAGGCGAATATCGGCCTCTCCGTTCTGGAGAAACTGGGTAGCTTGGGAATTGAGCCGACTGAGATTGAGAAATGCCATACCCTGCTGCAAGCCCTCTCCTCTCCGGATAAAGACCTGGCAGTGATGGCCAAATCCATATTAGCTATAGAAGAGGTCAAACAGAATACGGGTCTGAGCCTGGAGGAGCTTGAAGCTAAGGTTGTATCACTAAGACAAGAGTCGGAGCAATTAGCCCCTATCTCCGAAGAGATTGAAATCAGAAAGAAGGAATTAGCACAGCTTGAAACAAACCGGAATAGTTTGATGGGAAAAATCAAAGAACTAAATGACCGTGACATAATTCTCTCTGGTTCTGTTAACAGCCTCGAGGTTAAGGAAGTCCAATTACTTAATCATACGGCTGAATTAGAAGAGCGCGCTCGTGCTGCCGACAAACAACTAAGTGAGGCCAGACGGGATCTTAAGGCTCTGGATAAAATCGGAATGAGTGTACAAGAACTCAACAGGTTTACAGTCAAGCTCAAGGAGGTATCGGCCCACCACGATATAAAACCCGAAGAGCTTTATCGTCGCTTGCTTAAAGAACTGGGGATGCTAGATAAGGGATTAAACCTGGGGTATAAAGTTAAAGAAACTAAAGCTCAGTTGGAAAAAGTCAGAAATGAAATAATCAAAGAGCAGGCTGAAAAAGAAGGGCTACATAGCTATCTCAACCAGTTGATATCAGAAAAAACTAAATTGGAAGCTCAATTAGCTCAGTATCGCAAGCAGTTAGCTCATGATATATCTGCTTTGTCCAGCGCTTCCAAAGAGACTATGCGGGAAATAAACGATAGCTTGAAATCAGGGATAGAGACTTGTCTATCGGAGATTAATAAGCTAGCTGAGGAAGCATTAAGAGTAGGCAAAGAAGTTGGTAAAATGGAAGCCAGTATAGAATCTTCAAACTGGATCAAACCCTTACTTTCGATGGTACGGGGTGATAATGGGCTGGATGACTATCAGGTTAGAGCTATTGGTTTATCAGTATTAAGGAGTATATTGTCATGGTTAAATGAGAACCGTGGGCAAGATATCGACCTGTATTTACTGATAAACAACATGCAAAGCACAATTACGGAGCTTGAGAAATGGAAATCATAAATGACTTAAAAGGCCTCTTAATTAATAAGTCGATAGAGGCAAAGCAGCTTAACAATGCCTTAACGGAATTAGATAGTCGCATCACAAAAGAGGCCGGCTATATTGATAAACTAGATAGGAACGCCAGAATCAGTGCACTAAAAGCAAGGCTGGTAAGTGAAATCGATCGTATCAAACATGAGGAAAGAAGTTCTGAATATATCTTTAATACCAGTAAGGTATACAGTGGTATCCTTGGTTTAGCCATCGGAGGTATCGTTGGGGCTATAGCAAAACAGAATCCCTTATTGTCAGGATTTAGGTTATTCAACACTGAGTTAGATAAGAAAGAAAGTTTTGGCAATGTAATGATTGCCGTAAAAAAGAGCGGCAAATTAGAAGATATCAAGGCGGTATCCATTTCAGGCTTTGTCCGAGAATATAAAACGACTGAATCAAACATAATATCAATTCTTAGAGATAAGGGATATATTGTATTGACACCTAAAGAGTTTTGGGAATTATTACATCGACTCAAAAAGGGTTTAATGGAAGGTAAATATAGATCTGAGAATGAGCAAGTTAAAGCACTACTTCATTGTGTTAATAAGAGGAATAATTGCACAAAACGCTAGACTGTGCAATATTGGCGTCAAAGTATATCCATTCGTAATGATATAAATTACAGACACCATTGTTTCATAGTGCTTAAGGTTATAGACCTCCAAACAGGGAAGTAGTAGACTAGGCTGATATAATAATCGTAATGGAAATCGGCTATCTGGATTATATTAGAATTAATTTCCTGGATACCTATGTAAAGAGTCATCTTATAACGGAGTTAGCTGGTCAAAGCGGTGGTATCCCTGATCAGATAGGTAAAGGCATTGAATACTACAGGAATACAACTGATAGAATTACGACACTTCTAGAAAAATCCATGCCAAGAATAAACGACAAGGAAGGATGAAAGAAGTGGTATATAGAAATCTATCTAAGTCGAAGTATCTCTTGGGTTTGCAATGCCTCAAATATCTCTGGATATCAGTAAACACACCCGAGTTGATACCAGAAGTTGACGATGCTACTCAGTTGAGGTTTGATCAGGGCCATCTTGCTGGAGAACTAGCCAAGAAACTCTTTGGTGGCGGGGTGGATATACCGGTTGATGATTTCGAGGAGAATAAGAAACAAACTAAAATACTACTTAAGAAACGCATACCTCTTTTCGAGGCCGGTATCGCTGCCAAAGGTGTATACTGCAGACCTGACATCTTGAACCCAGTAGATTCCGACTACTGGGATATAATTGAAGTAAAGAGTTCCACAAGTGTAAAAGATGTCAACATCCAAGATGTATCTTTTCAGAAACTGTGCTGTGAGAGAGCAGGTTTAAAGATAAGAGATTGTTTTCTGATGTATATCAACAGTGACTATATCAGAGATGGCGAATTAGAACCGGATAAACTTTTTATCGTAGAGAACATTACTCCCCAAGTTTTTGAAGTATCAGCAGGAATTGAGGAGCGCGTCCAAGGTATGCAGGCTATTTTGTTACAAGGGAATTGTCCTGAGGTAAACATTGGCAGTCACTGTAGTAGCCCATACGATTGCCCGCTTACAGGATGTTGGGATTTCCTACCCGAGGATAGTGTTTTTACTCTTTATCGGGGTGGTAAAAAATCATTCGACCTTTTTAGTAATGGCCTTTTGGCTATCCAGGACATACCAGCTGATTATCCATTAAATGCCAAGCAGTTGATACAAAAAGAAGCAATACAAAAAAGGGAAGCTTTAATAGACAGAAACAGTATTAAAGATTTCCTGTCTAAATTGGAATACCCTTTATATTTCCTGGATTTTGAGACGTTTGGTACCGCTATTCCATTATTTGATGGTACTAAGCCCTATCAAAATATACCATTTCAGTTCTCACTACATAGACAGGATACAGAGGATTCGGCGTTGGAACACTATTCTTATCTGGCTAACGGGACTGATGACCCCCGGCCGGGATTATTATCAGAAATGACAATCAACATAGGAGAAGAAGGTAGCATACTTGTCTATAACCAGGCGTTTGAGAGTGGCATAATCGATAAGTTAGCCACTGCGTTCCCAGACAACAAGGAAAGGTTAGAAAACATCCAAGTTAGACTGATTGACCTGCTGGTTCCATTTAGAAACTTCTCCTACTATCACCCTGCGCAGAATGGTAGTGCATCGATGAAGAAGGTTCTACCGGCAATTACGGGCAAGGGTTACGATGGATTAGATATCAACAAAGGGGATGATGCCAGTGCTGCTTACTACAGAATTACTTACGGTGATGCCACTCAAGATGAGAAGGCTAGGGTAAGAGAGAACCTGGAGAAATATTGTGCGCTGGATACTGAGGGAATGGTGTGGATTATTAATAGCTTAAAAAGTATGACTTAATTATACTGATATCGAAATCATTTGGGGAATATACGGCACTTTAATGAAATAATGGAGTATTGAATTATCCCATGGCGAGCAATCAACCACAATGGACCACAAGGATGTACCCTGGAAAGACGGGGCGAGATCATCTTGGATTGGGCAGCGTTTCTTCAAATCAAATACTACAGGTGCTTTCTCCAGGCGTTTATGTTCTCACTATACACCCAAGATACTGCAGTTTTTATGTTTTTCTACTCGATGAGTTTTGGAGGCGTGAATTGCCGCGCAGTAGGAAGGCATGGGCGAAATTTTACAGGCCACGCGAGTTTATTTTCTCACTTGGAGCGAAACTCTGCAACCAACCCAATCATGGAGAGATGCGTAACGTCGTGGGATCGGAAAAAACAAGCCCGCTTGCTGCTAAACAACAGGAGTCTTATAACACTACATTCCATTACATTGATAGCGATCTAGGCGGATACGGTCTTTATTATCGAACCATGATGGATGAATTAGAATTGATTCATCGTGGAGGGTTTGGATTCCAATACCCGGTAGATATACCATCGAAAAAAGGCAAAGAGCTTGCTAGTGCCTTTAGAAATGAGGTCTTCGACACTTCCTATTATCGAAACTATTTTAACACGGACGCCGTTGACGTACCTATTGAAGATATTAAGGAGTACATTGACAAAGCATGTCTCTGTCAATTGGGTTCAAGTAATGCCAACGATAGAGAGCTCCTACTAGGCACATTTCTTCATCAAGGAGTCGAACCGGGCGCTCGACTCTCCACGTTCAGAATGTTCCTCGATATAGCATCAAAGACTCAGGGTTATCGGATAGATCAAGGTACTTTTCGTCAACTGATCTACTTTCAAGCTGCAACAAACGGGTCCACCTATAAACCTTTATCTGACGTCGAAAATACCTACCTTTTGTGGCGTATGTACCAGGCGCGCGAGTATTACGCTTTCGCACTCAATTCACTTTGGTATTACTTGTGTTGGTGGGGTGTCGAAGAGAACGGCACTATTCATCCAAAAAGATTTAATGAGATCGAAAAACATATAGATCAATCGTTAAACTTCGACAGATTCGCAGATAAATTTGATATCCCGTGTCCTCGATTGAAATCGGACAGTAAGTTTCAGTCACTCCTTGACTGGTTGATCACTTTGTCGGATGCAACCGAATCAAACTTCGATATGTCTTGCTCCATTGGTTCTCCAGTACATGAACACATGCTCTATTCGACTGCGAACACCGATAGACATGACAGTTGTGTCATGATTGCTGGAATGATGGTTTTGCTCAGTCTGGTATTCTTGCGTTTTGGCCGACCCGAATGTTGGACAAAGCCAGAGTGGTTCATTTCACGCATGGGTTCTGAAGATCGCCTTAGTCTGGATAGATTCGTGCGGACTCTAAGGTCGAAATTTAACAACGACTCTCCGACAATTGGAGACGTGGCAAAATGGGTATTAAACGATTATATAATAAAACAACACCAAGTAGTGGCATCTACCAAGTGGCCCGATAATACTTTCCGCTTCCGTCAAGAGGGCGATCGTCTTCAATTCTTCGAACTCGAAAACAATATTAGCTTTAACGATTCCCGTTTTGAGGCTCTTAGTACGACTCTCAATGAACTGGGTTTATGCGGCAAATTCGACAACGAGCAACACCCCCTATCCATTAATGGTGAGAAACTACTAGTTGAAGGTGACTTGAGATGAATTCAATCGAGTTACCGAAGCGGCTAGAAGGTGATTGGGAACATGCTTTTTTATTTACCTATAGCCTAGATGTGCCCTTCTTCGAAAATCTCCTTCGACGACAGTTTTCAGAGCAGTGTCGCAACCAGGTAATCTTATCTGACAGCCGATCTTTCTTAAAGGCTTGTCGCTCATATACAGGTGATAGAAGAGTTAAGTACATGAATCAAACATATGTTGTGGACTCGATCAATTGCCATCGTGCCGCACACATGAAGATCATTATGCTAGTGAATCCAGAGAGTGGTAGACTTCTCGTTGGAAGCGGGAATCTTAATTATCAAGGCTATGCCTCTGATGGTGAGATTTTTACTGAATATAATTATAACGCTAAAAACCGAGAGTCGTTAAACGCATTTACCGCAGTGAGGGAACTTCTCGAAGCAATCATCTCATACCGATACGTCGGAAACGCAGCTAATCGTCGGATATCATACATGCTCGAGAATACTAATTGGCTGTTTCAATCACCCTCGAACAATATCAGACCGGTAAGAAACAATCTGAGCGAGAGTTTTCTGAGTCAACTACAAAAGGAAATTGGCAGCGATGTCGTTGAAGAATTATGGATATTATCACCATTTTTCGACGAAAGAGCAATCGCGTTGAGAGAGTTGCTTATTTTATTAAAACCCGCTAAATCGATTCTATTAGTCCAACCAGGTTATACATCTGTAAAACTTGAAGCGTTGGTAAGTGTGCTATCAGACAATGGTGAAAAGTGGGGCATTTGCCCATTTAGCAAATTCACAGACAACTCGTATGTTCACGCTAAGATGTATCTTCTCAAAACAAAAGATCGCGCCATTTGCCTACAAGGATCACCTAATCTTTCACAAGTCGCATTCTTGCTAAATGTGCCACATGGCAATATTGAAGTAGCTAACATGCTAACCGGTTCTAGGAACGATTTTGATCACATTATTAGACATTTAAAAATAGGTAACCAGCCAGCAGATCTTAATGATTTGGATTTAAGCTATAAAAGTGACGATGATTATCTAGGTGGGGACTCTGAACTATGGCATGTAGTACGTGCCGAATACCAATCATACAGGCTGCGTTTGTATTATTCCGGTGAATTGCCTGACCTTTCGTTGGCAAAACTCGGAATTAACGACACTCTATTTGAGTTAAAAGATCTGCAAATTAATACCGACTGTATTGATATATCAATACAGAGTGATCTTTCGGAATTATTGGATCGTCCGGAATCGTTTAGTATTATTTACTTTGACGGAACTCAGGAGTGCGCTACCAATCCGGTCTTCGCATGCAATTTATTTGCCCTTGAAGCGGCGATCGGATGCGAAACTAAGAGCGACAAATTGAGTTTTGTTGGTGGTTTGCAACTCGAAGACGAGGATTTGGAAGCGCTTCTAATCCAATTGGAGGCAGCTCTGGTTATTGACATACACAGTATATGGAAGCCAACAAAGCGAACTTACAAAACACTAAGGGGAGATATTCTAGACGAAGAACAAACAATTAAATACGAAGACATTGATTACGGTGCTCTCGAACATCAAGAGAAAATACAGCAATACAGAAGGAAGCGAGATAGTAGATCTTATCCTTTATCACGACTTCAGATAATTCTAGAATCAATCGCCGGTCATTTACCAAGTCTTAGAATTACACGCTCAAGTGTACCTATAGAGAAGAAGATAGACGACAGGGCAAATGAAATTGAATTGGAATCCGAACAGGATCTTCTTGCAGAGGAAAAGAGAAAGACAGAACACGGTAATATGTGGGACAAGCGAATTTCGGGATACTTGGGGAGGTTTATCAAGCGATATTTAAAAGGAATACGCAGCCCCGATTTTCGGAAGATTGCCGGTGTTGAGATAATGGCGAAGAATTATGTAATTTTTTCACATATACTCTGGATACTATTTGGAAAGGACTTTCTAGAACACGAGCACATAACGGAAAGTATTAGGGAAGTAAATGATCTTTTTTGGGGAAAAGAAGACCAATTGGGTTATTTTGATGGACTGTCAGGGGAAGAGAGAGTTCCTTTTCTGGAAATATTAACCGAAAATAATGCAGACGCTCAGACAATAGCGTCCCTTTACTACAGTGCGTATCTTGCTCGGAGTCAAAACTGGGAACAACTGCGCTTTGATTTGCGTGACTGTTGCCGAAGAATATTCCAAAAATCACCTTTTAAGATAACAGAGTGTATGCTAAACAAAAGCACAGAGATAATATCCGATCTAGTACCTTATGAAAGTCCGTCACCAGCGATAGTTCTAGATGAGCTATTGGAACTTACTAGATTTAACACTCGGGCTAAATTCCTAAAGAACTTAGAGATACATTTTGGCCATAAGAGTTGCTCTTTTCAGAGGGTAACAGTAACGAGGGATAGAATAGAAAGGGGATATAGAGCCGATTGTCTTGAAATTTCTGAAAAGGGTAATATACCAAGTAACAATATCCTCGAAGGTATATTGCAGGATTGGCTTCTATTCGAAAAGCTAGACTATTATCGGATTCACGTTGGTAAGATAAAGAGAGTCATCTACGATGTCAAGAAACCAGCAATCATTTATTATGATGGATTGAGGGAAACAGAAACGGAAATTCATAAAGTAGTTCGTCCAAAAGAATTTCCTTGGGAGAAAAAATTGTTGGAGATCAATTTGAATCTAGACAAAAGAAGCCCAAATATTACTTAATATAAAGATATTTGGTAAATGTGTTAAATGATTTTACTTTAAAATGTTAATGAGAAGGCAGGAAGGAGGATTTGCCCATGGGTAAAATACGCACTCAAACAGGCGGCTTCTTTTATGCTAAGTACCAATTTAAGCGTAGCATTCTAGAAAATGCCTTGGTAAGTAACTATACTACCAGCGATCAGGCTGCAGCTTTAGAGCATTTCGGTGGCTGTGCCTTTTGTGGTACACGGCATGCTCCCAGGAATGATCATCTGGTGGCTGTATTTGAATGTGGAGATTTTGTCCGTCAAAACGTCGTACCGGCTTGCCAAGAGTGCGATGACTCAAAAGGGCGGAAAGAGTATCACGATTGGATGCGCCATTCTAAGTCTGTGAAATCGCTGAAGCGACGCCTCGGCATGTCCTCGGACCAAATTGAGGAAAGAATAGAGAAGATCGAGAAGTGGCAGGCCGGGTATGTGTGCGGAGACGAAGAGGCATTATTTGAGTTTGATTATCCGAGGTATCTCGACATCCTCAAAAAAATGGAGGCTCTCTGCCAGGAAGCCGAGGTATTAGCCTCAAGGGCCAATGCGAGACGCATTAAGGAGCGTGGCGGTTAGCTACCCTTTCCCCCGTTAGAACAGACACTATGTTTGGATATTGACGGCTGTTAAAGTCCTAATAGGCTAAGGCTAGGTGCCAAGGGAGTTGAATCGTAGCACCGGTCTGGCACGAGGGTGGTTTTCAATGACAGTCCAGGACGATATGGCTACCTTGGCCGGGACAGAGGGCGTTATAGCAGCATTCGGAAACTTCAAGGTTGGGTATCGGATCCTCGACCATGCGAGCAATATGAACGTTCAACGCCTGGTCGAGCTTCACGCTGAAGCTGGCCTTGTTGGCTATAAAGTCCATAAGCAGGTTGGCGGATATTGCATGCGACCAGCCAATAAGGCCATCGTACTGCTTACTGAAAGCGCATAGTAAGGGATAAAAAGTAAACAAAGAGAGCGGCTAAACGGCCGCTCTCTTTCTATTCGGTTATATACAGGGGGGCAGGTGGCTAAACTTAGTGAAATAAATTACCCAGGAGTCGGTTCAACCAGTAGATAAACCCCCGTACCTTGACTATGCTCTTATATTCCTTTTAGACAATCCACTGCGTTGCTATGCGGCGTACGCTTCATAATATGATGTCTTGTATCATATTCGGTTTAGTGCTAGTATTTTACCTATTCAAAGAGACTTGTTTCCTGTATCAAGTCCAGAGATTGACTTGAAGTATGCCAACTCGATTAGTTAGCTATTGCACTAGCCAACAGGAAGCCTCGGTATTGGTAAAGAAATCAATACCAAAGGAGGCGTGGGTGTAGTTATATGGCTTTATCTCTTAACAAACCGAAGCTTGACAACCTTGCCAGCGAAATCTGGAAATCTGCCGAACGCCTGCGTGGTAAGTTCAAGGCGTACGAATACCAGAGTGTCATCCTGCCCATCATCGTCATCCGGCGTCTGGAGTGCGTGTTGTTGGCATGGCGCGAGGCTAAGAGCGTCGAGGTGCTGGCTAAGCGGCCTAAGCTCACCGACAAGGAACTTGCCAAGCTGGTCAAGGAACTCGAACTGAATCCACAGCAGTCGCCATTTTCGAACAAAACCCAATGGACGCTACGCCGAGTCTACGAGGAAGATCACACGCTGCTGGAAGAGAACTTCCGCGACTACATCAACGGCTTCTCGAAGAATATTGACGACATTATCGAGCACTTCAAATACCGCGCCACTATCGGTACAATGGTGAAGAACAATAGGCTCGCCCCGATCCTGAATCAATATAAGGAACTAGAGCTTGGTCCGAGTCAACTCTCTGGCTTAGAAATGGGCTACATCTACGAAGAACTGCTGAGGCGCTTCTCAGAGCAAAGTGGCGAGGAGGCCGGAGAACACTTCACCCCGCGCGAAGTCATTCGGCTTATGGTAGAGTTGCTGGAAATTCCAATCCCTGACCATCACGTATCCATCTACGACCCTGCCTGCGGTACCGGTGGAATGCTATCTGTGGCCAAGGAACACCTGCTCGAGCGTGCTGCCACACCCGCACAGCGGGACAACGTCGAGAAGTTCGTCACCGTCCACGGACAGGAGCTTTCCCCAACGAACTACGCTATTTGTCAGGCTGATCTGCTCATTAAGAACGACCAGCAGACCAAAGTCTTTCTCGGCAATTCGCTCATCCCTCATGAGACGCACAGCAATGAGCCAGGAGACCAACTCCCCGAGGATAAATTCCGCTTCGATTTCATGCTAAGCAATCCGCCATTCGGCGTCACCTGGGGTGGTAAGGATGGATACGAGAAGGAAGCCCGTAAATTAACGACCCGCTATCAGGCCGGCATACCGCGCGTGAACGACGGCGCGTTGCTGTTCCTGCAAACTATGTTGAGCAAGATGCAGCTGCCAGAGAAGGGTGGCAGTCACATTGCCATTATCTTCAATGGCTCGCCGCTCTCAAATGGAGACTGCGGCTCAGGCGAGAGCGAAATCCGTCGCTGGATACTGGGACACGATTGGCTTGATGCCATTATAATGCTACCCGGCGAGCTTTTCTACAACACCCCTATTTTCACCTACATTTGGTTGTTGCGAAATGAGAAACCTGCCAGTCATCGTGGGCGCGTGATGCTCATCGATGCTCGCCAGCAATTCGAGAAAGAGCCGAAATCCTTTGGGAACAAGCGGAACCGGATGACTGACGCTCACCGGCAATGGATCATAGAGCGTTACCATAATGGCTGGGAAGCCGGTTTTGAAGATGCGCAGGTGAAGCTGTTTTACGAGAAGGACTTCGCGTTCCATAAAGTAAAAGTAGTGTTCTGGCAGACCGACCAGCATGACCATCCAGTCATCATCACTGAGCCTTACGAGAAAGCGTTCGTTCCCACCAACCTCGCTAGGGAGCAGAAGTTCTATGACAGCGATCTTACCTTCCGTATGATCGTGGAGTCCGATAGTAAAGAGAAAACCGTGGAGTTCATCCTCAAACCAGCCGATAGCGTCGCGAAGAAATTCAAAGCTGCCTTAGAAGACAGGCCAAAAATTCTCTCCGTCGAATGGACGCATCGGCATTACGTGAAGGATGACGAACACATCCCTCATGGTGAGGATATCACGGCTTTCCTGAAGCGAGAAATTGCCAAGCCCATCATCCGTTGGGAGGACAGCCCACAACTCGGCTATAAAATCCTGCCCAACAAATACTTTTATATTTACCAGGCGCCCATACCTGCCAAAGAATTACTCGCAGAGTTATGGAAACTGGAAGAGGAGGCGAAGAAGATACTGGGGGCACTACCCACATGACCTCCGCAAATCATAAAGGTACATCGTCGGAGCTAAGTGTCTTCGGAGCTGCGCCTGATGGCTGGGTGGTGGACCGTATCCGGGATCGACTGGTCTCTATCATCGGGGGGGAGTGGGGCGATGACCCAGATGCCCATGACGAAGGGATTCTCATCCCGGTAATTCGGGTCGCCGACATTCGAAGAATAGACCTAAATACGGATAATCTGACGATCCGTCGTATCAGGGAATCGAAGCTCACCGGTCGCCTGATTGGGTCGCGTACGGTATTGTTGGAAAAATCCGGTGGTGGTGAACAGACACCTGTTGGTCGCGCGGTACGCTGCCGTGTGATTAACTTTGACGCGATTTGCACAAATTTCATGGCAAAGATCGACTGCGGGCCATACCTCGATCCATCGTTTCTTGTTTACCTTTTTGATGCTCTTTATACGTGTGGAGTCAATGGCGCGTGCATTCAACAAACGACGGGTATCCAGAATTTGCGCGCCCTCGATTACTTGAACACAAAGGTTGCGTTTCCACAGCTATCTGAGCAAGTCCGCATCGCCGCATTTCTCGATGCAAAGTGCTCGTTGCTCGGAGACGTCGTCTCCACGGTCGCAATGCCTGATAACGGAACGACTCGAGTTGGTGTTCTAAACAAGCAGATGTACGTCTTGATCGCATACGAAAGGTCTCTCATCCACGAATGCGTCACCGGCCAACGGCGAATTTCGGAAACGGATGTGAAGCGAGCGCAAGTGCATGGCTAAGAAGAAAGCCCTCGAGCTTACCTTTCAGCAACATATCGCAAACTTCCTTGTTCGCGTGAATGGTTATGGTGTGCTCGAACAGTCCGACATCACCGATACCGAGCATTTCATCGCTGAGGACCAACTCTGGGCCTTTTTCACGGCCACACAGGTCGACACGCTCACAAAGCTTACGGACGAGTATGGAACTGATACACGGGACGAGGTATTCAAGGCCTTGCATAAGGAACTAGGGTACACGCCCTTATGGATGCTCCTTCGTCACGGGCTAAAGGTGCGCGGACTGGAGTTCCGGCTGTTCTATCCCAAGCCCCGCTCCATCGAGAGCGTCGCCGTCAAGAAACACGGCGAAAACCGAATCACCTTCCGCCCGCATTTCTATTTCGGCGAGGCTAACCAAGAAATCGATTTCGTCTTCTTCCTTAACGGTTTGCCCATTGTGGCGCTGGAGTTGAAGCACGAGAGGAACCAAACCGTGCATGACGCCGTTACACAGTTCGCCGCCCGCGACCACACATGTAAAATCTTCCAGCATCCATTCCTCTACCTCGCCGCCGACACCAGCGACGTGATGACCGCTACGGACCCGCGCAGGGAACAGAACTTCCGCTGGCACAACACCGGACTGACGAATGAAGCCCTCACCAAGAATGGCCGTGAATACCCGGTTGAGTTTCTCTATCGCGATGTGCTGGCGAAGGACCAGTTATTCGAAGCACTCTCGTTCTTTCTCATCCGTGTGCCCCAGCGAAACGCGGAGGAGGACAAGCCAGAGCGTCCGGCCTTCACCCTATTCCCGCGCTACCACCAGAGTCGCACGGTACGTAAAGTAGCGGAAGACATCTCGGAGCAATTCACTGCGAAGGCCGACATCGGCCGTAAGTATCTCGTCAATCATTCGGCGGGCAGTGGGAAGACACTAACCATTTGCTGGCTGGCAGACCGCCTCCACAGCCTATTCAAGCCCGGCACGAGCCAGAAACTCGTAGACCTGGTGTTCATACTCACGGACCGGAAATCCCTCGATACTAATATCAAGGACGAGGTCGAAAACTTTACACATCTCAAGGGTGTCGTTGGCTTGGCACGTAAAGCTGAGGACCTGCCACGCTTTCTCGGGGAGCGTAGGCCAATCATTGTTACCACTCAACAAAAGTTCGCCTGGGTGCTGGAAGAGATCGAGAACAATCCAGAACTGAAAAACTTTCGAGTCGCCTTCTTGATTGATGAAGCCCACCGTTCGCAGGAAGGCCAGATGGGTGCGGCTATCCGGTTACCGTTCCGCAAGAAGCCAGACGAGCCCGACGACGACGCTCCTGAGCCAGATCCGCAAGAGCAACTTGCTAAGATCATCCGTGAGCATGACCTCAATCAGATGATCGTCGCATTCACCGCCACGCCTGCACCAGCAACCGTCACCCTATTCGGTGAGCCGTTCGATACCTACTCCGAGGCCGAGGCCATCGCTGAAGGCTACATCGTGGATGTGGCGGCTAGCATCATTTCCTACAAGACGCTCTACAACCTGCATTGCCCAGTCGTTCCCAAATTGGAGGAAGAGAGGCTATATCCCAAGGGAGTCGTATCCAAAGCGCTCCAGAACGTGGCCTACCAGGATGATGGCCTCATCCAGTACAAAGCCGAGGTGATGTTGCGCATCTTCGAGAAGGACGTGATGCCGCTTATCGGCGGACGCGCCAAAGCTATGGTCGTGACAACATCCCGTGTGGCCGGACTGCGCTATTTCCAGATCATCAAGGAAAAGCTTGAGGAGCGCGGCGCTGCCTATAAGGCGCTCTATGCTTTCTCGGATTTTGTCCATCCGGAGACCAACGCAGCGATCTCCGAACATGCGGTCAACGAATTGAAGGATGGTGAGTTGATCGAGGAGCGGTTCGAGGGCGATGATTATCGCCTGATGATTGTGGCCAACAAGTTCCAGACAGGTTTCGATCAGCCTTTACTAGCCGGCATGTTCCTAGACAAGCCGGTCATGGAACGCAACGCCGTGCAGACGCTGTCACGGTTGAACCGCTGCTATGAAGGCAAGGATCGTGTCGTCGTAGTGGACTTCACCAACAACGCCAAGGCGATCCTCAGGGCGTTTGTCAAATACCGAAGAGGCACGCCCTTCGAGCCGGAAGAGCCGGACCAAGAGCTTTGCCCGAAATTGCACACCAAGATTCTGGCTGTGGGGGTGTTCACACAGAAGGATGCCGCTGATTTCGCAAAGCAGCTCGAGACAGGTACGGATGCACAAGTGCAGTCTTCGGTCAAGGCGTTGCGGAATCGCTTTCAGGAGAAGCTCACTGTTCTGGAGGAACGTAAGGGATTTGTTTTCCTGCTCGCCCGCTTCGTGAAGAGCTTTCATTTCCTTACTTGTTTCTTTACCTTTATGCCAGAGATTAAGCAATTCGCCACGTTTGCCGAATACGTTGGCCCGCAGCTAATCAAGGCAGGCAGTGTGTCCGAGCTAATGAAACAGATTCGCCAAACCGATGTCATTAAGGCCGCCGTCGAGTATCAGGGCGTAGAGACTGGCGGGGGGACGGTTAAACTCAGATCGGGCGGTGGCAAGAGGGGCTTAAGCCCGCCCCCGAAGAAAGTGTCTGTACAGGATATGATCGCTGAGATCCAAGTCAGATTCGACATCAGCGACGAGGAAGCTCTCTACATAAAGCAGGTCACGGAGGAAAAAGCCGCCGACCCTGTCATACACAGCACCGTCTGTGCACATCGGGAGGACCGCTCCTACCTCAACGGCGCTTATCGTGGCCTGGTAAATGGAGAAATCCAATATACCTATGACAAACTGGGGCGCTATGAGGAGCTATCTGACCTTAAATACATCGACATCGGCGGTATTTTCGATATCATGGCAGTGACGGTGATTGAAAGCCACCTAGTCCCTGTGTAAAGTCAGTTGTAGATGATGATTGACTTGCGAGTTCTTTATATAAATTGCTATTATGAGCGTGCAAGAGGAGGTAAGCTAATGAGCCCTAATCGTAAGCATCGTAAATTGCCAACGGCCGGTTCTTCTTATGAACACAAATATAAAGGGAAAGTAGTCCGTATGGATTTGGCAAGAATCAAGGACACGACAGTGTATCGAGTTTCAGGCATCGACTACTCCTCACCTAGTGCAGCGGCCAAATCAATAACCGGCACAGAAACAAATGGCTGGAAGTTTTGGCATATGGAATAGATAAATGAGCCTTTCTGGTGCTCCCTTATCAACTGAAATAGAAACACAGCCAATTATATGTTGTTTCAGATGGAGTTAGGACCTGCTCAGTCTCCCCATCTAGTCGTAGCTGGATTTGACGTTCACTTAGTCGTTGACCCTAAAAAGCGACGGACTGAACGGCGGCGCGGAGGGGATAATGTATATCCGCATAGTTATTGCAGAACTAATCACCAAAGCCCATATCTATGCAGAATAGCTCTATGATCTTGGGAATGAGCCCACTGACACCAATCTTTAAAAGTACTATTTCATCCCCGTTACTTGTGCGTACAGATCTAAACTTCGTATTAGTCTTCCTTAGAAGACGCAATAATTCACGTTGCTCTTTTTCGGTTAGGGCATAAAAGCCTCTTGTTTGGTGCTGGATATCTTTATCTTTCATGTAACGTATTATGACAAAAAACAAGGTTAACTGCAATAGGAAAGATGCAATAAGTGAAATTGAGGTATCAATTATCTAATAATGTAAAGTTTTTATATAGGCATTATATGTAGTTGATAAAAACTGAACAATCTACGGAAGTTGTATCAGGTGCTTTGCCGTTCCCCGTACCGCTTTCTGTCGGTGGTAGCAGTTGTAATTAGTCGTGTCCAATCGTAGATTGAGGGGTCGAAACCGATGGTGTAACCATCTCAGACTATATGGGACGTCGTACCTAGCTCATTATCCGAAGACCGGTGCTCTGTCTGGTGGACTTCCCCACCTTAAAGCACTATCAGGTCATAGTGTGTGTTCCTCGCTTGACTTCCAGATGCATAGGAGTCACATTAAGCCAGATTGTTCAGCTATAGAGTCCCCAAATAAAGTTTGGGGACTCTATACTATTTGCTACCAATATAAGGTTAGCGTAGACTAATACGGTCCATTGGCGAATACCTTTGATGCTGTATAGCAACATGGCTTGATGCCAGGGTTATATAGCGCCTCACCATTTCCAGTGTGGAGTGTCCTAGGATCTGTTGCAAGGTGAAAACATCACCACCATTAATTAAAAACCTTGTAGCAAATGTATGCCTACAAAGATGAGCATGCAATCGAGATACTCCAGATATTCTGGCTAACCTGGCAAACATCAGCTTAATGCTGTTTTCAGTTAAAGGCTTTCCATAAATAGATAGAAACGCATTGTTTAATCCGGGGCAAGCTTGTTGTGGCCTATATCTGAAAATATATCTCTGTAAAACCTTCTGGGCATTTTTTCCCATAGGTACGATACGCTCCTTTCTACCTTTACCGATTACCTTTAGAAATCCTTCATCCATGTGAACATCTTCCATCTTCAGATTAATGAGTTCCCCCATTCTTAGACCGGTATCCAGTAGAAGTATCAAGATGGTTTGATTCCTGGCCTGAGAGTGGTTATGCAAGTTCAATGTATTCAATATTGTTAATATTTCTTCATCAGATAACGTAGACACAACTTTCTTCGCTAACTTTGGTGGCTTTAAGTCTTTGGCTATGTTGGCCTCTGTTAATCCTTCCCTTACCAGCCAGCTGAAGAAAGCCCGAAGAGTTCTAACATGGCCATGTACCGTTGTTGTCGATAATAGCTCATTTTGCACAGGGGTATAAGGATGATTCTCGTATTTATTCCTCTTGAGTAGATAGATAATGTATTCTCGTAATAACATTATGTCAAGTTTCTCTATTGAATCAGGCAGGTGCCTACTCTTGAGATAACTATGGAAACGTCTGAGATTGTCTGAATACCAGGTTATTGTTCTGGGGCTTTTGCCCTCTGCCCTATTGCAGAGTTCGTAGTAGTTTATGAGTTCAGATAGATTGTGTACCTTTTCTTGATTACTTGTATTAGTCATGCTGGATCTTAATCTCCCATATTATTATTATCGGTTCAGACCCAGCGCTTGAAAAAGAATCAGGGTGTCAAGCCAAATCAGGGTGTCTAAATGGGTATATTCACCTCCTTTCGTGCCTAGACTAACACTCCAATACTTTTAATCAGGGTGTCACAGGTTCGAGACCTGTACGGCCTACAATTAAGTAAATTCAAAGCTAAAACTGCTGGAATCGGCCTAAAAGAGGCCGATTTTTTATTGGCCTCACCCGAATTGTCAACCTGATTTTATAACTCGTGTCAACCTGATTTTTGAGGAGGCCGGTATGAAAACCAGCAAATTAGAGCTTGAAAACCTGATCCAGGGCTTCATTCTCGCATACCAAGCGGAGGGAAAAAGCCCTAACACTATCGAGTGGTACCGAAACTTTATAACCAGATTCTTGCGATTTCTTAAATCGAATAGCTACCCTACAAAAATACGTTATATCAATAAAGACCACATAAGAGCGTTTATCAGGTATCTACAGACTGAAGCCAGAACACCATACAAAGAAAGGCCACTCTCACAGGCCACGGTCCAGGGGTATGTTCGTACCTTGAAAGCATTTTATTCCTGGGTATCTAGAGAAGAGTATATCGCTAGTAATCCGATGGCCAAAATACCGGTCCCCCGTGCGATAAATAAGCTAATAGATACCTTTTCTACGGAACAAATAACAAGGCTAATTGTAGTCTGCCGGCAGGCTAACGGTATCGGCTACCGCAACCTCGTAATTATACTCATTATATTAGACTGCGGGCTTAGAGTCTCAGAACTGGTTAATATAAAACTTGAGGACCTAAACCTCTCTGAGGGGCAAATCAGGCTCCGCGTTACCAAGGGGAACCGCGAGAGAATGGTGCCCATAGGAAGTTTAGCACAGAAAATGCTGTGGAAATATGTAAACCAGTACAGGGCTCAGCCATTGACCGGTAAAGTCACAGGTCTTTTTCTAAATGATAACGGACTGCCATTACGCAAAAGCGGTGTCCAGCAGATGCTCAGGCGTTATGGAAGTAAAGCGGGTATATCAGTTGTCAGATGCTCCCCGCATTCCCTGAGGCATACCTTTGCCAAAAATTACCTCATGAACGGTGGTGATATCTTCAGCCTACAAAAAATTTTGGGGCACTCAAGCCTGGCTTCGGTTAGAAGGTATCTTAACCTTTTTGACATAGACATCAAGAAACAACATCAACGCTTTTCCCCGGTCGATACAATGGCTGAAAATAATAGCCTTTACCCTGTTCACCGCTTCGTTACCGGCAAGGGTAATGGGCTAAATAAATCATATCATGGGAGGTGGTAAATTATGGTTTTGTATATCCTCATCCCTAACGGTCAGATAGTCAGACTGGTCAGATAGAAAAGGGTAATAAATAATGAAAACTGAACGTAATAACGGTTAAATTAATGCTGATAAATATCACTTGTATTTAAGGATATCTATACAAAAGGAGCATAAATAATGAATGAATTAAGTCTGGCGACAAGACGGCGGGTAATCAAGTTATTCCTTGAAGGGTTAGCTTATGACGATATCGCCCTAAAGCTTGGAATAAGTCATGGATCTGTGGTTAATATTATCTATGAATTTAGAGAGGGAGACTTCTCCCTGACACAAAATATCAATGAATATATAGATACCCTAAGAAAGCTGGCGGTAGATATCAGAAAAAGTGATACCAGTGCTGCCGAGGTTTTATGTTGCCGCAATATCTATAACAAAGTAAGGAAAATGGGTGTGGACAATGAACAGGTCGATATGTGGCTGGATGTTACCAGGGAAGTTGCCTCCGCTTCCAACTCCGGTAAAGAGTTTGCTAGTGCGGCACTTGAGCTGGCACAGCTTTCCTCCGAAAACGGCCTTCGTTACAGTGAAGCAGTATCTAACTGCAGGGAAAACTACCAGTATCTGGTTAAACAAAGGGAGTATATAGTTGATGTTAGCAAAGAACTTGAGAAGATCAATCAAGATAAAGAACAGCTAAAACAAGAATTGGATGCACTTAAAAATACATTGGAAACAGCCCGTTCGAATTACAAAAAACAGCGAACCGAACTTGATTCCGCTCAGAACCTGTATCTTGTCAAAAATAAACTGAGCCGGGATAGAATTATTGAGGTTATCGCTGTGGTTGAGTCGGGGTTTTCTGAATTAACCTTATCACCTGATGATATAAAGGAGATGAGGAAGCGGATAGTAGATTGTGGTTCCTTATATAGATTAGTGCAACAACTCAAGAAAAAAACAGAAGAAGAAAGACTAGAAATTAATAAACTAGATGATCTTCGTGACAAATACCAGTTGGAGTGCACAAATTTGGTAAGATACGAACAACAACTCTCCACCAAAGTTTCTGGAAAACTAGAATTTGAAAAGGAACTTAACGAAAAGATTGATTCTACGAGACTGGAACTATCGGATCTTAGAGATGACTGCTTAACAAAGATAGAAAACCTTAATATATCACAGCTGATTATGGATTTTCTGTTAAGTAAGAACGGGATAAGCAACAATAGGCTGGATGATCTTGTAAACATATTTGTTGTACTGAGGCAAAAACGAATCGGTATCGAGCCTAAAAGGATAACCGACGCAGATGGCAATCTTATTTGCGAATGTTCGTTACCGAGACCTTTTAGCGATCTTGAAAGTAGTAAGGTAAACACAGAACATGCCAGGAGAGAATTCGCACACTTACTCACGCCTATGGTAAAAGACCAATTCGTCTCTCGTTATGATTATGATTTGGCTGAGTTTAACCACAATGTTTCAGGGAAGCTAAATGTATTGACAGCTATTACAGAGACTATGAAAAAAGAAATGGAAAGGCGTCGGCTTTAGCATAATTACTGCTGTAATATAGTAATATCTAGCAAATTGTTTGACTTTATTCTAGCTTTTATGTTATTAATTACCTGTAAAACTTAATAGCAGAAACGAATAAGAGGGGCCGCAATTGCGGCCCCTCTTTTATATTGAGAATATTGTAAGGTAATTATATGGACAAGGTAACAATAATGAATCAAAAAAAGAATTCGACACGATTGGAAGTAGAAGAGAAACTTGCCAGCTACAAGTTCAGCCTTCAAGCATCCAATAGGAGTAGTAAGACGATTTCATGGTACATGGATATATTGCGAGACTTTTTCTCTAAGTATGAGAAAATTAACGAGCAATTGAAACCAATGCATGAATTTAACAGGGAAGACCTCCGGGTATATATCCGGCATTTACAAAATTCTACCAAGTGGCCCAATAGACAACCAGCCGGCAAGGATTACGGTAAACTGTCACCCTATACAATTCAAGGTAAAGTCAGGGCGATAAAAGCTTATTGGGGTTGGCTACTCAAAGAAGAATACATTGATGGCAATCCCTATGCTGGGTTTACATTGCCTAAGGTTCCACAAAACCTGGTTAAAACAATAACACCGGAGCAGTTTAATCGATATATTTCATTTATAGACAGAAGTACACCTGAAGGTTTCATGTACTTCCTCTTGGTATTGCTTATATTCGGACATGGTTTTCGAATCTCGGAAGTACTTAACATTAAAATAAACGATATCGATATGCTACATCATTTTGTTCGTATAATGGGCAAGGGTTTGTTTGAAAGAAGCGTACCTATAGTACCAATAGCTAAAAGGCATACAGAGAAGTATATAAAAGTCTTCCGCCCCAAGATTGCCCTGGATGACTCTCCTTATCTATTTTCTGACCGCGACGGAAAACCTATAACTGTTAATCGCATTCAACAATATATGAGACGTAAAGCAATTCAAGCCGGTTTTACTGATATTAGGATCACTCCTCATATTCTACGTCATTCGTTTGCAACCGAATATCTTAGAAATGGTGGCGAAACGTACCGGTTAAAGGAAATATTGGGGCACAAAGATATCTCAACAACACAGAAATATTTACATTTAGAACGACAAGACTTGCAAAAAGAGATTATTGAATTCTCCCCCTTAGTGCAAATGAATCTTAGAAGCTAATAATAAAGTTATATTTATACACAAAACGATGAATTGTGTAGACTACCACATGGTGATATTGACAATGCCTATTTCGGGGAGTAGATTTACCCTGTAGTTTATTACAATTGAATATCGCCTGGGTGGGTGGATGAGGCGAAGAACATAAGGGCACTAGTTCGCTAATTAAAGCGTTGCTGGTGCCTTTTTGATTATTTAGAAACAAGATAGGGAGATGTGAAGATGAAAAGGTTCTTGTGTAAATCGTCAGGGAAAATGGGACAGTTCTGGGATAATAGCTAATGAACACTTAGAGGCTTGCTCCTGCTTATCCAGGGAAGTAAAGTATTGATTAAGGAAGGAGGCAAAGAGCAAGACATTAAAGGTAAGAAGGGACTATAATAGAATCGCCAGGGAGCAGGGCAGTGGCCTCTAAAGTGTTCGTTACTTCAAAAGCCCACTTAGTCCCACTTTCGCTGACTACATACATACAATAGAGTCTTATGAGACTGAAATCTTGCCTTTTTGATTTTGGAATATATTTGGTAGTCCTTATAGAGTCTATTTCCTCTCGGAATTTCTTGTCGATAGCTTTACGAGTTCTTTCCAGTCTTCCGGTTTGCATTATCGCACCATTTACATAGTGCTCCAAATGTATGAGCAATAAGGAGGCTCTGTGGTTATATGGGTCACTATCAATATGCCCCCAATACTTCAAAGCCAATTTATACATATGGAATCTCCTTCGAACTTAATAATAATTTACGAATCCATAGGCAGGCAAGTTGACGAATTGTTCACTAATAATATTCCAAATATCAAATAGTAGAAATAGAAGAATTATTCGCTTGATGATGTATAGCTTCCTTTTCCAACAGTGACTATTATATGCTGAGCCAATATTTGGGCGAATGAAGGATTTTTAACAGGGTTAATTAGGTCTATGATACCTGTAATAAGTTCATCTTCTTTCCAAAAGATTGTCCGGTATTGGTTAAGGTCAAAGTGAATTCGTCGATTCGATTCTTCAGTGTCTATACAAGTTTGAATAACTGTTTTTCCCATGCCATAGGCCATACCGGCTTCCCAATAAACTCCTCCACGCACACCACCAGTGACCCTGGGTTTAGTATTATTATCTTCTTCGGGTATACAACTTAGGTCAGCTATCAAGAAACGTGCCTGGCGAATTAATGTAATAACTTCATCCATTATGAAACCATTAAACTCAGTATCATCAACAATTATCGGTTTATACCCACAAGCAGTAACGGCCTGTATTGCCGCTTCCCGAAATCTAGCCGTTAGGGGACCGTACCACATTGCTATAAATGCAGAATCACTGGTGGAGATTGATTTACTTAAGTCGTCAATACGAAGCCAACCCTTTGCTGTTAGCCTAACGCCACTACCACTACCACTATCAGTTTGAACATGCTCTATGTATTCAAGGTCTGCAAGGAACCGATTCAACCCTATAATTTCGTCTAAATTCTTAGCTGCGATATCTGAAACCAATTCAAGGTGTTGCTCAACAGGGACAATTTTATTGTAATCATCCTTAACTATATCAGCATATGCTTTCAGTAATCCATTTAGTTTTTCATTAACTGTTTGCGGGAAACCCATATTACGTAAGTTTTTAAACCAATCTTCCCTGACGAAGCTAGCACCAATGAAAGGACGGTTATTTCCACGCTTGTTCTGTAGTCGTATCCATGCGCTGATAAGCTGCTTGGAATCGTGGAGTTCCCAATTTCGGTCTGCTACGAAACCCAATTCGTATTTCCCACATTGAGGGCAGTCATAGATTAAAGCATCGTAATTCTCATGGTCCTTTGGGGCTATTTTTAGTTCACTTGAACATACAGGGCATTGTATATCAAGCATGATATCTTTACTCCTTCATCAATAATGATTATCAAAAAGCAATGCCATTATATAACCACGGTATATGCTTGTATAGACAAACAGACAACCAATCATTAAGAAAAGATACCAATTTGGATAATGTCAATCCATTGTGGGTCCTAATAGTTGGTTAACTACACGAGAAATTACCTATATAAAATAAAAAGCACAGACCTCTTAAATCTGTGCCTTCATTATTTTCATTTGGTAGCCCGCATTGGAAGCATTCCGAACTTTTCTTTGAGAAGAAGGAGCTTATTCCAGCGCTGCAGCAACTTCTGATCTGCTGTCCAGGAGGCTAAGAGATAGCAGCATCGAAATGACTCTGGATATTTTCAGCCACGTAGTACCAAGGCTTCAAAAGGCGGCCGCCAAGCGGTTTGACGATCCATTCTAAAAAGCCCCTAAGTCAGGGTAGAGAGTCCTGCAATAGGCTCCCTCAGCCTATCCGAGGTCAGGGTTTCACCTCACCCGTAGCAGAGTCTCTAAGACTAATGAAGAACTCAACGTGGATCAGACTTGGTACGTCATACAACGCTATTACAGAAGCCGCCAGTTCCTTCGCTTTCTTGCGAACGTCTTCGTAAGAATACTCACCGGAGAACCCGCTGACGGCATCATAAAACGTCACTGACCCTTTATCTGGGTGCAAAATCACCTGCTTATGAGCCACTGCATTGCGGATATTCTTATCTAAGGTGGCCAGCAGGCGGTATTCACGTTTGCTTACACTTTTCAAATTCGCCGCAAGCTGTCGTTTTCTCATCGAGGGATAGTCAACCTTTTTCCCCTCGAGCAGTTTCATCAGGCCTACAGCCAAGGCTACGCATTTCTCATACTGACCCGCCAAATCATCATAGTATTCGATGTCTTTCTCTGCCTCTTCCTTCGTATACAATCTTTCTTCAGAGAAATCCTTGTGCATCTTTGGAAATCGCGTCATGAGTCCCTGGCCTGATGCCATCATGTCTTCACTCGAACTGAAATACGAAGTTAGATAAGTGTCATATTCCTGAAATTGAAGCTTGCTTACAGTTTCCTTTGCTAGACGAGTCACCAGTTCCAAATATTCTTGGTAGGAGGTTCCCAGCAAGTAACTTCCCTTCGGTAGAGGCTTCCTCGGGTCCAAGAAATCTATAATGAAGTCTAGTACCGATTTATCATTCGGAATATTCTTGAGGTATGGCCTCAAGCTCGAATCGATGATGCCAAGAAGAGCCTGAGTTCGGACTGCCCCCTTCTCCATTCCCTTCAGAGCAGGCAGTTTAGGGAATACTTCCAAAGCCATCTTCGCCAGGTCAGCTCCGCTTTTCTCGATTTCGATCTGGGAATCTGCGTCAATCTGCTTCCCTAGTAGAGTTGATAGCAATCCAGGAAGCAGACTCGCGATTTGCTTATACGAGGCAATCCACTCTTCGCCTTGATTGTCACGGTTGGCTTCATTCATGACAACAACGATGATACATCTTAACTACGTCCCCGACAAGTCAGGTTAGCAAACGTTTAGTAAAAGAAGGGATACTTCAAAGAACACGGAGACCAGTTCGTTTCTTCCCTATACCAAGTAATCAAAGAAACATGCTTGACACAGAAAATAGAGATAAATAGAGCTCAGAAATTAAAAAGTTCGAGTCCCCTTTGATCCACCATAGTGTCCAGTAGACAGAACTGGGAGTTTCTCTTCACTCACTCCTCTGGATAGCATCGGTATTGTATAGGTTAACAACACTTCATCCCCGGTTACTTTAACTTCCTTAATGAAACTTCTAACAAATGATTTCTTCTCGGCAAGGGAACTCTCACTTAGTAAATTACGCAGGTCAGATACACATCGAGCGACCGTCTCTGTATCCGCCAGTTCCACACGCCTATCGGAGAGTTGCTGTTCAAGCTCCCATTTTACTCTTTGTAATTGTCCCTTCCGCTGCCTCAGTTGCTGAATGCGTGGTGCCAAGTCATCGAGTTTTAGTTTGCCGGTTTCGAGAGCATCATATAGCCTCTCCAATCGGCGGTCAACCTCATTAATATCATCGATTACACTGTCAAGGCGCTGGTGGTACTCTGTTGCCATACTGTCCATTTCTTCATTTACTAAATGCACTAACCTGGTAAGACTCTCAGTTGTTAAAACATGTTCCTTTATCTTAGCTACAACCAGATTCTCGAATCTAGTACTGTTAAGATAGCGTGCTGGGCAGGAACCAGCGCCTTTCTTTGTCAGAGTACCGCAGACATAATAGGAGAACTTCCCACTCTTCGCATCTAAGCCAATCAAGGCTTTACCACAATGTCCGCAACGGGCTAGCCCGCTTAGCAAGAAACGGCTGGCTACTCGCTTTGGATGAATGTTAGCGGGAGACCTTTCCCGAAGTAGAATCTGTGCTCTGTTAAAGGTGCCCCTGCTGATAATAGCTGGCCAGGCGTTTTCGACACGGATAACAGGAAGGTCACGTATGCTGTCTCGACCCCAGACAAGAGTGCCCATGTAAGCCTCGTTTCTGAGTATCTTACGAATTGTCGTCTTCATCCAGCCTTTACCTTTAGGGCCGGAGATTACTTCCCTGTTTAATTGTTTGGCGATTTCCATTAAGCCGCTCCCTTCAAGTACTTGATTGAAGATGCGAAGCACTATTTGAGACTGGCTTAGTTCAATATCAAGCTTGGAACGCTCTTTCCCACCGTCATTAACCTTAATTTTATGATATCCATAAGGAGCTTTAGCTGAAAGATAGAAGCCTCTGGAAGCGCTTTCCCTCATTCCCCTGGTGACTTCCTCACCAAGATTAGCTGAATAAAACTCATCAAGGCTTTCAATCATAGCTTCGAGTAATTTCCCAGTTGGGGTGTCTTCAGCAGGCTCACTTATCGATACTACCCGAACGCCATTCTTCTTTAGCATCGTCTTGAAAACAATTGAGTCTTCCCGATTGCGGGCAAAGCGTGAATATTTCCAGACTAGGATAAGGCCAAAATGCTTTTGAGGACGACGAGCGGCTGAAATCATTTCCCGGAAAGCCGGCCGGGCAGTAGTCTTGCCGCTTAGTGCCTCATCAACAAATTCCTTTACAATCTCGTAACTATTTTTAGCGGCATACTCCCGTAACGCCTTGAGCTGCGATGAAATAGAAAGATCAACATCTTGAGCGACTGAACTGACCCTGGCATATAAAGCAACTTTCATTATCCATCTCCTATTCTGGCATTAGCTACCGCTTACATACCAAGACGGCGGCAAACCCGGCATTCGCCAGGAACCATTTCCAGCAACAGAATCTCTTCTACTGCTCGCCTTGCCTTCGTAATAGATTCTTCCAATCCCTTGTAAACCAAGCCTACCTTCATAGCTTCCTTTGAGTCAGGAAGTTCCTTAAAGGCTGTAAGAATATTCGCTCGGCATTGTTCTTCTTCGCCAGGAGCCTCAGCCATTATTGCGCCGATACCATACTTCACTTCACCTATTGCTTTGTCTACCTGAATCATCTCCTCGAATTCCATCTTTTGCTCAACGCCAAGAGTCCTGTTGAGAACTGCCTGATGTATTAGATCGAGAGTAGGGTAGTAATAGATAAAAGGAGGCTCGTCAGACCGGCCTACTATTTTATAGCCGGTTCTCTCCCTGAGTAGGTCGACACATTTAGCCTCCAAATTAGCCCTGGCATCGACATATGCCTCGAACGCCCTTCTCCAGGTAGATAGGCTATTCCACACTGGATCGCCTTTTAGATGCTCTTGCACCAATTCCCACTCAGGTTTTTCCTCCGCTGCCATATGAACCGTCCAACCACTGCCTTCCTTATGTGTTAAAGTAGAACCGATAAATCCTAACGGTGATGTAAAAGCATTTTGACTGTAAGCTCTCCATAAATCATTAGCGGGCATGACAATAGCTGATTCCATTTCCTTTACTGAATTAAGAAGCCTATCCTGGTGCTGCTTTAAAGCATTTTTCAGAAGTTCCATCCGGGCACCGTGCACATCGCGTTCTCGGCGTGCTTGAGCAAGACGCTTTTTGACTGTTCTTGTATCCCGATGAGCGGCTTTAGCTATAGCTGATTCCGACTCACCAGAGTCATACAACTCTAGCCAATGTCTCATCTCAATTGGAGAAATTTTCTTCCGAATCTTGGCTTACCCCCTTGACATGGCATTATACTTGCGTTTGTCCTTTGTATTGCCATTATACTAGCACTTTTACGCATTGTCAAGGCGTATTACAACATAATATATGCATAAGTCCGTTTGATATAATATCATTGATGAGACAATATCCTAGCTCCCAAGAACAAAGTTTCATAGACAATGAGGACGAAGTATCCTCTCAAACTAGAGGTTTACAAATCTTGGCTAGGATGATCGCTCGCCGCCTGCTAAACCAGCGCGGAGGTTACGAAGGCAAAACAGATAACCAACAGGTGGATGAGAGGCCAGCATCGGAGAATAATGTATGAAAGCCTACCTGGAGCCAGAAGAGGTAGAGCTGATAGAGAAGGCGGCAACTAATCTACGTGATTTGTTGCTGATCAGACTACTCTTTCGTTTGGCGTGCCGCATCAGTGAAGCATTGGCTTTAAAGGTTGATGATATCGACTTCATGCAGAGAATAATAGTAATAAAGCACCTTAAGGAACGCGTCAAACTATCCTGTTCTCATTGCGGCACAAGGCTAAGCAAAACTAATAAGTACTGTCCCGGATGCAGTCGCAAAATAAGCCAGGCAACCAGAGAAAAATTGGAGCAAACGAGACGTCGTATCCTGCCTATAGATCCCTCGACACTTAAGATGCTCAAGGAATACATCGACCGCGGCGGAACAGTTAATCGTAATGGAAGGTTATTGCTCTTTCCTTTTAACAGGCACAGAGCCTGGCAGATTGTAACGGAATGTGCCAGAAGGGCAGGATTGCCACGTTTAATCAATCCCGAGACCGGCAAAGTACATCATGTAAGCCCGCATAGGTTAAGAGACGCCTTTGCTGTTAATGCGGTAAAGCACGATGACTCCGGAGATGGTCTTCGGATGCTTCAGGAACACCTGGGTCACCAGGCTATTTCCACAACCATGAGGTATCGAAAGGTAGCTGGTGAAGAGCATAAGGAATGGTACAACAAGCTCTGGAATAAAGAGAGTAAAGACTAGATGATATTACAGCTTAAGCCCAAAAAAGGCGGTTTCTTAAGACCATTCGGTCTGGGCTGGTTCATCAAGGAGTTTCTTATAGGAAATGCACCTTATGGTTCAGACGTAATAGATCCCTCAACCGGAGCTCCTCAAGCCGATATCTTTAAAAACTATAAGGAATCCTTAATAAGAGAGACAGCCCTGGACAGAGCAACCAGAACCGAGGAGAGAAAAGCAAGGAAGGAAAAGAGATCTATCAATCCAGATAAGGTGGAGGAGCTCTACCAGAGATACATTGTAAGACTACCCTATAAAGCCCAGGGGTGCAGGTACCACTCGTTTGTTACTTACTTCTCGACAATTCAGAAATTGGAATGGGTAGAGTTTACAGGAAAAGAAGAGCGATCCGAATTTCAGGATAACTACCCCAAAGGGCAACCAAGGAAATACTTCCGATTAACTTCTGCCGGTATGGCAGCTCCCGACCACCTCTGGGCTAATCCCCACAAAGCCCTCTATGGCTAATCCAGGAAGGCCTGGGGAGACCACCAGCGACCTTTCTAAGCCATTTCTAATACAGTAGAACGGTCAAATAAACCCCTTAGCACCCTGATTAATACCAATCTATTAGTCACCCTTCTATTGCACAATACCTCTACTCTTATAACAAAAAGTGCAATGACAGCCTGCACTAGAAGCCCCTAGAGCGGAGAAGAGCTAAGCAAGCCCCTATAAAGCCTTCTAAAATTGTGCAATTTCAATGGTTACAGCTTTGAGGTTTTAAGATATCGCTTTTACTCCAAATCATCGTAATCATGTAAATATAGGTTCGTTCTGTTAATGCACAAGAGTTCCTTTTGTGCAATCATAAAATCAGGATAAACCAATAGAACCTTAACAATTGAATATGGATAAAACCCTGACCTGAACGCTTGCCAGTAGTTATCGGGCAAATAAAAATGCCCTAGCCAGCAGTCAACCAAGCTAGGGCAAATCTAACAAAGGCGGTAAACCAACAATGCTAGACTATGACAAGTATATCAGTGTAGCCGATAGGTATCAACGCAAGGCAAAGTATCAGGATAGAGAGGACTTAAACCACGATATTATACTGGCTTTAGCCGAAGCCCAGAGAGCTAAAGATAATAATGGCGGCGGAAACCTATCCGATATAGCAATGCTACGGATTGCCTCTTATCAGTGCCAGAAGTACTGGAGACAAGTAAGACGGCAGAGCAACATCGGTAGCCTTAATGCCGAGATAAACAACGGAGACGGAGACGGTATTGAGCTAATAGAGACTATAGC
>SDBU01000257.1_pt1 | contig 75788 bp, 53 predicted proteins | sample 2277071 | NCBI WGS metagenome assembly SDBU01 (sample SAMN10397929, study PRJNA504765) | marine sediment metagenome | isolation source: marine sediment core GS08_GC12, 126 cmbsf | place: Arctic Ocean: Gakkel Ridge, Loki's castle | collected 2008 | reverse complement strand
TGTCGGGAGCCCTGAGTTCTTGACATGTTGTCGGAACCTCGCCCTTCGACTCCGCTCAGGACGACCCCTTCGGGGCAGGGGTTCCAACCTACGAAGCTCCCCAGGGTCTGGGCCACCCTGCCGCTCACACAGTTCGGTCGATAAGTCTTTGAAACACTGTAGGATCAAGGGGGCGTATGATATGTGGCGGGTCGGCCCCTAAGTCATTGAAAATCATTGCACTGGCGCCAACGCGAAAAAACTTTCAAGGGGAGGTTGTCCTTGCCGCCGTTTTTCCTTATCATATAAGGCTATGACTGACAAGACCATCTGGGCACCATGGCGAGTTGAGTTTGTCCTCGGAAAGAAAGAGAAAGGCTGCATCTTTTGCAAGCGGCTGAAGCGGAAAGACTCGGTAAAGAATCTGATTGTGTACCGTCGCAAGAAATCATTCGTGATTCTAAACAAGTATCCTTACAACCCCGGTCATGCAATGGTGGTACCAAAGCGCCATGTGGCTCATATCGAGAAACTGACAGTGGCGGAGGCGGCTGAGTTTTTCGAGTTAACCCGGTTGACGGTCAAGCTGATGAAGAAAGCGCTCAAGCCGCACTCCTTGAATATCGGCATGAACCTGGGGCGCTCCTCCGGCGCCGGCATCCCGGAACATTTGCACATGCACATCGTGCCGCGCTGGAACGGTGACACCAATTTCATGCCGGTGATCGGATTGACCAAAGTGATGTCGGTTCCATTGGAGCCGATATACGACGCCATCAAGAAGGAGTTCGACAAGCTGTGAGTCCGCGCCGCAAGATGCCGACCAAAGCCGAACTGATACAGTTGCAGAAGCTGTACAAGACCGACGAGAAGATCGGTGAACGGCTGGGCGGCGTACCGGCCTATCTGGTGGCGTATTGGCGGCGGAAGAAGAACGTTCCCAGACACTCGGTCCCCAAGTTCTCTGATAAGGAGATACGCAGTTTATGGGAGCGATTCGGCGATGATGACCGCTGTGGTCTGGAGTTGGGGATTTCCAAGGCCGCCTTCTACAACTGGCGCCGCCGTTACGGAATTCGTGAAAAACCGGCCTTTCTGAAACTGGAGCAACTGGAGTTCGACTTTCCGGGCCTTGCGACGGGTTCAAAGTCGACTTCGCTGTGGGGCAAGCAAACGCTGACGCAGAAGATCCTGGGCAGCTTAGTCAAGCGCGATAGTGTCGAGGTGGGTGAAACTCTCGAGGTGGAACCGGACCTGGTCGTCTGCGACGCGGACACGCATCGGGTAGTTGAGAAATTCCGTGAGCATCCCGGCGAACTGATGTTTAGCACCGACAGAATTGTCGTGACACTGGCGCACATCGATGGTGACGAGGGCAGATCGACGGCCGAACTCAATCGGACAGTCAGACAATTCGCCGAGCGTCACCGACTCCGCAACTGTCATGAACATGCCCGGGGCTGTTGTCACCAGATCATGATTGAAGATGGCATGGTTCAACCGGGAAGATTCTGTGTCGGCCTCACTGCTACGATGGCCGCACTTGGCGCCGTCAATAGTCTGGGTTGGCGCGTGGACACGGATACCCTGGCGGATGTTCTGGGAAGTGGTCATTTGTCGGTGGCGGTACCACCGACCCTTCGCATAGACATCACCGGTCGGCGGTCGCGCGGTGTCTACGCCAAAGACGTGGCTCTGTCGATTGTGCAGCGGCTTACCGAGGAGGACACGTCCGGCAAAGTGATCGAATTCCTCGGATCATCGGTGTCACAGATGAATGTCAGCGAGCGGTTTACTCTCTGCGGAATGTCTCCAGCCACCGGCGCCGCCGGCGCCATTTGTGTCTTCGACTCAGCTACCCGCCGCTACCTTACGGGTCGGGCTTCGACCGTCATATCACCGATCATTGCCGACAAGAATGCGGTTTATGAACAACACTATCAGGTGAACATAGAACAGCTTCCCCCGCAGATTGCTCCCCTCGGGCGATGGAACGAAATCAAGGCGGTCACTGAGCTTGAGACACTGCCGGTAAACCGCATTATCCTCGGCTCAGTGACCAACGGACGTTTTGACGACTTGCGGATCGCGGCCGACATTCTCAAAGGGAAGAAAATCAACCCCGACTGCAGCCTGCTGGTCTTCCCTGCCTCGCGCAACACTTATCTGGAGGCGCTCAAGAAAGGTTTGATACGGGTCCTGGCCGAAGCCGGCGCTACCATCATGCCGCCCGGATGCGGTGGTCACGACCTTCCCGCGTGGGCAATGCTTACCGATGGTGATCGATGTTTGACCACCGGCGACGGCACCGGCGACGGCACCTGCGCCGGCCACGGCATTCCCGAGAAGGCAGAGGTCTACCTTTGCTCACCGGCTGCCGCCGCCGCTTCGGCTCTGAACGCCGCGGTAACCGACCCATCGCGTTATGTCAAGTAACAGACCAAGCTGTCTTGAATCGCACATTGTGTTCGACGGCCACCGCTATGAGATTGTGAGAGTCGCAAGGTCTCCCGGTGTTATGAGCAGGTGAGGAGCGATTGTTGGACAAGGAACCACAGTTTTCGAGGAACGTTTCCGCCTCCGGACTGGCATACCTGGCCCGGATAATCATCTCGTTTCTGTTTGTGCCATATATTACGTCGGTGCTTGGCGATGCCCGCTACGGCGTATGGATCATAATCTTTCAGACTATCAACTATTTCAATCTGCTCGATCTCGGGCTTACCTCGGCGATTACGCGGTACGTATCCAGATTCCTGGCTGAGAAGAATCATGCCGCGATCAGTCGCGTGCTCAATACCTCCACCCTGCTCTATTTCGTCATCGGCAGCGCCGTCGCCGGTGGTATCTATCTCTTCGCAACTCTGTTCTTTGGGTATTTTCGGATCGGCGATCCCGCCATGCTTGAGGAGGGACGACGCGCGCTGATGGTTCTGGGTGTTTTCATGGCCTTCAATTTCTACCTGCTGCCGTTCGGCAACAGTCTGGGCGCCTTCCATCGTTTCGACCTGGCCCGCGGTCTGGCCATCGCCGAGGAAGTGCTCCGAACAATCGTCATGGTATGGTTACTGCGTGAGGGTTATGGTCTTGTCGCTTTGGCTACAACGCTGGTTGCCTTCACCGTGGTTCGCCATCTGGTCGGCGCGGTCTGGCTTCGCAAACTGTACCCGGAACTGAAACTGTCATTCAGACGGGTCGACAAAGAAACTGCGACATTGCTGTTCCGCTATTCGCGGGTGTCGTTCGGCATCGTAGCCGGCTGGATGATCATTTTCAACACCGACTCTTTCCTGTTGGGATTGATCAGTTCCTCGGCGGCGGCCGGTGTTTATCACCCCGGCGCTCAACTGTTGCTGTACCTGCGTAACGCCGTCAACGCCGTGGCCCAACCGTTGACCCCGATGATATCACACCTTGAGACAACGATGGGAACTGAAGGTGTCAGGAGTGTCTACCTCAAGAGCGTGCGCTATGCCTCATACCTGTCATTCATGCTCTGTACCGGGGTCATTCTGTTCGCCCGTGATTTCGTTTCGCTCTGGCTGGCGCCGGAGTTCGCGGCGGCGGCTGAAGTGATGCGGATTCTTGCGGTTGGGTCGGTGGTCTTCCTGCCTCAGATCATCGGTAATTCGGTGCTCTTCGGGATCGGCAAACATCGCTACATTCTGTACGTTGTGATCTGCGAGGCGGTGGCGAAAATCGGATTGGCGTTGGTTTTGATCAAGCCCTACGGTCTGGTCGGCATGGCTATCGCAGCAGCCGCGCCGCAACTCGTTCTCTATCTGACTCTCTACCCGTGGCTCATGGCGCGAGTATTGAGCCTGACCTACTCCGGATTGCTGTGGCGCTGCCTCGGACCCGGAGCACTGGCGGCAATGGTGAGTGGTGCGGTTGCATTCGGCATGCGTTTTCTGTTGCCGCCGGTCAGTTGGTGGACGTTGGTGGTCGATGTTGGAGTGGTGCTGATTGTCTCGCTGACAGCCGGCTGGCGTCTGGTCGAACCGGACGATCGCGAGTGGGTCCGCAGTCGCCTAAGCGTGTCCTGATTGTCCTCAGTTACCGCTGTCGCGACTCATCCCGTGATCGATTAGCCTCGGCGCCAGGAAACGTCTCTCGGCACTGAGCCATCTGAAAACACATGGTTCGAGGGGCGCGAAAGACTTCCCCGACGATGAATCCGTTTGCAGTATCACAGTGATATTCCTGTCTGTTACCAAATAACACATGGCTTCCAGCACACGAGGATATTTAGACAAGGTTGGGTAATTCGCTACATTATCCAGGACTATCATCAAACTGTCGCATGGCAGGAGTTGCGCGCGATTCAGCGAGAGTTGTTCAAACAGATGGGTTGATTCTCTCTGCCGAACCTGATAAGTGCGAGTCACTTTGTACACGGCAGCCAGATTCCCCGCCAGAAACAGAACGAGTGCGACAACTGCAACCGGCTTCCATCTTTTCATGCAACCATACAGCCAGGATACAATTACGCTGATCAGCACCGCCGTTGCCGGTAGGGCAATGTACATATAACGCGAGGCGGTACGCTCCGGATATAAATCGAACAGGCCGACGTTCCAGTCGAACATCGCCACCGGCCCCAGGAACAACAGTGGCCAGAGGAGAAACAGCCGCACGGCGGCACCTTTCTTGATGAACAACCAGATCCAGAAAAGCGGTAAACACAGGGTCACGCCTGCTCTGACAATGTACAACAACAGATGCACGCTTTCGCCAAGGCTGCTGACCATTCGTGCAGAGATGGGTAATACCTGATAAGTTGCCAGAAACCACAGGTTGGTAAACACGCGGGCGTCGGTCACCAGTTCCTTGTCCACGAATGATCGGGTATTGAAGTAGAACAGCAGATATCCTGCGAAGAGCAGTAACATTAGAATCGCGCCGGCGCCGTAGCCTTTGCGAAATGGGTTCTGTTTTCGCAGCAAGGGATAGATGAAGAAGAGCAGAACGCTGACGAAACCAACTTCTTTGACAAGCGTCGCCGCCAGGCCGGTCAAGGCGATCAGGAGGAACCGTTTGAGCGAGGCTGCCTGGTAGTAGTTAATCAAAAGTAAGATGAACGTCAGCATCAAGGTCAACGTCACCAGGTCCGATCCCGCCGAGATCCAGCAAACCGCCGGGCAGGTCAGAAAGTAGAAGCCGAACAAGATCGAGGCCAGGGCTGTCAACGAGTGCGACAGGTCCAGCCTCACCAACACCCGAGCAAGGAGGTAACAGTTAAGCAGATGGAAGGCTAGGTTGGCCAGCGCAAAACCAAATGCCTGCATACCGAACACGTTCTGCAAGACACCGATGTAGATCATGTAGAGCGGACGGAAGTAGCCGTATATCGGTCGTGACAGAAGCAGCGACGGATCAGCCAGCGCCTTCTCGGCGTGCGCCAGCCATAGCCAGTCATCCCCCATGAACGCACGCGGGATAAACGGCAGGTAGAACAGCAACACTCCCGCCGGAATCAATAGCGGATACCAGCGGATAAAGAACCGGTGGGCCGAACCGCTCGCACTGATGCCGGATTCGCCTGACGGCTGACTGGACCCAATGTTGTCTGACTTGTCGGGCACACCGGTAGATAGTTGTTGAGTTCGACTCTGTCAACGGCCAAAGGCGGTCTTGGCATCGGGTGCGAACAGTGTCCCCAGACCCAAGAAAAAACGGGCTCGCCATGACGGCGAACCCGATATTCACACATCGCAAGAAAGTGTGCTCTACTGCTTGAACCGTTTCGGGCTGCGGGCTTCCCACTCGACCACGATTGGGCTGGCCACAAACACGGAACTGTAAGTACCGACGAGCACACCGAGGATCATCGCCAGCGCAAAGGTACGCAACACTTCGCCACCGAGGAAAAACAGCGTTCCCACCACCAACAGCGTCGTCAACGAAGTATTCACTGTGCGCGAAAGTACTTCGTTGATCGAAGCGTTCACAGAGGTGGCAAACTCACCTTTGCTGCGGAACTTCTTCAGGTTCTCGCGAATGCGATCAAACACCACCACCGTGTCGGTCAGTGAATAACCACCCAGGGTTAACAATGCGGTGATCAGCAGCAGATCAAACTCCAGACCGATCAGGTAGGTAATTCCCAGCACCGCCAGGACGTCGTGGAAGGTTGCAATCGTAGCCGCTATGCCGCTGCGGAAGTCGAATCGAATCCAGATGTAAATAACAATGCAAAATAGCGACAGCATCACCGCCTTCTGGGCGTCCTTACTAAGACTCTTCCCCACCGCCGGACCGATAACATGTTCCGATTCAATAGTGAACTGATTCCCCACGAAGTTGGTACTGATGATTTCCTTCAAACGAACCGAACGCTCTCGGCTTTCCGCTTCCGACTCGGGACGTTTAACTTTCACAATGAAGGCGTTCGGTTTTTCGAAGTCGGATAGCTCGGTAATCGTGGCATCCGGAAAGTCAACCGAGATAGCCGACCGCAAATCATCGATAGCAACCTCGTTTTCAAAGGTGCCGTAAATCATGGTACCGCCGGCGAAATCGATGCCGAGGTTGGCCCTGCCCGTAACCACCATGACCAGCGCGAACAGACCCAGCGCTATCAAAGCCGTGGACACGACAAAGGCAATCCTGCGGGCGCCGATGAAGTCTATATTGGTCTTGCCAATTAATCTAAACATTTGCTTCGTTCCTCTCCGTTAGATACTCAGGGTGCGATAACGTTTGCGGACATCGAACACCTGCTTGGTAATCACAAATGCGGTATACAGTGAAATCACGATACCCCAAAACAACGTCACGGCGAATCCCTTGATGGGTCCACTGCCCAGAAGGAACAGGGCGCCGGCGGTGATCAGAGTCGTAACGTGAGAGTCGAAGATGGCCACAAAGGCGCGTTCATATCCGGCGTCGATCGAGGCCCGAACGGTCTTACCGGTGCGTAACTCCTCTCGAATACGCTCGAATATGAGAATATTGGAGTCGACCGACATACCGATGGTCAGAATAATCCCGGCGATACCGGGCATGGTCAGAGTAGCACTCAGAGCCGACATCACCGCCAACAGGAAGAAGATATTGAAGAGCAGACCTATGTCGGCGATGATCCCTGATAGTCGGTAGTAAACGGCGATAAAGATCAATACGAGAGCCAGTCCCAACAGCGCGGCCCTGAACCCTTTGCGGATCGAGTCGGCGCCCAGAGTAGCTCCCACCACGTTTTTCTCGATGATTTCCACCGGAGCCGGCAGAGCGCCGGCCTTGAGCACGATCTCCATGTTGCGAGCGTCCTTAATCGCGGCCGTAGAACCCAGTGTGATTTGACCGCTCCGCCTGATCTTGGAATTGATAAACGGCGCCGACTCGACTTTGTCGTCGAGTACGATGGCCAGGGGCTTGTCGATGTTGGCGCCGGTCAACTGAGCAAAACGGGCAGCACCGTCACCGGCGAGGCTGAAATTAACCACAAAGCCACCCATCTGGTCACGGCTAAGAGCGATGTTTTCAAGGAACTTACCCAGGAACTGTACTTTCCGCTTTACCAGGTAGAGAAAATATACTTCACGGTTGTTGCGTATTTCCGAACGCGTCGACCAGGACCATTGTACATCAATCGGCATTAGCTTGGCCACGCGCGGCAGATTCAGCCAGCGATCCACCTTTTCTCGATCTCGCTTATTCACGGCGAACTTCGGCCACGACGCTCCGGTGTTACTGTTATAATGGGCCACCTCGAGGCGGGACGTGAGCGGGTAATCGCCCTCATCAAGTTCACCGGTCTCGTCGAAAGCAAAGAGGTCGGTGGTGTCCACCGTGGTCGAGTCCTCTCCCAGCAAATCGGCAATGACATCCTCTCCACCCGTTTCAGTTGCAGCGTCGGACGACGCCATTTCGGGTGATTCATCTGTTAGACTGTCGGTGTCGGCGGTCTCATCGGATTCGACTTCGTCGCGCTTGCTTCTCTCATGCTCGGCAATTACTGAATCCATCCGGGTGAGAAGGAGGTTGGCGTTTTCAGCCGTTTCCATCAGTTTGAACTGCAATAACGCCGTCTGGCCGATCAGCTCTTCCGCTCGCTCGGCGTCGGTGTAGCCGGGGAGGTCGACGATAATACGATCATTACCCTGCTTGACAATAGTCGGTTCGGCCACACCCAGACCATCAACACGGTTGCGGATAATCTGCATGGCGCGGTCGACAGCATCGTCTCGGGCGCCCTGGTCAATCTCCTCCAGCTTGACGCGAAGTACCACATGGATACCACCCTGAAGGTCAAGACCCAGATGGATAGCATCCTGCTGTATCTTCAGCAGCCCTCCGGGATCGTCTTCCTGCATTTGGGCCTGCGCTTCGTCACCCATGGTCCACAGCTTGACAGTGTCCCAGAAAGCTATACAAGCCAGGATGACCATCACTATGGTGACGCCGATGCGCCAGTTCTGTTTTGACATACACAGTCCTTTCGAAGCTATCAATTATTTTATTTGTTGTCGGGAACAGGCGGATCGTCCGACGCCGGACTTCCGGCGGGACGCAAACGGAGCTAACTGGTGCCTGATGGTCGGGCGCCGACCAGAGTGAACTGCCGCCCCAGATCGGAATCGATCGAAGCGGTCGTCGTACACAACACACCAGTGGTATTCTGATGGGCGAAAGAGACCCAGGAGCCGGTCCGACCGGCGACATAGTGCCTGGAGCGCCCGTCGCCATTGTCACTCTTGAGACCGACCGGAACCTGTAAGCAGGCGGTTGATTCGCAAATCGGCTTTCCACTGCCGGCCATGTTTTCAGGCAGAACATCAGGTCTGGGCGGATCGACGGCTGTTAGTTCAAGGCTGGATTCAGTCGGTACCGCTCCCAGTGGACCATACGCGACCGCCAAACGATCAGCGGCCGCGGCCAAGGCCAGCACGAAGAACAGGGCCAGGAGCGTCTTGCAACGGCAAGCCCGAGCTATATGTCTGGTCAGTTCATTCATACTAAAGTCGGGCGAATATAACATTTCTGACAATTATGTCAACGCTATTTTCCACAGGGGGTTGACTTGCCCCGTTACCGTCGATAATATTCCATTCTATCGTAAGAAAGGACAATGGACTTGACCTCAAACCAGTAGTTTCACGGGAGATGGCTATGAGACAAGACAGGACGAATCTGTTATCAAAAGCGGCTGTGATCTTCATCATTTTGACAACATGTCTGGCCGGCGGCGTCGGGGCGGCCGGGATAACCTATCAACTGGATAACGGAATGGAGGTAATCCTCAAGGAAACTCATGCTTCGCCCATGGTCGCCGGGATGGTTTTTGTCAAATCAGGGAGCAAATATGAGTCCCGCTTTGAAAACGGAATCACTCATTTCCTGGAGCATCTGCTGTTTAACGGTACGGTCAATCGGAGTCGCGAGGAAATCGACGGCTCGATACGCGATCTCGGCGGTTACCTCAACGCCTTTACCCGCAAGGACCTGACCTCCTATTTCGTTCTCATGCCGAAACAGCACATCGACCACGGTCTGGTCACCATGGCCGACATGCTGTTCAATTCCACCATACCCGATGAAGAGCTGTCCAAGGAACGTCAGGTGGTTATCGAGGAGATCAAGCGTTCCTCCGACTCACCCGGCTGGGCTGCCGAGAAGTTCTTCACTGAAAAAGCCTTCGCCGGCACCAACTACGACCGGCCGGTACTGGGCTACCAGTCGTTCATTGAGAACATCCCGCGCGCGGCCATCATCGACTACTGGAAAAGATACTATCGACCAGACAATATGGTGCTGCTTATCATAGGCGACTTTGAGACGGCCACCGTGAAGAAGACGATCGCCACGATCTACGGGAGCATCCAAGCGGGCGACCCCAAGGCCGCTCCGACCAGCGACGACTTCCAGACGAACATTGAGGGGCAACAGGTTTTCGACACCGTGGCCGATGTCAGTTCGACCTACATCAATTTCTCTTTCGCCGCCCCACACTTCAATGATAGTTCCTATCTGCCGTTCGACTTGTTGGTTCAATACTACGGCATGGACGGAGCCTCGCCATTGTTGCAGGAGTTGACCGAGGGAGCCGCACCACTGGCCACCGAGGCCGGTATCTATCTCAATACAAAAAGTGAGTTCTCCCGGCTGGAGTTGTCCATCATCACCGAGAAGCCTGAGAATGTCGATACTATCCTGGCTGTCGTGCCGCGATTGTTGAAACAAGCGAGCGGACACGCAGCCGAGAATGAGACTATCGCCGGCATAATCACCAGCGTGAAATGCGATGAGATATACAACTCCGAAAAACTCCACTATCTCGGCTTCATGATTGCCCCCATGCTGATGACGGCCGGATGGGACTTCGTGGAGAATTACGGCACCCTGCTTTCGGAGGTCAGTTGGGACCAGGCTCGGCAGGCGGCGGCCGTGTGGCTGGATGATCCGGACTACGTTGCGACGGTAGTCCGACCGCGCAGCGACTCCACGCAGACGCCCTATCTGCCGGAAGGTCTGACGGCGGAGGAAGTGATCGCACATTTTGACCAAGCGACAATCCCCGAGCATGACGTCGCAACCGGGCAGCCTTTGGTGTACCCCGAACCGGATTCGGTCAAGCTGGAACTTTCCGACCCTGCCAAGTATCACCGCGTGGTGCTGCCAAATGGACTAACCGTTATCATCAAGAGCAGTCCCGACAGTCGAGTGTTCGGAGTCAGTCTGCTCGGTAAGAACCGCAACGGCAACGAACCTGTGGGCAAAGCCGGGATCACTGATTTTGTCAATCATTGTCTCGAAAAAGGGACGGTCAACCGGGACGCCTCGCAACTATCGCGGGACCTGGCCGAAATCGGAGCCAATCTGACGCTCTACGACAATCCCTGGATACCTTACGATGATCACTACACGACACGCCGCTTTGCTTTCGTGAAGTTCGAGACGATAGACGAATACGCGCGGGGAGGTTTCGAACTGTTCGGCGAACTGGTGCTGCAACCGGCCTTCGATTCACAGGGGGTCGAGAACGTCCGGGCGTCGCTCATGGGCTCACTCGGTCGCAGTGCTGCGTCGGCCCGCAAAGTAGCGCGTAACCTGTTCTATGAAACGCTACTCGGGGATGAACCGTTCGGTCGGCCGGTCATGGGAACGGCGCGGTCGATTGGCTCTATCACGCGCCATGATCTGGTAGCTCACCATGCCCGATTCTATTCGCCTGAAAACATGATTCTGTCAATCGGCACCAACCTGCCGATTGATACCGTATTAAGCTGGGTCCAGAGCCGGTTTGGGCAGATCCCTGCCGCCGAAGTGGTTTCTGCATTTAGAGCGCAACCCCCTATCTTGACTGAAATCCGCGAAGGTCATTCTGAGATGGAGGCCAAGCAGATCAGTATGTACTTGGGCAGTCTTCTCCCGGCTGCTACGAGTGATGAAGTTCCGGCGTTGTCTGTAGCCACCTCAATTCTAAGTAGTCGGCTATATCTTAATCTCCGCGAGAAACAGGGTCTGGCGTACTCGGTTGGTGCCGGCTCAACCTACGATCGAGAGTTCGGCTGGCTCTATTGCGTCATGGGGACCTCGCACGAGAACTACCAGAAAGCGTTGGACGGCATTATCCTGGAGATCGACAAACTGAAACTCGATGGCCCGACCCACGAGGAGATCAATACCGCCCGGAATCAAATCTGGGGCAGTCTGGGCCGGGCCCGGCTGTCGCGGGTGAACCAGGCCTACTGGCTGGCGGTGAATGAATACTTGGGACGGCAAATCGGCCACGATCAGATGTATCTCAAGGCACTCGGCGACGTAACACCGGACGCCATACGCCGGGTGACGGCACGCTATTTCAACACCGACGCTTACGTCCTGGCCAGCGCCGGGAAAAAGGAGTAGCGAGCTAGCTGGTAATAGTGTAGTATGTTTGGTGTTAATCAAGCCGTTCGCGGTCGCCTCGAATACGGGTCTACCGGAATTCGAATTGCAAAATGTGTCCTTCGGACAATATGTGGAGATAGGTCATGAGCAAAGGTGAGGTGTGGAAGCGGTTCTTTGAAGGAAAGGGGTGGCTGGTTGATGATGTCGTGCGTGGCAACGAGGGAGAGTCGATTAAAATCACTATCGGCTCATTATGCAACTCGCCGGAATCCGGGACGACCACATTTGACGCTGTTCTTGTCCTGAAGGAATATGATGTTCTGTGTGCCGAACTGCCCAGCGGCTCTGTTTTCTTTCAGTGGGACGATATCGTTCATGTGATGGTTGGCGAGGCTAAGAAAAAGAAAGGCGGTTGGTTCTGACTTCAGACTGATTGTCGGGCGGTACTCAGCGAAAACTCGCGACGGCCTCGTCGACTGAATCAAAACACTTGAAAACCTGATTTATCCGGCACTTTTTCATAAGAGAAGTCACCACATCACAGGCTCCGGCCAGTCTGAAATCACCCCCCTTGTTACGCAGGGATACTAAGGCGGAAATACACATGCCGATGCCTATTGAGTTCATCCAGGTGACCTTTGAAAGGTCCATCACGACATTGGTATGGCCTTGATCAATTAGTCCGTGGACAGCCTCTACCAGCGAGGCTTCATCCGGCTCACCCATAATCTTGCCCGACGCTTTGATGATTCTTGTTTCGTCCTGCTGGTCAATGCTGAACTCCATGCTCTAACCTCTCCTCCAGATTCGACACCCGGTTACCCACCCACCCGGTGAGTTGCGTCGTTTTCTCACGCTTTCCTTACTTGCCGTCGAATATGCACCTTTAGACCGAGAGATTCAACCCTAAAACCGAAAAACCCAAACAAACCCGGATATCCAATCTGCGCTCCCGATTCAGGAGTAAACGATGGGACAACAAGGCCGCCCCCTACGCGGGGTTACGTTCTGTGCCCGGCGGATGTCCACGTCTGCCGGGATTCTGTCGAAAAGAGCAGCATTCTGCTTGACACACAGTCGGCGTCGGATATATTCCCGCCAATTATGGGACGAGGAACCACTGTGGTAACACATCGACATGGCTGACGCCGATTCCGGCCGACTGTATCGCTCAAGATTCCAGCCCCGGGACCTGGTGATACTGAAGCTTCTGGCCATGGCCGGGTTACTTTACCTCTTCCTCCTTTCCATCACATTATTGGGGTCCACTTTCAAGCTGTTCGGTAAAGGTTTCGCCGAGACAATCTTTCAGTCGACATCGAATCCGATCCTTGGTCTGATGATTGGAATGCTGGCGACCGCCATCGTGCAGTCATCATCGACCACAACTTCGCTCGTTGTGCGCCTGGTTGCGTCCGGTATGATTCCTCTTGCCAGCGCGATTCCCATGGTCATGGGTGCCAACATCGGAACATCAGTCACCAACATCATTGTCTCGCTGGGTCATATTTCGCGTCGCGATGAATTCCAGCGCGCCTTTGCCGGCTCGATGTTACACGATTTCTTTAACGTTTGTGCGGTGGCTGTTTTATTACCGCTCGAATCGTACTTTCATATGATTGAGAAATCAGCTCGTGTCCTGCAAGTCCTGTTTTCCGATTTTGGCGGCCTCAAGTTCAGTTCCTTCCTGGGGACGATCACCAAACCAGTAGCCACGTGGATTATACACCTCACCGGGGACAATCCATACGTCGCGGTGATCCTGGCTTTGATCATGCTGTTCGTGGCACTTCGCTATATCGTGAAGGTGATGAAAACACTGGTCTTGTCGCGGGTTGAGAAATTCTTCCAAAGATACATTTTCCGCACACCGATCTTGAGTTTTCTGCTCGGGGTGATAATTACGGTCCTGGTTCAGTCTTCATCGATCACCACATCAATTGTCATCCCCCTGTTAGGCGCTGGTGTACTGAACGTGATTCAGATTTACCCTTACCTGCTCGGCGCCAACGTTGGGACCACGATTACGGCCTTCCTGGCCTCGTTTGTCACCGGATCAGCCGATGCGGTTGCTGTGGCCTTTGCGCATCTCGTGTTCAATGTGTTCGGCATTGCAATTTTCTGGCCTCTTAAACGGGTGCCGATTTTCCTGGCCGAAACGTTTGGGAAACTTACGGCAATATCCAAACTGGTTCCGATAGCGTATATAGTAGTAGTGTTCTTTGTGATACCCGGTTTAGTAATATATTTTATGGAGTAGATATATGTTTGAGAAGTTCAAAGAGCTGTTCAGTTCGGAGAACCTGCTGGACTCGGCCTTCAAGACCACCCTGACGATGATGGAGTTCGATTACAAAATGTACGATGCAGCCCGCAAGACCCTTCGTGAATCCGACACCGACGAACTCCCTTTCGATGTGCGCAAGACCGACCTCAAGATCAACAAGTTTGAACGGCAGGTTCGACGACAGGTAATAACCCATCTGACCATTGCCGGCACGCAAAATCTCGCGCCGGGGCTGGCTCTGGTTTCGATTGTGATCGACGTTGAACGAATCGGCGACTACACCAAGAACATCGTCGGTCTGGCCACGCTGCACAAACATCGGCTGCACGGCGGGACGTTTGAGCAGATCCTTCAGGAGATCGAAGCTGTCAACGAAGAGTGCTTTACCGAGGTTATCCGTATTCTGAAGACTCAGGACAAACAGGCGGCCCGGGAAGTGATGCAGTTGGAGGAGGATACAGCCAAGAAAGCTGAGTCAATTATTACCGACCTGGTACGTGGTGTAGACAAGGAGCTTTCAACCTCTGATGCCGTGACGGTGTGCATGTACGCGCGATTCCTCAAGCGGATCAACGCCCACCTGACCAATATCGCCAGTTCGACGGTGAACCCGTTCCCACGGATCGGTTTTAGAGAGAAGACAAAACCCTGACAGGTTCAGTGTTCTTTGAGCCCGAGCCCGGTGCGCATGGCCGGTATGAGACAGCGCCGCTGCATGATGAGGTATACAGCGGCTAACAGCAGATAGAGCACCATAACTTCCATCCGGATTTCCGCAACGATAAGCTGGGCGAAGAAAAGCACAGCCAACAAGATACCCTCGGACCGACTAAACCGCAGGTTCACCAAAACGGCCAGACCGAAGAGCGACTGAGCCGCCGTGAGCAGCAGCTCGTGATCCTGCCTGACGTCCAGTATGAACGGCCGCACGGCGCCACTTGAGATCGAGAACACCAGGGGAATGGTGCCTACCAGCAAAGTCCACTGGTTCACCTTTGATGAAATCAGCACTCTGAGGGCTGACCCGGCCGCACCCCGTAGCGCCCAGGTGGCCGCCACGATGAACTCCGGCGCCTCGGACGCCAAGGGAGCCAACCACTGCACCAGGTAAAACTCATCGACTCCGAGAGTCGTTCCCATGCTGACCAGTGAGTACGCAAACGGCTCCGCGGAAAAGAAAATGACCGCCCCTGCCCAACCAAAGAATAATACCGTTATCGCTCTACGTGGCCGGGTAGTCATATTTGCGATGATTTTGACCGGGCCGACCATCTCCGGTTCGACCGTTTCCATCTTGGCTATTCGTCGTGTGTAGAGAGCAAAAATCGTGACCAGAATCACTGTGTCGATCAGATTAAGGCTGCCTTTCAGGGGGATGGTGAACGAGTAGATCGTGGCCATAGCGAGGTAGAAGATCTCGACCCGCTGTGAGGAGTCCATGACGATCTCTTTGCGCCGTTTAGCCCATACGTACAGAAACAGAACCACCGGCCAACCCAGGCCAACCAGCAGCCGGTTGGCGCCGGTCATGTTGGCAATAGCGTAGTGCGCCTGAGCAGGATCGTGGGCTGCTTTCCAGGTGAAAACAAAGTCGACTGCGTACTCCGGCAACACTGCCAGGAGCGCCAGAATAGCCACCGCCAGCGATTCCGAGATGTCAATCTGCGCCGCCTCGGCCGCCCACGCCAGACAAAACGCCGCCCCGAAAATGGCTATGCCGAACAGCAGACTGCCGAGAATCGGGGAAACTTCGGTATGAGTAATACCCAGATAGAAACCCGGAATGGTGGCGGCAAGAGTCGTCGCCATCATTACATAGAGTCCGGGCGAGGTTGAGTACTTCCTGGCCGGTAGGTTCATGCTATCGCCGGATCCGAAGGTAGCTCAAGGGGAGGCCTGATGTCATGGTCAACCCCTGATGACCATGCTGACTATATCTTTGCGCAAAAGAACGCCGACCAAATTGTCATCTTCAGTGACGAAAACTCTCTTGACATCCTTGAAGATCATCATAGCCGCAACTTCAACGATGCGGGTGCTCGGACTGGTGACCTCGTAGTCGGAACGATAGAGTTGCGAGACCTTGATCTTGTCCTCCTGCTTGAGCAACTCCTCAAACGGCTCTACGTCCATAGAGTAGTTCAAATTCGAGATCAGCGACTTATAATCAGGCAAAGCCGCCTTGATCAGGTCGCGGTCGTCGATAACACCCAACAGCTTCTTGTTTTCGTCCACCACCGCCAGGGCCGAAAGCCGAAAGCTGAACATTTCGTTGGCAACATCTTTAAGGGTGTTGTCGGGTGTCACACTGGCAACCTTGTGGCGCATGACGTCCTTGACCATCAACTCCTTGTCGACCTGGAGACCGGCATCGCTAACCAGCTTGATCACCTCGGCCGGCCGGCTGACGGCCAACACTTCTTCCAGCGTGCCACTCATTCGCCCGAAGGCGGCCAGTCCGGACAGCATCTGAAGATACAGCTTGGCGATGGTAGAAGGCGTCAGGAGCAAACAGATGACATGTAAAGGAATGCCGTCAGCGGTCTTACTCTCGAGCCCCTGCCTTGAGACACCGATGAGGATGTACAACTCGGACACTGCATCCGTTCGTGCATGAGGAAAAGCAAAACCGTGACCATAGGAGGTGTTCTCGATTTCCTCACGTTCCCGTATTGATCTGAGGATGGCCTCGAAATCGAGTTGGACCCCCTCGTTCCGGATCAAACCCAGCAGTTCAACGACTGCCTCGTCCTTGGTCTTGGCCTGCAAATTGATCGATATCCGGCGCTCCATTATCAGGTTGGCCAGTTTCACTTGACTACCTCTCTATTCTCTTTCGAAATGTTGTGCGAACGGAACTGAATGGTGGACGGAGATGCCACACCACCTGAGACGAGGAATTTTATGCCCTCCTCTACCGTCATGGCGACCGGCATAACTTCGTCGGCGGGGACAATTATAACGATTCCCGAGATCGGGGTCGGGGTTGACGGAACAAACACGGTAATACACTCGCGTCTCTCCTCGCCCGATCCCAGCTGGACCCGTTTGGCGATAAAGCAGAGCGCATAAACGCCGCGACGTGGATACTCTACCAACGCCACTTCCTTGAACGACTGCACGGTCGGCAGAGCGATAGCCTCCAGCAGTTGTTTGGCCGCAAAGTAAATGGGACGAATGATCGGCATACGCACCAGTACTCTCTCGCCCATGCGGTAGAGCCGGGCCCCGACAATGTTGCGCGTGAAGAACCCGGCCAGTATGATCAGCAGAATCGTTGTGACCACACCTAACCCGGGAATGAAATATCCAAGAACAGTGTGCAGGATCGGTTGCAGGATACCGTCAATGGCTTCAAAAAGGAACCTGAGTACTAAGTAAGTCAGAATCAGAGGAACGACCACAAGAACGCCGGAAACGAAGTGGCGCTTGACAACCGCGAATACTGTGTTAAGTAAAGTCATACCGACACCCATCCCTGAGCAACACCGATATGATTATAGCGGTGTACCCCGAATGTGTCAACTATTATCAAGTTTACCTGGGGATCACTCCGGTGGCAGCAGGGATATCCTTGACGAACTGCAGGATCGGCTCGGCATAGATTCCAAACAGAACCACGCCGATCAAGCCGACAGCAACCACCATCACGGCTGGCGCGTTCGGTTTGATTCGATACGGCGACTCTTCAGCCGAGAAGTACATCTCCCTTATGATGTTGGCATAGTAATACAGCGAGAACACGGCCGTGAGCAAGCCGACCCCGGCCAGCCAATACAACCAGGTATAATCCTGACTTTGTCCGGCCAGTGAAATGGCGGCTGCGAACACTTTGTACTTAGCCAGGAAACCGGCCAGGGGCGGAATGCCGGCCAACGACAACAAGAACACCGCCATACACGCCGCCAGCCCCGGCGACGACTGCGACAGGCCGCGATAGGTCCCGATCTGACATGAGCCGGTCTTGTCTTCGACTATGGCGACTATGGCGAAAGCACCCATGTTCGCAAACATATAGGCAAAAACATAGTAGGCGACCGCTTCCAGCCCCCATTCGTTGACCGCCACCATACCGATCATGATGTAACCGGCCTGGGCAATCGACGAATAGGCTAACATCCTCTTGATGTTGGTTTGACGGATAGCCACGACGTTGCCGTAAATCATGGCTGCACAGGCCAGGATACCGGTCAGGTATCCCCAATCATTGGGCGCCATCTCGGTTCCCCAGAAAGCCCAGAGTCCATTGACGAAAATCTTGGCAAAGGCAACCAGGCCGGCTGCTTTGGACCCGACCGACAGGAAGGCGGCGATCGGTGTCGGCGAACCCTCATAAACATCCGGCGCCCACTGATGAAACGGCGGCAGGGCTAATTTGAAACCCAAACCGGCGATAATCATGACCATAGCCACCAGCGGCACCACTCCGAGGGATCCGTTCGCAATGAACAGAGCCGCCAGATTCATTTTCATCGCCACGATCTCGGTAGTGCCGGACATGCCGTAGAGAAACGAAAAACCGTAGAGCAACAAAGCCGACGAAAAAGCGCCGAACACGAAGTACTTGATCCCGGCTTCGACGGATAGTTTATCATCCTTGAAGAACGCAGCCAGAATAAAGAGCGGGATGGTGGTCAACTCCAGACCGATCCACAGCGACAACAACTCCTGAGAGGAAGCGAGGAACATCATCCCCACGGTCGACAACAGGATCAGACCGAAATACTCGCCGCGATGATTGACGATCTTCTGCTTGATGATACCGAAAGAACTGCCGACCGCCATGAAAGCCGAACCGAGAAAGATTATTTTGAAAAACAGCGCCATCGGGTCGGAGAAGAACATCTTTCCGAAGCCGCGGCCGTACCCGGTGGTGGCCAACAGTCCGCCGCAGATAAGAAGCCCGAGCAGGGTCAGGTAGCCCACCGTCGATTCGCGCCGCCGCCTGCTCAGCAGATCGAATAGAAACACCACCAGCGCCCAGAGAAACAGAAATATCTCCGGGAGCATCATGCGCAGGTTGTATTCGGGCAGTTGGAATTCCATATCGCTTTACCTGGCCATCAACGTTACCAGATTCTCCAGAGTAGCCCTCATCAGGTTAGAGAGCGGCGCGGGGTAAACGCCGATAGCCACCGTCAGCACCATCAGCGGCGCCACTGTGACGATTTCACGGAAGTTGATTTCCGTCAGGCCGCCCCACTTAGCCATATCGAATTCACCCAGGAATATCCGTTGCACCATGCGCAGCATATAAGCCGCGCCCAACACGACACCAAGAACCGAAATGCCGACCAGCACTTTGCTCAAGGCTCCAAAGGCGCCGACAAAGATCATGAATTCACTGACGAAACCGCTCATTCCCGGCAGGCCCAAGGCCGCCATCGAGAAGAACACCATGATGCCGGAGTAGACCGGCAGCTTGGCGCCGATGCCGCCAAAGGCGGCAATCTCACGAGTGTGGGCGCGATCATAAAGGACTCCAACCAAGAGGAATAAGGCGCCGGTGATGAGACCGTGTGAAACCATCTGGAACATGCAACCGGCAATCGCCGTCACCGATGAAAACGCCGCCAGCGCCAGCATGCAGTAGCCCATGTGCGAGACCGACGAATACGCCACCAGTTTTTTGAGGTCCTTCTGCGCCATCGACACCAGCGCACCGTAAATGATGGCGATCACACCCAGAATAGCGATCCAGAACGAAAGAGTACGCAGGGCATCGGGGAACATCGGCCAACTGACCCGCAGCATAGCGTAAGTGCCCATCTTCAACAAGACACCGGCCAAGATTACCGACACCGCCGTCGGCGCTTCCACGTGCGCATCGGGCAACCAGGTGTGGAACGGCCAGACCGGAACCTTGATGGCAAAGGATATGAAGAAGAAGATGAAGCAGACCATCTGCAGCGAATGCGACAGAGTCGGACAGGTTTCGATCAGCGTCATCATGTTCAGCGTGTGCGGTTCGGATGTGAAGTACAAAATCAGAATCGACACCAACATAAAGATCGAGCCGAACAGCGTGTAGAGGAAGAACTTGATGGCGGCGTATTCTTTTCGCGGTCCGCCCCAGACGCCGATAAGGAAGTACATCGGCACCAGCATGATCTCCCAGAAGACGTAGAACAGGAAGAAGTCAAGCGCCACAAACACGCCCATCATACCCGCCTCCAACAGCAGGAAGAAAGCAAAGTACTCCTTGACACGGTTCGTGATGCCGAAGGACGCCAGCAGGGAGAGAGTAGACAAAAGCCCGGTCAGGAACAGCATCGGTACCGAGATGCCGTCAACACCCAGGAAGTACTGGACGTTCAAAGAGGGTATCCAACTGAACGGACCCTCCTGATAGGCCATGGCCGCCGAACCGGAGAAATTAACGAAGTAATCCCAGGTGAGCCAGAAGGAGACCAGCATTGGGACCAGACTGATGATGGTCGCGGTCCACCGGATGGCCTTATGGTTCTCCTTGGGGAGAAGCATCACCACCACCATCCCGAATATGGGCACGAATATCAATGAACTCAGATACGGTAATTCCATGATTGTGATCTATCCTCCAAACTCAGACATGTTCTTCCTGTTTTGTTTCCTGGCTGGCCGGCTGTCGTCCGATAGTACGAGAGAGTATGGCCAGGAATATAATGCCGACCGCCAACACGATGGTCAGAACGGGCCAGCCGGCTTCTCTCTCCTGTGGGCCGAATTCAAGCTTGAGCAGACTGATCAAAACCAGCAGCAGCAGCGCGAAAAAAGTATAGGACTGCACGCGACCGGTTTGCAGGAAACGACCGATGTTGCCGCCCTGCCGGACAATCCATCCAGAGCCGTTCACGGCGCCGTCGACGATCCATTTATCGAACCATTGTTTCATATCCGACCAGAGCACGATTGCCCAGGCCGTGCCGTTGACCAGACCATCGATTACGCCCCCGTCGAAACGCCACATGAGCCGCCCCAAGGCCAGCACGGGGCGTATTAGCACCGCATCGTACAACTCATCGAAGTAATACTTGTTGTAAAGAAGCGTGTAGAGCGGCTTGAACTTTTCAGCCATGCGGTCGGCGGAGATCGATTTCTTGTAATACATCAGGTAGGCCAGTCCGATTCCGGAGACGGCCATGATGGTCGAGATAATCATCAACCACCAGTTAGCGTGCGGATGATACGGCTCGCCGTGGTAGACGAACGATGCGAAACCATTCTGCAACCAGGGCAGGCCAACCCAACCGGCGAAGATCGCCAGGAAGGCCAGGAACACCAGCGGGTAGGTCATGGACTTCGGTGATTCATGAGCGTGCTCGTACTTTTCTTTATCACGTGGCTCGCCGAAGAAGGTCAGGAAACACAGCCGGAACATGTAGAACGCCGTCATGAACGCGATCAGCAGAGTGAACACGAGGAAAACCGGATGATGCGACGCGGTGGCCACGATTTCATCTTTTGACCAGAAGCCGGACAGCGGGAAGATACCGGCGATAGACAGCGATGCGATTATGAAGGCCGGCGCAGTCAGTTTCAACTTGCCGAATAGCCCGCCCATCTCCTGAATGTTGTTGGTATGCACGGCATGAATAATCGAACCTGCACCCAGGAACAAGAGTCCCTTGAAGCAGGCGTGCGTCATCAGGTGAAAAGTTCCGGCGTAGAACCCCGGCGAGTGATGTCCCAGGGCGGAATCGTATCCGTACAACCCAAGCGCCATAATCATGTAGCCGAGTTGACTGACCGTGGAGTAGGCGAGCACGCGTTTGATATCGTTTTGCACCAGGGCAATCGACGCAGCCATGAACGACGTTATCAAACCGATGACGGCTACCACCAGCGAGGCTTCAGCCGACCCGACAAAAACAGTCATGGCGCGCGCCACCAAATAGACGCCCGCTGCTACCATGGTAGCGGCGTGAATCAACGCTGATACCGGCGTCGGGCCTTCCATCGCGTCGGGAAGCCAGACGTGCAAGGGGAACTGGGCCGACTTGCCGACGGCACCGCAGAACACAAAGATGGCGATAAGCGTGACAATACCGGCGGGTATCGCTCCGGCACTGATTTGGTCGAAGACACCGCCATAGTTAAACGTGCCGGCGTAGATAGCTATCAGGAACAGTCCCACCAGAAACCCTAAGTCACCGATGCGAGTGGTAATGAAGGCCTTCTGGCAGGCGTCGGCCGCCGATACTTTCTCAAACCAGAACCCGATCAGCAGATAACTGGTCAGACCAACTAACTCCCAGAAGATGAAGATCATGAAGAAGTTATTGGCAAGCACCAAACCAAGCATCGAGAACAAGAACAGCGACAGGTAAGCGAAGAAGCGGCTGAAACGTGGGTCGCCGTGCATGTAGCCGACCGAGTAGATTTCCACACAGGCACCGACGGTGGTAACCACCATCAGCATCACGGCTGCCAGCGGGTCAATAAGGATGCCGATCTCCGGGACAAAGCCGACCAGATCGATGAACTTATAGTAGGCCTCGTACGGTTCGCCGTGACGAGCCAGCGTCTCGATCAGCACGATTACAGACATAACCCAGGAGGCCAGAATCATGGCGATCGAGAACACAGCCGACAGCATCTCCTTCCACCTGAGGAAAAAGACTATTATCAGGAAGGACAACAGCGGGAGCAGCGCAATCAGGTATGAGTATTCGGTCATGCTTGTTATCCTACCACTTCATTACGTTGACATTGTCCATGCCGATCCCGCGCCAGTTGCGATAGATCAACAGAACGATCGCCAGTCCCACGACTGCTTCGGCCGCAGCCACGACCACGATAAAGATGGCAAACATCTGCCCCACCAGCGCATCGGTGGCGACATACTTGTTGAAGGCGACAAAGTTTATGCAGGCGGCGTTGAACATCAGTTCCAGCGACATCAGAATCCCGATGACATTGCGACGAGTCAGAACGCCGAATAAGCCGATGGCAAAAAGAGCGGCCGCCAGAGCCAGATAGTAAAACATCAGGAGCCCTCCTTTCTGGCCAACACGATGGCGCCGATCAGCGCCGCCAGCAAGAGCACCGACACCACCTCAAACGGTAGCATGAAATCGGTCATGAGATACTTGCCGATACTGCCGACGTTGTCGCTGATCAACTCACCTTTAGCCGGCATCCAGACGCCGGTCTTCTTAATCAGGTAAGGGACACCGATAGCGAATAAGGCGCACACGACAAAGGCGATAGTAGCATTCTCGTTGTGCTGAATCAGTGATTCAGAAGCCAGGTCGGTTGTCAACATAACAGTGAACACAATCAGGATAGCCACCGCGCCAACGTAAATCAAGACCTGCGCTGCGGCCAGGAACTCTGCCTCAAGCAGCACATAGATGCCGGCCACTGCGAACAGGCACAGAATCAGGCAGAGGGCGCAGTGGAACATGTTCCTGAGTGTCACCACGAGAAACCCGGAAACCAGGATCACTACGGCGAGAATCCAGAAGACAATGCCGGGCTCAGGCGCTTGCATCGGTTTGATCTCCCTCTTTCTTGTCTTCAGTTTTGGGGGCAGGCTTTTCCTCGGGCGCCTCGGTGGGCGTCTCCGGTGAAGCCGGCGGCTTCTCTTCGGTCGGCTCAGTCGGCATCGTTACATCGGCAGCAGGCTGCGGCTCCGCCACAGCGGTTTCGGCGGCTTCAGTCGCAGTATCCGCCGGCTTGTCCGGCGCCGGCATATCAGCAATTGGCGGCTTCTCTTCGGCTGCTGTTTCCGTATTGTCTTTTGCCGGTGCCGCCGGTTCAGTTGAGGCATCTTTGTCTGAAGCAGGCTTGGCCGCTTTTGGTTTTTTCTTCTTGCGAGTGTCCACGTAGTCGACGTCGAGACCGACTTCCTGCAACTTCTTCACATCCCAGGTCAGGTCGTCTTTGTCCAGCGTCGAGAATTCATACTTGGTAGCCATTTTGAGCGCGCAGAAATTGCACGCCTCTTCGCACAGGCCGCAGAAACAACACAGAGCGTTGTCGACGATAAATTGGTCGAGGACTTTTCTTTTGTTCTCGTCGCGATGCGAATCGATTCGGATTGCCGCCGTCGGGCAGGCCCGCATGCACAAATCGCAGGCGGTGCAGTTTAGTTCGCCGGTCTTCTTGTCGGATAAGAGTACGACGATGCCGCGCGAGCGCTCCGGAATATCGTAACGCTGTTCGGGGTACTGGATGGTAATGGCATGTCGACCGAGATGCTTTCCGGCAATACCGAGGCCTTTGAGAAGGTTCTTTATGTGGCTTATCAAATCCATCCGAGAACTACCTATTCCCAATATCCCAAGTATTTCAATATCGCGGCCAGAATCAGATTGGCAAACGTCACCGGCACCAGGAACTTCCATGCGAATTCCATCAACTGATCAACCCGCAATCTTGGATAGGTCCATCGAACGAGCATCAAAAGAAGAACCATCGACAGTGTCTTGCCCATGAACCAGACCCACGACGGCAGCCAGGGGCCGTTCCAGCCGCCCAGAAACACGGTCGCGGCGATGGCCGAAACCGTAAACATATTGATAAACTCAGCCAGGAAGAACATGGCGAACTTCATGCCGGAGTATTCGATGTTATACCCCGCCACCAATTCCTGCTCGGCCTCGGGGATATCGAACGGGGTGCGGTTGGCCTCAGCGATGGCGGCTACGGTGTAGGTGACAAACGCAATGGGACCAAACGGCACGCGGAAAATGAACCAGTTGAACCAACCGGACTGGGACTCAACAATGTCGACCATTGATAGTGAGCCGACGTACAGAATAACGGCCAGGAGCGACACCACCATCGGCACTTCGTAGCTGATTACCTGCGCCGCCGAGCGCATGCCGCCGAGAAGAGCGTACTTGTTGTTGGAACCCCAGCCGGCCATCAAGAGCGAAATCACGGTGAAGGTCGTCACGGCCATAATGTAGAGGATACCGATATTGAGATCGGCTACGATCAGCCCGCGCCCGAACGGCATACAGACATAGGCCAGAAAGGCCGCCACAAAGCAGATTACGGGCGCCCAGAAGAAGACGACTTTGTCGCGGGTCGCCACACGAATATCTTCCTTCTGCAACAGCTTCAGTGCATCCATCACTGTCTGATACCAGCCATGCCACCCCACCCGCATGGGGCCGAAACGTTGCTGGATGTGAGCGGCGATTTTGCGTTCCCACCACACCAGGAAGAGCGCAATAAGCGAGAGAAGGCCGAATACGGTGGCGCCCAGGGCTGCGTACATGACCACGTCCTGCCACGGCTGCGGCAGTCCGATCGAAACCAGTAGTCCGTGCAGCCACTTGAAGACGCCATGAAGCTCGCCAACTGCGAACACCGGAGAGATCATCGATCCACCTCCGGCATGATGATATCAAGGGTGGCGAAAATCGCTACCACGTCGGCGATCAATACATCGGTGCTGATCTCAGGCACCAGCATGAGATGATTGTAGGAGCTGCCGCGCAACTTCAACCGCACTGGTTTGGTAGTGCCGTCGGAACGGATGTACACACCCATCTCACCACGAGCACTCTCGATCCGCGAGTAAACCTCACCCTCCGGCGGCTTGAACTTCGGCTTGACCTTGCATTTGATATCACCCTCGGGCAGATTGTCAAGCGCCTGCTCGATAATTTTCAGCGACTCCTTCATTTCGTCGATTCGCTGGATGAACCGATCGTAACAGTCGCCGTTCGGCTGGGTGGGTATCTCGAAATCAAACTTGTCGTAGACGGAGTAAGGATCGTTGCGACGAACATCGTACTTGACACCTGAAGCCCGCAGCACCGGTCCGGAAGCACCGTAGGCGATGGCCGTCTCAGGTGTCAGCACGCCAATTCCCTTCATGCGGGCCAGGAAGATCGGGTTCTCGTTCAGCAGACCCTCGTAATCTGAGAACTTGCCCCACATCTTCTTCACGAATTCACGACAGTTCGGCACGAATTCCGGCGGGATGTCTCTGGAGACGCCGCCGATGCGAATGTAGTTGTAGGTCAACCGCTGGCCGCAGGTGATCTCGAACAGGTCCATGATGTCTTCGCGCTCCCGCAGGCCGTAAAGGAACGGTGTGTAGGCGCCGACGTCCATCGCGGTCACACCCCAGAATATCAGATGCGATGCGATTCGGTTGAGTTCGACCATGATGACCCGCAGGTATTCCGCTCGCTCGGGAACTTCAAGTCCGGACAGCTTCTCCACCGCCAGGGCATAAACATGATCGGACGCCATCGCGGTGACGTATTCGAATCGATCCATCAACGGCGTACATTGAGGATAGGTGCGGTTCTCGCAGATCTTTTCGATAGCGCGGTGCAGATACCCGATCACCGGTTCGATAGCGACGACCTTCTCACCATCCATAGTGAGTATCAATCGGCAAACACCATGCGTCGAGGGGTGGTGCGGCCCCATGTTGACCATGAACTCTTCTGTGCGCAGTTCAGCCAACCTATAGCTCCGGCATCCGCACAAAGTCGGGCGCGTCCCAGTCCTTGCGCATCGGGTATCCCTGGTCCCAGTCGTCGGGCAGCAGGAATCGTTTCAAGTTATCGTGGTTGTTGATGTCGATACCGTACAGTTCCCAAATCTCGCGCTCATGCCAGTCGGCGGCGGTCCAAATGTCCTTGACCGAATCGATAACCGCCTGGTCGTAAGGGAGCACCAGCTTGAAATCAAGGCGAAGATTATTGGTGATGGACGACAGCGAGTAAACGACCTCAAACTGCTCACCGGTATCAACACCGGCGATGTTATTCAAGAAATCGAACTTGAGTTGCTCGTCATCGTGCAGCATCCGCGCGACCCTGGTCAGGTTGGTCGGCTTGACTTCGCACATCAGGTCAAAGACGCCTGTCTCCAGAGGGGTCAGCAGCCCGTCGTATTTCTTGAGGATATGTTCTTTGAGGTCGTCTCGGGTCATGCTACTTCTCGTGCCAGTCAGCAAGCTTTTGGGACTTTATCTTCTTCTGAAGATGCAGGCATCCCTCAAGGAGAGATTCCGGCCGCGGCGGGCAACCGGGAATATAGATATCGACCGGCACAATATGGTCGATCCCTTTCTCGACGGCGTAGCTGTCATAGTAAAACGGGCCGCCTCTGATAGTGCAGCCACCCATAGCGATCACGTAGCGCGGCTCGGCCATCTGGTCGTAGAGGCGTCGCAGACGTGGGGCCATCTTCTTGGTAATAGTACCGGCGGCAATTATCAGGTCGGACTGCCGTGGGGTGGGGCGGAAGATCATGCCGAGACGGTCGAAGTCATAGCGGGAAGCGCCGGTGCACATCAGTTCAATAGCACAACAGGCAGTCGCAAAAAGTAAGTACCACATCGAACATGCCTGGGCATGACTAAGAACCGACTCAAGCTGGGTGGCTACAAACCCGCCACCGGGGACACGCTCGGCATATACCGGTACCTTCTTGATCAGGCCCATTTCAGCACTCCCTTTTTCCAGGCATACAGAAGACCAAACAACAGAATGAGAATGAATATCACCATCTCGACCAGCGCGAACAAGCCCAACTGCCCAAAGGCCACGGCCCACGGGAACAGGAAGACCGCTTCGACCTCGAAGATGACGAAGATCAGCGCGAAGATGTAGTAGCGATTGTGGAACTTGATCCATGAACTGCCGATGGGGAGTTCGGCGCACTCGTAGTTGACGTTTTTCTCCGGGTAGGGATTATGGGGCCGCAGAAGGCGGGCCAGGAAGAAAGTAAACAGCACCATCCCAGCGCCGACAAAGATGAAGATCAAGACCGCCAGGTACTCGGACATCGCACGCTTCCTTAATTCTGCAAATCGGCCTTGTGACCGATTTCACAAATAATGTTCGCGAAAGAAACTGTCGACGGCCTATAAGTCAAGCGGTTTTTTGTGGGAAATGGGGAGGACGACGGACTGCTGTCCTCATGTCATCCCCTCGCAGCCGGGGCCGGCAAGTCGGTTCTTCGCGCTTCGCGCGCCTCCTTTTGATTCGTCATTAAGAGGATTAGGTCTCTGTGAATCCGTGGATTTTTCGCTTGACAGGATTGTGCTGGGGGCTATATTGTGAATGTTATTACTATAAGTAGTAACACATTGAAATCCGACGGTCACCTTGAACCTCAACAGTCGGTTGTGAAACATGACACAGATTCTAATAGACCAGGTTCAACAACTGGGATTGAGTACGTACGAAGCCAAGGCCTACCTGGCCCTCTTGGAGCGAGAGACACTTACTGTTCCCGAAGTATCAAAGCTGTCCGGGGTTCCCCGGGCACGCACCTATGACGTCCTTGACAAGCTGGTGGACAACGGTCTGGCGGTCATGAGGCCGGGCAAGTTCAGGAAATACGCTGCGGTCGATTTCGACACTTTCAAAGAAAGGCTCATCCTGCAGAACGAGGAACAGTACAGCAAACAAAAGGCTCATATCGACAAAGTCGCCTTAACCCTCAAAAAGAAGTTCGGATCTCTCGTTGACGCAGCGAATTTCAAAGACGATCCCCTCGATTATATAGAGGTCTTCAGAAATCCCAATCAGTTACACAGTAAAATCATGCAATTATGCGGTGATGCTGAGAGGGAGATTTTGATGTTTGTCAAGCCACCGTATGCCGGTTCTCGCAAGAATATCGAAGAACAACTGAATCAGCGAGCAGAGCTTGTCAAAAAGGGGATCTCTATAAGGTGTGTTTACGAGATACCTGAGGATGAGGAGGCTCTGAGACTGCGGCTTCAGACAATGAAACTTGTGACCGAGTGGGGTGAACAGGCTAAGCTAATCAAGGAACTCCCTATGAAAATGGGCATCTTTGATGAGAAGACTGTCGTCATTGCCCTCGAAGACTCAATCTCGCAAAAGACCTCTATTACTACGCTCGTTATCGAACATCGATCCCTGGCTAAGAGCCTGAAAATACTATTCAATCTTTTCATGGAGCAGGCAGAAGATCTCCGTTCTTTTGTAAACAAAGGAGACATGAAAAAAGAGAGGAGTGCATCTAAACACTTACGACGCTAAGAAAATAGAAGCGGGACCGCCGCTACAGCCATAGCTACGGTCCCTGCAGTGAAAACCCATCTCAACCTACAGCGTGCCGATGTCGAAGGGTTTTTCCACTTCCTGATTCTACCCAATTGACGTATCGACATCAATGTTTTTCTGGTCCGATAGCGATATGCGGCACGCAGATAAGGAGGCCACGGCGAAGGCAAGACAGGTGAAGGACTGATAATACTCGGTTGAACCTATCATCCGAGCAGGGAAACATCAGGTAATACATAGATAACAAAGAGATTAACGATGAAAAGCAAGGCATTACTCACAATTGTCTCCTTGGTGATTCTGTTCACCAATTCATACGGAACGATTATCAATGTTCCGGGAGATGCAGCGACCATCCAGGCTGGGATTGACGGTGCCATGCCCGGGGATACCGTGCTGGTGGCAGAGGGCCATTACTACGAGCGGCTCAACTTCCTGGGGAAGGACATTCTGCTCACCAGTGAATATCTCTACACAGGTAACGACCTGACTATACAGAACACAATCATAGACGGCGAAGAGAGCAAGGGGGGTGCGAAGAGCGATACTATGTGCGTCATCATGTTCTGCAGCGGCGAAACGTCGAACGCGGTGATTCAGGGTTTCACGATCCAGAACGGACAGGGCTGGAAGAATGCCTACAACAGGTGGCTTGGTGGAGGGATCATGTGTATCGCCGCTTCGCCGACCATAACGCACAATATTATCCGCCAGAACTCTGTTGCTCACAACGGTGGGGGCCTCTGCGGCATAAACGAAGGGTCAGACCCCTCTGATGTCACGGTGACCTACAACACGTTTACGGCCAACACAGCCAGTGGTGGGGGCGCCATGATGTTTGCTGAGAGTGCTCCCGTGATCAGCTACAACGACATTGTCGGCAACTTCGCTGCTGACAGCACTTACCTCTGTATGGGAGGAGGAATCTGGACCTACAAGTGCGCCTCGACTATCACACATAATACCATCAGGGAGAACACTGCAGCTCTTGGAGGCGGGATTTGCTGCTACGTTCTCGCCACCGACTGGATTGCCTACAACGAGATCACGCTCAACAGCGCCACCGGCGATTCCGCGTTCGGCGGCGGAATCAGCTGCTTCCATACCTACTCAGGGACAATTACTGAGAACACCATAAGCGACAATACGGCAGCCGGCGGCGGCGGGATTCACGTCTACCTGTCAAACGCTATACCCGGAGAAGATGCTTTCATCACCGACAACATCATCACAGGCAACACGGCCGATGGTAGTGTCGCTCACCGTGGTGGTGGTGGCGTGATGTTTGAATACACATACGATTCCACACCCGGCCTGTTCACGGGCAATCTCCTGACACATAATACTGCCCCAAACGGGGGCGGTGGCGCCATTGCCTTCTGGGAAGGCTTCTACGGTCCGATTGAAAGCGGCACGATTGCATACAACAGCGCAATGGTGGGAGGTGCCCTGTACTCCAATTGGAGCCAACCAGCAGTGTCATCATCGGTGATAAACACGATCTGCTGGGCCGATACCGGGACCGTGGCAGGAAATGAGATTTGGACCGTGGGAGCAACCTGGTTCTATGTGACTTACTGTGATGTGGATGGCGGCTACACGGGTCCAGGTATCGATACGACCAACATTGACTGTGACCCCCAATTCTGCGATCCGATTACCGGTAATTACAACCTGAACAACGCCTCCTGCTGCGCGGGAGCAGGCTTCGGTGGAGTAGATATCGGAGCTTTCGGAGTTGGATGTTCGCAATATGTCTGCGGCGATATCGATGGCAGCGGCGGAGATATCGACATAGCCGATTTGGTTTACCTGGTTGATTACATGTTCAACGACGGCCCGCCACCACCGACGATGGACGCTGCCGACTTTGACGGAGACGACGAGATAACAATTGCTGACCTGGTCTATCTTGTGGATTACATGTTCAATGACGGCCCGCCGCCGGAGTGTGGCTAGGGAACAGGTTTGTCGCCGCCCCGGCGGCTGGACGATCCGGCCGCGGCGTGCACGAGTTGTGCGTACCGCGCCGCGAGGGGACCGGAGGCGTAGGTGGCGTGAGCGAACTCGTGGCCGGCGGCAGCAAGCTCTGTGCGCAGGGAGGCATCTCTAAGTATGCGGATGAGGGCTGAGGCGAGGGCGGGCGGGTCGTCCGGCTCGGCAAGCAAGCCACGTTGTTCGTGCTCAATGATGTCGGTGATGCCGCCGGAGCGTACCCCGACCACGGCCGTTCCGCAGAGCATCGCCTCGGACAGGGCCAGCCCGAAGCCTTCACGGTAGGAGTTCAGAACCACGACCGAGGCGCGGTTGTAGACGGTGCGCAGTTCATCCTGTGGGACGGGAGGGTGGATGGTCACTGATGGGGGCAGACCGGGAGGTCTGCCGCCCACGGAATCGGGGGATCCGTCGCCCTCGGATTTCGGGGTGCCCCAGGGCTTGCCCTGGGTTTCCGGTCTGCGGGACGATCCCACCGCAAGCGGTGGGGCACCGGACGGGCCGACGCTCAGGGAAAGTCCGCGTGCCCCGATCAGTCGTTCGATGTCGGACTGCAATGGCCCCTCGCCGTAGATCTCCAGCCTCGCCTCGGGGAGTTCTTTTGCCACCAACGCAAACGCCTCAATCAAAACATTCAACCGCTTCTGCTTAGTGAAACGAGTCACCGCCACCACCAAGGCAGCCTCTTTCACAACATCTGTGTCGCTGTAGAAAATAGTCTCATCGTGTGGCAACGGCAGGACTTCCAGTCGGTCTTCCAACCGGGGGTCAAGAGTCAGCATCTGATCCCTGAGATAGCTGGAGACAAACGTCCACCGGTGCAGCCGGCGACATAGACTCTTGAAATAACGGTACGGCAGTCCGCCGTACTTGCGCACCAACCTGATATCCGTCCCATGTGATGACAGAATCATCGGCAATGCGCAGTCGCGAGCCAATGACTTCATCACGATCCCCGCCGGGACCAGCCAGTGACCGGCGATAACATTGATCTTCTCTTTCTCAATGATCTCTGTCGCAACTGTGCGAAAATCCTTCACAAAACGTCGGAAGCGCAGCAGTCCACCCAAAGAACCGGTCACTATTGCTTGCATATTGCCGCGATAGGCCAGGTTTTCATCACGGTCGGAACCGTAGCGGAAACGGTGTATCTTGACGCCGGAGTTTTCCTCGTACTCGGCCGCGCCGGAGTCGTGTGGCGCCAGGACGATCGGTTGGATCGATTCATCCACCAGCCGTCGGCACAACAGTGAGATAAACACTCCGGCATGGTCGCCTGGGTAGCGAGGATAGTTGTGCGTCAAAATGAGCAATCGAGTGTTTTTCTGCATCATGTATAATGTTACAACAAAACAGTGTTCACGGAAGAATAAACTGGACCCAATGGCGGGTCCTTTTGCGGCCAAAGAGTTCGCCCAACTGCCGGGGAAGCATAAGACTGGACAGAACTTATACCAACTCAGGGGACTTTCAAGCACATCAGTCTTGTAGGTCGAAACCCCTGCCTGCGCAGCAGGTCCGCGCAGCGGAGGTTTCGACATCTTTTTTCTATTGGCAACCGGGACAGCTCTGCTTTCTGACAAATGCGGAGAATGCACGAGACGGAAAAGAAGAGAGTGTCGAAACCTGCCCTTCGACTGCGCTCAGGACGACCCCTTCGGACCTGGGGTTTCGACTACTGGACTAACATTTGGTGAATAGCTTGAGAGTCGGAACCCGCAAGGGGGTTTCGACCTACTGGACTGAAATACAAAGCGAAAAATTCTGTCTATTGTAACGTCAATTCCGGTCCCTTATTCTATAACCCTCAATAATACGGAATAACGTGCAATCTTTTTGGGAACAATTCTTAGGGAACAGTAGCATATCTATGCTTGCTATTTCTGCAAATCAGCCCAGGGTAGGCGATACACCCACAGGCCATCTTCGGTGGCGCCCAAATATATGTTTTCGTCATCGGCAGCAAGTCCAACGTATTCGCCAACCCAATACTTTGCCGGTGGAAACGATTCCCGTACGATAAGCTCAGGCCGAGCTGGGTCACTAACATCAAGAATCAGAATGTCGCCCGTATAGATAACCACGTGATTGTTTTGCGCCACGATTGAAAGGTCCCAGATATTGCGACGTTCAAAATCCATTTGGCTCAATACGCGTGGGGTTTTCGCTTCCCGCAGATCAATTACCGTGAAAGTGCAATGGCCATGGTAAGGATTACCAGACGCACTCTCCATATTCATAACGTCTCGGCTGATAACATACGCAAAATCGCCCTTGTCCGACAGCGCGATGCGAGTTGTTCGACTCATTGAACTGACTTCTAACGCTGCGCTATCGCCAGGCTGATTCAGAATGATTGGCTCGGAAGGTTTGCTTATGTCTACTATTGTCAGCATTCCACTGGGGTGAGCAGCTATGATGTGATCATTATGAAGGGCAACGTCAGTCACCGCTTGGCCGAGGTCGAGTAGTGCTACGGCATGCGGTTCACTCGGGTCAGATACACTTACAATTTCAATACCACCCGCTGATGTTGACTCCCACCAGCTGGTAGCCTCTCTGTAACCCAACACAGCATATGCAGGCGTAAGTGCGGCTGCATGCACCAACCCGTGTGGTGTGAATCGTCCCAGCACCGTGGGGTCAGTGGGATTGCTGATATCTATCAGTTCTGATGGAAGTGTTTCATAGACCATCAACAACCGTGAATTGCTGACTGCTGCGGTGACGTTCCACTGCCATCCATCCCGACCCGTTGAAGAAGCGGCCTGATATCGAGTCAATCGCTGCGGCGCTTGTGGTTTGGATACATCATAGATTAGAAAACCGCCGCCTACCTGAGTCAGAATGGCCAGACTGTCTTGCCGCAGCACATCACCGACCCAGCCGCCTTCGAAGCTCCATTGGCCTAGTAAGCTGGGGGCTGTTGGAACGGAAACATCAAGTATGGGAGCCGGACCACCGTCACCTGATACATACAGTCGATCGTCCACAAGTGTCATACCCAGCCCCGCTGCCCAGAGATCATCGATAGTGTATTCCGAAGCGATCCTGGGTTCGCTGGGGTTTGAGATATCAAATGTAACCAGGTCCACTTCACCCTTGAAGGTGGCATAGATGGCGTCTTCGTGAACAATGAGTTCTATAGGTATTTGGAACCGGGGATCATAGCACTCCCCTAAGAGTTCTGGCTCGTTCTTCTCATGCATGCGGTATACGGCGAGTCCTTGGTTGGATCGCGGTTGCCGCTGGAGAAAGAAGAGCTTGTCATCAACTACACCAAGATCTGCAAAATTCCTGCCTTCAGGGAGGAGTATCGTGCGTTTGATAAACGGCTTGTCCGGTATGTTAGCGTCTATTACAAAGAGGTGGCTCCGAGGATTTACATTTACGAGCGCTAAGATGTTCTCCCCCATGCGGGTAATCCTTCCTACCCGACGTTGTGCAACCGGAATGCCAAGATCTATACTTCCTATCGCTTTGGGGTGCGCGGGTTTTGCCATATCTAAGACCTCAAATACCAGGGTAGCATTGTCTACGGGGTCAAGAGACGTAGAATCATTTTCTGAAGGACGTATGGCGTAGGCAAGCTTGCCCGCGATTCTCAAGCCGTTAGGGCCTATGCCAGCGAGGTCGAATAACGTGGCAACCTGGACCGGTTGAGTTGGTCTGAAGATATCGATTATAACTAGCGGTTGGCCAAGCCAACCTGTGAGGTAGAGATAGGGATAGTTTAGAGCCAGCCGCAACATTGGTTGCTGTAATTCTAATGCAGCAATCTCACGAACGTCCGTGAGATCACTCACGTCCAGCACACGCAGGATACCGCGCTCCAAAGCGTAGGCATAGGGTGGGACGACCTCAATGTCATAGACCGCAGACACCCGGGCGCGACTTACAAGATCGATTGCTTCGCCAGGCTGTGCGAGCATGAGAATGAGAAATACTGACACCACTGTAGTGGTCAGTAAACGAGTCAAGAATTTACTTTTCATTTAACACCTCCATTCCGAGATTTCCCATATAGGGGTTTCAAAAACATAATCTATCCTTTCCGTTACTCTGAATAAACAAAAACCTCCGCGAATAGTCAATAATTCCCTCGTTTCCCTGAGTGTTCAGTTCCATGAGCACAAAAATGACGGCATTTTGCCGTCGCCAATTCTCCTGAAGCTGTTTTTGGGCAGACCCTCGCTTTCTGTCCCCATAGAAGACCATGTCTTTCAGTCTTGTAGGTCGAAACCCCTGCCTGCGCAGCAGGTCCGCGCAGCGGTGGTTTCGACATCTTCTTTCTATTGGCAACCGGGACAGCTCTGCTTTCTGACAAATGCGGAGAATGTACGAGACGGAAAAGAAGAGAGTGTCGAAACCTGCCCTTCGACTGCGCTCAGGACGACCCCTTCGGGGCTGGGGTTTCGACTACTGGGCTAACATTTGGTGAATAGCTTGAAAGTCGGAACCCGCAAGGGGGTTCCGACCTACAGGACTACAGGACTACAGGACTGGACCCAATGGCGGGTCCTTTTGCGGCCAAAGAGTTCGCCCAACTGCCGGGGAAATATAAGACGGGACAGAACTTATGCCGAGCCAGGAGAACTTTTAAGCACATCAGATTTATCGGAAGAAACTTCTGTTTGGCAGGTATTAGCATTAAAACTTGCCAATGCGGTGCCGCCACCCAATGAATGAGGCGGTCGGTGGAAACATTGGTATAAGCTCTGGAGGTCCGTTATGAAAACGTTGAAAACAGTTTGTCTATTATTGGCGCTGCCGCTTACGGCGTGGGCTGACGACCTGGCGGTTACGGTCTACAACAACAACCTCGGCGTCATCAGTGAAACTCGCCGGTTACAGTTTGACAAAGGTGTCAATCGGCTGGCCTTTCGGGACGTCCCTTCGCAGATCGACGCCGCCTCGGTCAGATTCGAACTGATCGGATCAGGGCAAAACGTCTCCATCTTAGAGCAGAACTATGCCTTCGATCTGGTCAGCCCGGAACAAATGTACCGGAAGTACATCGACAAGGAAATCGAACTGATAGACAAAGAAGGTCGGCTTTACGACGGGACGCTTCTGGCTTACCGCAGCGGTGCGGTGACATTGATGGAGTCAACCGGTCGCATTAAGATCGTGCTGCTGGATAACATCAGCGAGGTCAACTTCCCCTCGTTGCCGGACGGTCTGATCACCAGGCCGACCTTGTTTTGGGAATACCAATCGGATTATGACGGCGAACTTGATTGTCGCGTCGGCTACCAGACCGGCGGTCTGAGTTGGAGCGCCGAGTATGTCGGGCTTTTGAGTCCGGATGAAACCAAGCTCGATCTTTCCGGCTGGTCTTCGATCAACAATGTTTCCGGAAAGACCTATCGCGACGCCACGCTGAAGCTCATCGCCGGCGATATCAGTCGCGCCACGCGGCCACCGCGAATGCTGACCAAAGGTTTGGCCATGGCTGATGCTGTTAGCGGCGCCGGGTTTGAGGAGAAGGCATTCTTCGAGTACCATCTGTATACCCTGCCACGAAAAGCGACGCTGGCCGACAAAGAGATCAAACAGATTTCGCTTTTCGACCCCTCCCAGACCACAGTTGAGAAGATTTACACCTATCGCCCCGAGCGTCATCCTACCAACGTAGAAGTAATGCTGAAGTTCGTCAATTCAAAAGAGGCCGGATTGGGCATGCCGTTGCCGGCGGGGCGCGTTCGTTTGTTCAAGGCTGATGACGACGGGTCGGTGATCCTGTTGGGTGAAGACCGTATCAAACACACACCGCGTGATGAAGAAGTCAAGATCAAGGTCGGCAACGCCTTCGATGTGGTCGCCGAAGAGCGGCTCATGAGTCAGACGCGCATCTCCACCAAGGTCGAAGATCGACAGTATGTGATCGAGTTGCGAAACCGTAAGGACTCGGATATCACCGTGAAAGTCGAAAAGAGTTTCTACGGTTTCTGGGAGATAATGGAGTCCAGCCTGGCCTATAAGCGTAAGGATGCCAACACTGTCGAGTTTGATGTCCCCCTCAGGGCCGGACAGACGGTAGAACTGGTCTTAGTGGTCCGTTTTACGACAAGATGAGCACTCCAGTGGTTGACAAGGTGAACAACAGCAGTTACATTCTGCCCGACGACGAATGACTGGACGTGTAGACAGGAGGTTCTCTTGAAACAGTTGGTTAGATCAATAGTAATCTTAGTGTTGACGGCATTAGTGGCTGGTTCGGCGCTGCCCGGCAAAAAGGAGGGGCGCAAGCTGCCGGTCGGGTCCTACATAACATCGGCCAAGATCGCTATTATTTCGGGCGATCTGAATCGTTACCCCGAAGCTATCGCCATGCTGGACTCGCTTTTCATGCATTACGGTCCCCATGCTGAAGCCTTGCATTGGATGGGGCAGATCAATGTCGACTATATCGAGAAATCGGCCAGTCCGATGGAGAAGAAATCTCACGTCGACATGATGGTGGCCTATTTCGACTCTCTCCACCAGTGCTGTGATAACGAGGAGATTAAGAAGAAATTCCGCAAGAACTGCAAGAAGTACATCCAGCACGCCGACTCGATCACAGTCATGTACTGGCGCGAGTTTTACAACGCCGGTGTCGAGCAGTTGACGGTCATGGATGAGATTAGCGATGAAATCGAACTAGCCGAGGATTCGGCCAGCCGCTCCTTTCTGGAGGCGAACCTCCAGGCCAATATGGACTCATGTGTGGCCAACCTGGAACTGGCGATAACCATCGATCCCACCAACCACCAGACCTATATCGGTATCGGCAGTGCCTACGAAAAGACAGGCAACTACGATAAGGCGCTCGAGTGGCAGGAGATCGGACTGGAAAAGTCACCGGACAGCGTCAAGACCTCTATGTCGTTGTCGATCGGTTACACCTACATCAACATGGATCGATACTGTGATGCCATCCCGCACCTCAAGAACTACCTCGCGGATAGTACCACCGACACTACCTGGATGTACAACCTGAGCATTTGTTACAATAACTGCGGCCATTATGACTCCGCTCTGGCGATCTACGGCGCCATTCTCCAGGTTAATCCGAATCACCATAAGGTGCTGAGCGGTGTTGGGCGCTACTATAATGAACTGGCCAGACACTATTCCGATTCGGCCAATTTCTACTCGGACAAAGGGGATGAATCCCTGAAGCGGGACTGGCTGGCTCGCAAGGATGAGGCGTTTGATTCGTCTCACACGTATTACAAAAGGGCATTTCAAGTAAATCCGGACGATGAGTTCGTTGCCGATCAGTTCGCGCTGATTAGCGCCTTGACGGGGCGGTTCGAAGATGCCGCTGTAGGTTACGCCCGGATAGCCGAACTTCGGCCAACCGATCCGGATAACTGGACCTATCTCGGTGATGTCAGTGTCAGCCTCAGACGATTCCCCGAAGCCATTGCCGCCTACGAGAAGGCCGTTGAGTTCCGGCCGGACAAGGCCGACCTTTGGCAGCAGCTTGCCGACCTTTATCAGAACGAAGGCATGAGCAAAAAGGAAGCTGAGGCCAGAGCAAAACACAAGGCACTCAAATAAGCTGCCGTCGGTTCTTCGGTCTGCCCGGTAGAGCACACCGGTCGGCCGACCGGCGGCGGCAAATAAAGAATCCCAGAGCGGTAGGTGAACACCTGCCGCTTTGTTGTGCGGGGAATACGTGGATGAGCCAGACTGATCGCATAGCCGAGATCGCTGTCGCGGGGCCGTTATGTCGCACCTTCACCTATCGCATCCCAATTGATATCGATTCTCTTACCCTCGGTCAGCGAGTCTTGGTGCCGTTCGGTCGTACGCGACAGATTGGATTCTACATCGGTTCCGGTCGGTCCCAACCCGGCCTTCGTCTCAAAGAGATAATTCGGTCACTTGATTCAGTCAGCTACTTCAACAGCGAGCTTTTTCGGTTTTGTACCTGGGTTGCCGACTACTACCTGGCCAACCCGGCTGACTGTCTGGCCGCCGCCCTGCCGGGAGTTTTCAAGAGCGCCCGTTCCGTACGCTACCGATGGCGCACCAACACCGATGAGCTAAGTGATCTGCTGGGACGGCCAGTAAAACCGGGCGGTTTGGTCTCGGCCGAAGCTTTGCGGAAAATCAGAGGCAAGAGGGGCCTGCTCTCAAGGCTTTTGGAGCAAGCAGCCATTGAGGAAGACTTTGGCCATCGACTTACTGAGAGGCGACGGATCTCCGGCTACCGGATGGCTGACAGCGAAGCGTACCATAAGTTCTTTCGGCGACGCAGGATTACGCTGGAACCGTTTGATAGTATCCGGTCGCACTCCGAACTCAAGCTGACAAACTGGACCGACTACCTCATCCGTCAAGCTGTTAAGACCGCCGCCTTGGTTCCCGTTTACCATGACGAGGCTGGTCTGGTGCTGGATTTCGTGAAGGCCCGCACCGATGTCGACAGCATCCGACTAAACAACGAGCAGGACCAGGTGGTGACACGGCTGACGGAGCGATTATCGCAGGGCTTCTCGTGCAGTCTGCTTCACGGCGTGACTGGCTCCGGGAAGACAATTGTCTACTGCCACCTTTGTCAAAAGGTACTTGACCGTGGCCAAACCGCTCTCGTGCTCACCCCGGAGATTGCCCTGGCCGGTAGTACTCTGTCGTACTTTCGCGGATTTTTTGGGGACCTGGTGACAATCATCCACTCCGCCATGACCGAGCGCGAACGGCTCGAAAGCTGGCATGGTATCAGATCGGGGCGGTTCAAGATTGTAATCGGACCTCGCTCCGCCCTGTTTGCACCCGTTCCCGATCTGGGGCTGATCGTGGTCGATGAGGAGCACGACCCGTCGTACAAACAGGATAATCCGTCGCCCCGCTTCCAGGGACGCGATGCGGCTATAATGCGAGCCAGAATCGCCCGCATCCCGATCGTGTTAGGGACGGCCTCGCCCTCCTTTGAATCGTATCACAATGTCCAGGCGGGACGATACCAACTTCTGCGCCTGACCAAACGACCGCGCGGGGCTGCCCTGCCGACGGTGCGACTGGTCGATATGCGCACCGAGCGTCTGAAAGGTGACTTGCCGTTCTTCTCGTTTGCCCTCAAGAAGCAGATGGAGAAACGGTTCGACAAGGACGAGCAGGTCATTCTGTATCTTAACCGTCGGGGACACTCGCCTCAAATCAAGTGCGTCGCCTGCGGGTATGTACCGCGCTGTCCGCACTGTCAAGTGAACATGACTTTCCACAAGGTCGGACACAAGCTGTCTTGCCACTACTGCGGCCACGTTGAGGCGACACCCCAGCGATGTCGGCAGTGCGGCAGCGACAAGCTGTTGTTCCTCGGCGCCGGTACACAGAAAATCGAAGAGAGCATTCCGCGCCTGCTTGCCTCGGCCCGGGTGGTGCGGCTCGACAGTGACAGCGCTTCCGGGCGCAAACGCGCCTATCAGATACTCTCCGGTTTTGCGTCAGGAAAGAGCAACTTGTTGCTCGGTACCCAGATGGTGACCAAGGGTCTTGATTTCCCCGGCGTGACGTTGGTCGGCGTGCTCTCGGCTGATTTCAGTATGGACCTGCCGGATTTTCGCGCCTCCGAAAAAACGTTCGCCCGGCTGTTACAGGTGGCCGGCCGTTCGGGTCGGGTGGCACCCGGTGAGGTGTTGATCCAGACCTACTATCCGGAAAGCGAACTTATCGATGACGCTGCACGACAGGATTACGAATCGTTTTACAGACGTGAGATTGAATCGCGTCGCGCCCTGTCTTACCCACCGTTTTCGCACCTGGTCAACTTCAGACTAACGGGTAAAGACGAGAACAAACTTGAAAAGACAGCGCTGGAGTTTCGTGAGCACTTGCTAGGGCGGATTCAATCAGCCGGTCTGAAACAGTCTGTACCTCTGGGTCCGGCCCCCTGTCCGCTCTATCGTTTGCGAGGAAACTACCGGCGACATCTCTTTGTCAAGACGCGCCAGGTTATCAAGTTTGTCAGGATGCTGCGCGAGTGGGAACTGTCCGAACCACGCTTCAAACTGCCCTCAACGATCAAGCTGGCCGTCGACGTTGACCCGGATGACATGATGTGACGGAGCAGTAAGCAGGGTGTCCGAACTTTCGTCATCACGGCACAAGGGCTTGTTGAAGAAGCGCTCAAGCGATGGTGGCGTCGGGCGACCTCACCCGACACCACCCCATCATGTGATGTGAGAGTGGCCGAGTCTGAAGACTCGACCACCACAACGCTGTCCGTCATGGGCGCGCGTAGCGCGAAAGAGTAACTTGTTACCGGCTGGGTGGCATGGTCAAACTCGTTTGGCCATGGACAGAAGAGCAACCCGCCCCAAACAAGTTTAAGACGGCCACCCGTCGCCACGAAACCCTGTCGAACGGGCTTGTTGAGAAAGCTCCTGTTCTGGTCATTGCGAGCGACCGAAGGCACTCGTGCCGTTGGGACCGCGGCAAGCTGATGTATCGCGAGCAGAATTTCCTGCGATGTGTCATTGGCATTAGCATGTCCTGGCAGGCTGTTGAAAAACTCGGAACAAAGGGCGGAAAAGCAGTTTCCTTGCGTTGCAAGTCATTCCCGCGCAGGCGGGAATCTATCTGAATCAACGACTTACTGGATGCCCGCCTTCGCGGGCATGACAAATGGGGTAGGTTCCTGGCATGAGGAAGCGCTTTTTCAACAATGTCCTAAAACGCGATTGAGAATGGGGCCAGCATTTTGGTTTTGGTTGTTCAAGTGATATCTGAGACTTATCATGCCGACATGTCTGGAGATCGTGTTACCCTGTCCTGGGCGCGCCACCGTGTTTGGGCGGCGCCGCTTATGATGTTCGTCGCTGCAATGACTATCCGATTCGTGTATCTCACCCAGTTCGAGACCTCCCCTACCTTCGACCAGCCTATAATGGACGAGAAATACCACGTGCACTTGGCCGAGCAGATCAACTCATCGGATGGTCTGCCTGAGGAACCCTACTTTCGTGCCCCTTTATATCCGTACTTTCTCGCGATCTTGTTTCGAATCACCGGCGCGTCTCTCTATGGCGTCCGGTTGCTGCAGATAGTTCTTGGGTCGCTGTTGCCGATTCTGGTCTATCTGCTTGGCCTACGTCTTTTCAATCGAAGAATCGCCTGCTGGGTTGGGGGCGTGTGCACCATCTATCCAACGTTTGTCTACTATGACCATGCTCTGCTGATCACGTCGCTAATGACACTACTGACGTCGCTGCTGGCTTTGCAGCTGCTTCGGTGTGAATCAAAACCGAACCATACAGCATCGTTTGTTCTGTTCGGTCTGCTTTTGGGATTGGCCGGTCTTGCCCGTCCCAATATTCTACTATTGGGCCCAGCTCTCCTCGTCTGGATCTGGTTGGTGTTACGACCGCAACTCGGTACTCGCAGAGCCTTCGTGCGATACCTTGTGATAGCCGCCGCATCACTGATAGTGGTTCTGCCGGTGACGGTACGCAACTATGTCGTGGGAGACGATTTCGTCCTCATCGCCTGGCAAGGTGGCTTCATTTTTTTCATTGGTAACAATCACCAATCCGATGGCTGGTCGGCCGGTGTACCCGGAATCGACGCCACCTGGGAGGGTGGCTACAGATACTTCGTCGCATTCGCGGAGGAAGCGGAAGGCAGAACGCTGAAACCTTCCGAGGTCTCGGACTTCTGGTACGCAGCCACCTGGCGGGAGATCAAGAACCATCCATCGACTTTTATGAAGCTGCTGCTTAGAAAACTGCGGTTGTTTTTCAACGGCTACGAGATACCCAATATGCGGAATGTCTACCTGGCGGGGAAACTCGGACCGATCATACAGCCATTCTTGTTCGCGAAGTGGATCTACTTCCCCTTTGGCCTGGTTGGCCCCCTTGCCGTAATCGGTCTGGTGTTGTCGGTGACCCACTGGCGGAGATTTCTTGCAGTATATCTTATCTTGGCATCCTACAGCGTATCGTTAATGCTGTTCTTCGTGTGTGCACGTTTTCGTCAACCGTTGATGCCGTTCTTGATATTGTTTGCGGTCTACGGAGTCTTCCGATTGATCGAATTCAGGAGACGCCGCCAGTGGAAAAGCCTGGCAAGCGCCCTGGTCTTGCTGGCCCTGTTGTTGGTCGAATCAAACCATGACGCCCTCCAACTGGACCCGCACCGTGTGATGGCCGAAGATTACACCGAGATTGGCAATGCTTATCAGGCACAAAACAATCTGGCCGCAGCGGAACTGGAATACAGGCGGGCCTTGGATGCCGACTCGACGTATGCCCGAGCCTACAACGACCTGGGGGTGGTTTGTACCCGGCTCAATCGGGTGCCTGAGGCCGTGGATCTCTTCGCCAGGGCTATCACGGTCGATTCCGGTAATGTCGACAGTTATATGAATCTGGCCGCAGCCTATTTCGAAACAGACGATAAGAAGTCTGCGGTGGCCGTCCTTGAGAGAGCTGTAGTTCGTCACCCCTCCAACGATGGTGTTTATATGATGCTGGGTGTTTTGTACGCTGAAGCCGGCCGAAACGACGATGCGATCAAAGTTCTCAAACGTTGTTTGCAGCTCAATCCGGCTAATGAACAGGCACGTCTGGCCCTGGGCCAGGTTCAGAAAACCGACCCGGTACCTTAGATCATGGAGTCACACCGCCAACCCTGGTATCTCGGCAAGCATCTCAAGGCACGTGTTGGGGGCATCTGCGACCTTTTGGGCAATCCGATGAGCGGGGAGGCCATATGGCGGTTCAGGGGCAGGCAGTCCCCTCCTGGTCCATTGCGCACTTACTGCCGGACCCGACGGTGGCTCACACAAACAAAGCGTTGGTGAACTCTCAACCCCTGCTGCGAAGTTAAGCAACCCTCGTGCCATACGATAGGCCACGACGATCGCTCGCACTGTTGGTTTCGGCGGGCACAGCGGGTAGCGGTCGGTTCGGATGGTTGCACGAATCGGTCGTCAGATATTACGTACGAGAGCCGTTTATGGCAGGATCGCAGGGGTCCTGCCCAACTGCCTCGGCCACCACAGGAACTGTCCGAACCTCGTTTCAAACTGCCCTCAACGATCAAGCTGGCTATGGACGTCGACCCTGATGACATGATGTAGGGGCATCGGCCGACAGATCAATTTAACTCTCATTACACGGCCATTGCGGCAAAAGCCGAAATCCAGTCTTTCTTCACGTGCGCGGCAGATGTCCACATCTGCCGATTATGCGCAAGCCCCAAAGTAACGATTACGACACTTCTGGCAAAAGGGGTTTTACGCGGGGGGAGAAACAGGGTTCCCCCGCTGGGCTCCCGGACAAAAAAAGTGATTCCAGTGAAACTTTTCTGTTGACATAAGGATTATTATATTATACTGTTGTACGGACAATAAAGGAAGGGCAAGATATGATTATATGTTTTGAATGCAATAAAGAGACGAAGAAACTGCTAGACAGTTTTATGGGGGATGGAGATTATGAAGACTACGGTGAGATTATCTCTGTAGCTGTCAAGAACTTAGAGATGATTCAGGCCGCTGTCGGGACGAACGGATCGTTGGTGATCGCCTCGCAAGGTGAGTCACTAGCGACCGGCAAAGATCGCGCGGCGGATCGACCACCCCCTAGAGTTGCCGTCAAGAGAAATATCGGTAAGACCGTAGCTGCAAGAATCGTCGAATCCGCGACCTCATCTGTTCCATCCGTTCCCGAACTGTTCAAGCGTCCCGCGGACCAATGTAAAACTCCTGACTTAATGCAACTGCCCGATGACCTGTGGGTCAAGGGAGTAAATGTACCTCTGAATAGGTGGTTGTTCGCAATGTACAACAAGCTTCTGCCAGCCAAAGCCAACTGCCGTGCCCTAGTTAGCCTGGCTGAATCTTCCGGAAATGGAGTTGAACTCGAAACAGCCATAGGGGAAATCGCCAATGAGGCACTATTGCTTGGAGATTACTTACTCACATGGGATTCCAAGCTTGGCCTCAATCGCGATTCGTCATTGGCTACAGCTTTTCCCACTTCAACAAGAGACGTGGACAAGAGTGTTAGTAGATACGGCAATCAATTTGTGGCTAATCTCAACAAATACGGGAAGCTTTCGGGACTACTGTTTGCGCTGAAACTCATCAATTATAGACGCATCAAAGGAAGTACCCTTATTCATTTGACCGAACCGGGCTGGCGATTCGCACGTATGGAGAATCCTGTTCTTGATGGCGCTGACTTAAGTGGCAGTATGCGATTCAGTGACAATGAAATGGACTTCCTATTGGAACACATCGCCAACTGTGTGCCAGCGGAGGACACCGCATATCGGGAGATCCTAAGGCTCGTACAGGATGAAGTGAATACGCCTGACGCAATCGATCAGGTACTGCAGTCTACGGTTTCCGATGAGGACAAGGAGAGAGTGTCGAGTTCGTATCTGGTATCTCAACGCTCGGGGGCAGTTTCGCGGATGTCCGACCTTGATCTAATCCGCAGAGTGCGAAATGGTGTGGCAATAACCTATGAGGCGACACCGCGTGGAGCCAACTATCTGGCAATTTATGGTTTGAATGAAAGATAAAGGAGTAGGGAAGATGAGTAATGCTGAGATCAAGAAGCTATGCATGAATCTCATTCATACGGATTCTGAGCAAGATGTCATCGACATCCTCGAGTCGGCAGGTTACTGGGGAAACACCGATTTGTGGCGTTATTACGCCGACTACGAAACCAACTACAATCAGATCGGCAACCAGCAGAGTAGTCCGGACGCGGCCTTCGTTGAGAAGGTGATCAATTCGGTCGATGCGAGGCTAACCAACGAGTGTCTCGTCCGAGGTGTTGATCCTGAAGGCCCGGCTGCCCCTCAGTCTATTCAAGACGCGGTAGCCGTTCTTATCAGGGGAAGTAAGCCGGGCAAGGAGAAGTTTTCAGGACGTTTAACAGAGTGGTCGGGGAAACAACGGCGTGAAGAAGCTCAAAACATCACAGTTAGTGCCACTGGATTCAAGCCTGACGAGGGTAAACTATGTTTGACGATATCCGATAGGGGAGAAGGTCAGACCCCTGACAAAATGCCGGAGACATTCCTTTCGCTGACGAAAGCTAACAAGCGGAGAATTCCCTTTGTGCAAGGGAAGTTTAATATGGGAGGCACGGGTGTCCTGAAATTCTGCGGCTATCAGAACCTGCAACTTATAGTATCTCGAAGAAACCCCGAGCTCGTATCTGACCACAACCCGAGCGATGTGGAGTGGGGATTCACTGTGGTGCGCAGAGAGAGCCCTACAGGAAATATCCGGAGTTCTGATTACACCTATCTCGCTCCAGTCGAGTCCGAGACGTCACCACGGGCAGGCAAAGTACTTCGGTTTCGAGCAAAGTCGCTTCCTATTTTCCCTGTCGAGAATCAACCATACGTGAGAGATTCGGAGTGGGGGACGTTGATTAAACTCTATGAGTATGACTTGTCTGGGTCAAAGAGTAATATCCTCCGCAAGAGCGGTCTACTGTCTCGCTTAGACCTTTTGATGCCGGAGGTTGCTCTTCCAGTTAGGCTCCACGAGTGTAGAGATTACGGTGGCAAGAAAGGTAGCTACGACACCACCCTCACGGGACTAAAGACTCGCCTCGAGCTCGAGAAGGCTGGCAATCTTGAGGATGGCTGTCCCTGGGCCAGTCCCTTGACAATACAGGGCGAGAAAATCATGGCCACCATCTACGCGTTCAAGCGAGATAGGGCTGCTGCATACAAGAAGTCCGAAGGTATCCTGTTTACGATCAATGGCCAGACACACGGCAACATCCCCAAGGGCTTCTTCCGCCGGAAGAGCGTTGGACTAGGTTACCTCAAGGATTCTCTGCTTGTCGTACTCAATTGTAACGCGTTTACCGTCCGCTCTTTCGAAGACCTGTTCATGAATAGTCGTGATAGACTTCGTGACGTGGAGCTTCGTCGAGAAATCGAAGATAGGCTGTCACATATGCTAAAGCATCATGAAGGCCTCCGTGCTCTCCAAGCGCAACGCAGGCGGGAAGAGATTGAGGAGCGAATTGGTGATGAGAGGCCTCTTGAGGAGGTGCTGAGAAATCTCCTCAGGGATGCACCTATCCTTTACAACTTGTTCTTGTCGGGAGCACGCATCAGTAATCCCTTCAAGAAGAAAAAAGTGACACGTGAGGAAAAACCGTGGGATGGAAAGCGGTTTCCGACGTACTTTCACTTCAAGGGCAAAGAGCATGGGCAACGACTTGAACGAGATTGCCCGATTGACAAGGACTGTCGGGTTGCCTTTGAAACGGATGCTGAGAATGATTACTTTGACAGGCAGTTTGACCCAGGTGAATTCACACTTTATATCGAGGCAGATGGGCACCTATCGGAGCTATCCAGTTATGATTTGAATCTTCACAACGGCATTGCAACTCTAAGTCTCCGCATTCCTGATAATTGTGAGGTTGGTGATACTCTTAATTTCGAAGCGGTAGCCAGCGATCCCAGCAGAGTCGACCCATTCGAGAATCTGTTGACTATCAGAGTGTTGAAGGAAGCTGGTCCACGAAGCGGCGGAAAGAGCACAACCAGGAAACCGCCGTCTAAGAAGGATGGCCAAGAGGACGACAGTCCGTCCGGCATCCAGCTACCGAAAATGACGCGAGTCTACGAGGAACCAATCAATGGTTCCAAAGCGTGGAACAACTACGATCCATCTTTCGATCGGTTTACGGCGTTACGAATCGTAAACGCAGGCACTGAAAGCGACAACGGTGAAGGCGAAAAGGAAATCTACGATTTCTTCATCAATATGGACAACATATATCTTAAGTCTGAACTCAAGACAACCAAGCATGAACCAGAGGTCCTACGGGCCAAGTTCATGTACGGAATGGTCCTTATTGGTCTTGGGTTACTGCAGCAGGATGTTGCTAAAAAGGGGGACGATCATAAGCCGGATTTGGATGAGGAATACAACGTGGAAGATCAGGTGGAATCAGTGTCCAAGGCGTTAGCGCCTGTACTCTTGCCTATGATAAACTCTCTTGGGGCTCTTGATCGTGACCAAGTGGAGGCCGCAAGATTTGACGATGACTGAACAACTAGCGATCAGTCGAGGGACGGTGGATCAGTAGAACTTCGTTACTGGACGGTGTGTTGCCTCTTGCGGCTGCGTACCATTTGCGGTTGGGGACTCTACGGCGAATCAGTGGATCCGTATCATCGGGTGTCAGAGGTTCACTGATCTGTGTAAACCCACTCATTTCCATCATTCGTAGGTACTCGGGTAGTTGCCAAGTGGGATCTGAAAAAGCCACTAACTGAGCGACAATTGTGCGACTGTCGCAGAGGTTTCTAACAGACAAGAACGACTCTTCGGCGACTTCAAAATACTTCGTCAACCCATGTTGTTTTCGGTCTCCGAATGTGTAATAGCTCGAGCCCGTACCGTCCTGGCAATTCGCAATCCAATATGGGAGGCCTGTTTCACGTCGACTTTGAATCTGCCAACGATGGTAAAGTACATGCACGCCTGGATACGGTGGAGACGTTAGAATGAGTGACGGAGCAGGGTATGAGTGAAGCTGTTGCACATCCTCGATCTTTGATGCTGGCCTGTTGATGCACAAAGTGCGCTGTAGTCCACTGGCCGGAAAGCCTCGATCTGATTGCCGGGCGGCTCTGGCGAATTGGGAAGCACCAATCAGCATGGTTTCTATGCGACGCAGTAGATAAGTTCGAAACTCCGACGTGGATGGCAGTTTTCTTCGACAGTCAAGAGCCCATTGTCCTGTCGCGAGAAGGGCGCACCGAACCAAGTCTTGTTGTCTTCTGGAGCGTATCTGTTGAAGTGAATTAAGACCGCTCTCAAACAAGCGCCGCAAACGCCACGTTTGGTTGTCCTGCATATGGCGCAGGTATGGTTCCTCAACGTATTCGTCTCTATAATTGACCACTGGAGATAAATTGATATGGTCCCTTAGACCTTCAGCCCAGTCGTTTACCGCTGTTACGTCTGCATGGCTTAAGAGTGAGGTTTTGGTACGGGCAACAAACACAGCCAATTCATTGATATCTAAACCAACGGCTATCCTTCCGGAGGCACGCGCCTCAACCAGGGTGGTTCCTCCACCCATGAAAGGATCAAGCACTAAGTCGCCTGGATTGGTGAAGACTTCTATAGCCTTCCGAGCGAACAGGGGCGAAAACCTTGCAGGGTAACGGTAGAAGCAATGAGTGTATCCGCTAACCTGGTTGGTTGTGCGCACCGCTTCCACAAGTTCGCGTATCTCGGATTGCGACAGACTTATCATGTTGCTGTAATGCGTTGTTGTATAAGAGTATACATCATATAATCTACTGAATCTTAATTTAGTTGTCAAGTATGAAGTTGCCTTTTTTATCTTAACACAATGGACTATTATTGTCTATTTGGTGCTAAGGAATCAGAGCAGGTCTCTCCGAGACCTCCCAAATATGGCAGGATCGCAGGGATCCTGCCCGACTGCATCGGCCGCCACAGGAACTGTCCGCCATGAGCGCGCGCAGCGCAAAAGAGTAACTTGTTACCGCTCAGCATGAGGTAGTGGAGATGTGCAAGGCATCACGAACCTGCTCGGCACACCAAAAGAAAAGGTCGCCGGGGAGACCGGCGACCGTACAGATCGATTCGATGAAGCTCGGGTTACTTGCCCTTTTTCCGTTTGCCTTTGCCTTCATCCTTGGATTCTTCTTTGGACTCTTCTTTGGATTCTCCCTTGGCAGCCTCTTCGCCTTCGGCAGCGGCAGCTTCGGCGCCTTCCTCGACACCCTCTTCGAGTTCTTCGCCTTCGGCGGCGGCCTCGGCCTTAACCACTGTCGGCGCGGCGATCACGACGATCGTGCGCTGTTCCGGCGAGAGTATCTGCACCTTGGGGACCTCGACATCTCGCACATGGATGGAATCACCGATGCCCAAATCTTCCACGTCGAGGACCAACGACTCCGGGATTTCGGACGGCAGACAGGAGATTTCAAGCTCACGCATGGTCGTTTGCATGATGCCACCGTCGGTCTTGACGCCACGCGGCGTGCCCTCGAAGAGGATGGGGATCGAGATATGCAGCGGCTTGGTCATACTGATAGCGTGAAAATCAAGATGCATGATCTTGCTGGTGACGGGGTCACGCTGGATCTCGCGAAGGACGACTTTGTTCTCGTTACCTTCTACATCCAGATTGAAAATGGTGCCGGCACCACCCGATGATTTCATGGCGGTCCGGAGGGCTCGTTCCTCTAAGGCAATAGGGATGGGCTCCACCTCGGGACCGTAAACCACCGCCGGGATGTTACCGGCCATCCGCGTCTGTCGGGCGGGGCCTTTACCCAGCGATTCGCGCCGCGAGGCACTGATGGGGACTTCTTTCATGGCAGTTATTCGACCTCAAGAAATGAATGGTTATATTCTCTAACTTGTTAACGGTATCTCCATGAACAGCGAAGAGACCGACTTTTCATCGAAAATGCGTTTGATCGCCTCGGCGATCAATTCGGCACAACTGAGAATGTCAAAGGTGTCCGGAAGCGACCGCTGTGACTGATTGATAGAATCCGTTATAATCATCCGCTTAATCGGCGAATCGTAGATTCGCTGGACGGCATCCCCCGACAGTACGCCGTGGGTAGCGGCTGCGTAGATGTCTTTCGCCCCGCTCTCCTTGAGGAAATGAGCGGCCGAGCAGAGCGAGCCGCCGGTGTCAACCATGTCGTCGCGGATCAAAACATTCTTGTCCTTAACATCACCGATCAGATTCATCACCTTACACTCGTTAGCCCTGGGACGTCGTTTGTCGACAATAGCCAGATCGGTGTCGAGAGCAGAGGCGGTAGCTCGTGCCAGCTTGATCGAGCCGACATCCGGCGACACCAGGATCAGATTATCCAGATTCATGGAGCGGAAATAACGATTGAAGATCACTGACGAGTAAAGATGGTCGTGCGGCAGATCGAAGAAGCCCTGAATCTGACTGGCGTGAAGGTCCATGGTAATGATCCGATCAGCGCCGACCGATGTCAGCAGATTAGCCACCAGTTTGGCAGTGATAGCTACTCGCGGGCGGTCCTTGCGGTCGGCCCGGGCGTATCCGTAATAGGGAATCACGGCCGTGATGCGCATCGCCGAGGCGCGTCGTGAAGCTTCAATAAGCATCAGTAGTTCGATCAGGTTCTCGGCGGGAGCGTTGGTCGGCTGGATAATGAACAGATCGGCGCCCCGGATATTCTCGTTGATCTGCACAAACACCTCACCATCGGAGAAAGTCGTCACCGTGCAATCGGTGAGTTGCTGACCCAGGTGTGAGGCTATCTTTTCAGCCAGCGGTCGATTAGACCGGCCGGTTACAAGTTTAAGTTCTTCACGTATGATCATCGCTGTCTTTCCAGGCGTTGTCTTAGACAACCACGGCGGGCATGGTCGGTTTTTCCTGTCGTACACAATCGGCGGTCGTGAAACAAATGGCTGGGGCGCCAGGATTCGAACCTGGGAATGCCAGCTCCAAAGGCTGGTGTCTTACCACTTGACGACGCCCCAGGATACCTAGATCGATCCTGTCACACTTTGGCATGGGCCTCGAGTTCCGCCTCGTAAGCCTGAAGCACTCTCTCCTCAATCTGGCGACGCATTTCAGTAGTCACCGGGTGCGCGACGTCCTGATGGCTGCCGTCGGGCAACCTACGACTCGGCATCGCCACAAAGTAACCGTTGTTACCGCTGATGACTTTCATTCCTCGCACTACGAAGGCGTCGTCAAAAGTGACGTTCACAAAACCCTTGAGTCGCTCCTCGTTGCGTAGTCTGACCCTGACCTCTGTAATATCCACGCTAGCCTCCGTTGGGTTTCAAACTACCTCCAACCGCCAGGTTATTGGCTTGACCGTAAACAGTCGCCAACACTCCCAGTCGCATGTTGCATTCCGACCCAGTTCCGGCGCGTCGACAAAAAGTCCGAACATCGTCGGACCGGAGCCGCTCAAACGAGTCAGCACTGCCCCGGCTTGAAGCAGAACGTCCCGGATTCGGCCCGAATCTGAATAAGACGCACCAAGAACATCTTCAAAATCGTTGCCGGTCATAAGCAAAGCTGCAATCAGCTCATTAATGTCCCGGCAGGGCGGCAAGGTAAAGGGAACCTTCGGTTTTGTCAAGTCCATTTTGAGGAGGCCATACGCCCCGGCTGTTGAGACCGACTGCCGCGGAGTTACCAGCACCAGCGTGTAATTGGTCGGAAAATCCGACGGTTTGACCATTTCTCCGCGCCCGCCGACCAACGCCTGTCCCCCAGAGAAGAAAAAAGGCAGATCAGAGCCGACCTCAAGCGCCAACCGGGCCATCCGGGCCTGAGACAGGTTGAGATCAAACAGCAGGTTACAGGCTATGATCGTGGCCGCACCATCGGCTGAACCTCCCCCCAATCCGGCCGCGATGGGGATTTGCTTGTCGAGTTTGACATGAAGCCCCCGGGGCAGGTTGAAGCTTCTCCTCATCATAGTGTAGGCTTGACTGATTAGGTTATCATCACCGGTTGGCAGGCTGGTGTCACCAGTCAGTTCGATGGTCACACCTGGCTTATCCGTAATGGCAAAAGTGAGTTCATCATAGAGCGACACTGCCTGAAACAGCGAGTTTATATTGTGATATCCATCCGGGCGTTTGCCCAGCACCTCAAGAAATAGGTTCACCTTAGCTGGGGCTTTGATGGTCAGCTTGTTAGTGGCTAATCTTCTGGTCAGCACTTTTCCGGTCCGATCTGTTGGTTGTGCAACTGCGGCCAAAGGTTCACTACCGAATACAATAACGAATCGGGGACTTAATTCAAAGTGGTTACCACAATCTTGTAGACTCATTCACTCCGGACGGCTTGTCTTTGGCCCTTTTTCATCATATAATATGAGTTTGCCATAAGGGCGATGGACATTGACAATCAGACCAGGAGGATGATATGAATCCGTTTGACGCACAAGCAACTCTCGATAGTAAGGGTGGCAAGTTTACCATATACAGGCTGGACAGTATGGGGCAGTATGGATCGCTGGACAAGATGCCGTATTCGATCAAGGTTCTGCTGGAGGCGGTGCTGCGCAATGTCGACGGCAGGACCGTGACTGAGGATGACGTCACGCGATTAGCCGGCTATGACGCCACTAATGTCGGCGATGTCGAACTGCCGTTCAAACCGGCCCGCGTTCTGCTTCAGGATTTCACGGGAGTGCCGGCAGTGGTGGACCTGGCGGCGCTGCGGTCAGCCATGAAGCGAATGGGTGGCGACCCGAAAAAGATCAATCCGCTGGTGCCGGTTGATCTGGTGATCGATCACTCGGTGCAAGTGGACGAGTTCGGCACCGATACCGCCCTGCAGTTTAACATGCGAAAAGAGTTTGAGCGCAACAAGGAGCGCTACGAGTTCCTTCACTGGGGTCGAAAAGCGTTTGACAATTTCCGCGTTGTGCCACCGGCCACCGGCATCTGTCATCAGGTCAACCTCGAGTATCTGGCCAAGTGTGTCCTGGTACGCGATGGTGTCGCGTTTCCCGATTCACTGGTCGGCACCGATAGCCATACAGTCATGATTAATGGCCTGGGGGTGGTCGGCTGGGGCGTCGGTGGTATCGAAGCCGAGGCGGCTATGCTGGGCCAGCCGATCTACATGCTTACCCCCGAGGTGATCGGCTTCAAACTCAGTGGCGCTCTCGTCGAAGGTGTCACCGGGACCGATCTGGTGTTGACCGTCACCCAGATGCTGCGGGCGAAGGGTGTGGTCGGCAAATTTGTGGAGTTCTTTGGACCGGCGCTGGATGAACTACCCCTGCCGACCAAGGCGATGATCGCCAACATGGCCCCCGAGTACGGCGCCACCATGGGCTTCTTCCCTGTCGATCAGTCGACCCTTGACTACTTACGTTTGACGGGCCGGACCGACGACGAGATCGACCTGGTGGAGCGTTACACCAAAGAGCAAACGCTCTTCAGAACGCCAAGCTCACCAGCCCCCGTTTTCACCGATACGATGGAGCTTGATATCTCGACCGTGGAATCATCGCTGGCCGGGCCGAAGCGACCGCAGGACCGGGTCGCGCTGTCCAAAATGAAACAACAGTTCCGAGCCGACCTTTCTCGTCCCATCAAAGAACGCGGGTTCGAACTATCGGCGTCTGAGCACGAAAACGCTGTCGCGGTCTCGACTGATCGGGGGACAGCAGCCATGGGTCACGGCGCAGTGGTCATCGCCGCTATCACGTCCTGCACTAACACTTCCGATCCAATGGTGCTTATCACCGCCGGACTGCTGGCGAAAAACGCTGTTACCCACGGTCTGACAGTTAAGCCATACGTCAAGACCTCGCTGGCGCCCGGCTCGCGGGTCGTTATTGATTACCTGAAAAAGGCGGGATTGATAGAACCGCTGAAGCGGCTGGGTTTCCACAATGTCGGTTATGGATGCACATCGTGTATCGGCAACTCCGGGCCTCTTGAGGCTCCCATCGTCGATGCCATTAATGAGGGTGATTTAATCGCCTCAGCGGTGCTTTCCGGCAACCGCAATTTCGAGGGTCGCGTCAGCCCGCACACCAAAGCGAACTACCTGGCCTCGCCGCCCCTGGTCGTGGCCTACGCTCTGGCCGGGACTGTTGATATCGACCTGACTAAGCAGCCGATTGGTCGCGACACCGATGGCGCCGACGTGTTCCTCAAGGATATCTGGCCGAGTCAGCAGATAGTGATGGATACGGTCGCGCAGGCAGTGTCGCCGGAGATGTTCCGCGAGCGTTACGCGACGGTTTTTGACGCCAATGAGACCTGGAACAAAATCGAGAGTCCCGGCGGTGATCTGTTCGAGTGGAGTGAGGCGTCTACCTACATTCAGGAACCGCCGTTCTTTGTCGACCTCGCGCCGGAGCCGGGTGACATCGAGCCGATCAAGGGAGCGCGCGTGTTGTGTATGCTCGGTGATTCGATCACCACCGATCACATCTCACCGGCGGGTGTCATCAAAGCCGACCAACCGGCCGGTAAGTTTCTCATAGAGCACGGCGTCGAATTCGAGGATTTCAACAGCTACGGTTCGCGGCGCGGGAACGATAGTGTCATGACGCGCGGCACTTTCGCCAACATCCGCCTGCGCAACCAACTAGCCCCCGGCACCGAGGGCGGCGTGACCACCTACCTGCCGACCGGCGAGCAGATGTCGGTCTACGACGCTTCGCTCAAGTACAGAGAGTCCGACACGCCGCTGGTGGTGTTGGCCGGAGTCGACTACGGCATGGGTTCATCGCGCGACTGGGCGGCCAAGGGGACCAACCTGCTCGGCATCAAGGCGGTGCTGGCGCAGAGTTACGAACGAATCCATCGCTCCAACCTGGTCGGGATGGGCGTGCTGCCATTACAGTTTGCCGATGGCGAGTCAAGAGAGACTTTGGGACTCACCGGACACGAAGTGTTCGATATCGGAGGTTTGTCCAACGACCTGAAACCGAAACAAACGGTGACGGTCACGGCGCACCACGCTAATGGCGGCGACACGAAATCGTTTGAGATGATCGTGCGGATCGACACCCCTGTTGAGGTCGACTACTACCGCCACGGCGGCATCTTGCACATGGTCCTGCGGCAACTGGCGAAGGGGTGATGCGGCGAGGCAATCGTCATTTATGGGGCAGTTGAGGTGACGGTGGCATGTAGAACGAATGTGGCTCTTGATGTGTAGCGTCCCTAATCGCCCGCGTTGATGGCGATGTCATACATCGGCATCATCACCCTTGCCCAATAACAGCTAAGACATTTCCATCAAGGTCAACTTTCGCCTTGACCCAGTTAATCACCAAACCACCGAAGGCATTTTTTCCGCGGAATGTCGTTTTTACCACCAAATGTGATTTCATGTCCCAATATACTGTTTCTACATGTTCGTAGCTATCTGGGTCATTCATCGATTGCTCGATGGCCCGCTCAAGATTTCTATGTGAGCCGTCCCAAGCACTGAACTGCGCCTCAATCTGCTTTTTCCTCACTGCCTCTGCCCGCCTCTGTTCAACTCTTTCAGCGTATTTTGTCTCATAGAAAGATAGCTTCTTTGAATAAGCCACATTGTTTGGAGACAGTGCAACAAGCTCCTTGTACAAGTCTCGATTTCGCATGTACTCCTTAGCGGGGACGCCCTTAAGCTCGGCAAGGATTTCGGCGCGGCGATTCGCGGCTTGCTGTTGTTTCAAAGCAGCTTCAGCTTGGTCTCGGAGAGCATTTAACTCGGAATCAGCCGCGACAACATATTTCTCCGTATTTGACACTACTTCTTGGTAACGTCCATCCGAAAGAGCGGCCGAAGCGACAGCTATGATTTCCGCTCGATTGGCGTTGAACTCAACAATATGCTCTTGTTTGAGCTTGGAAGCACGCGCTTGCTCCTGCGCTGCTTTCTCATGAGCAATTTGCTGTTGCTTTAGGTTTTCACTTACCAAAACCAAAACACCAAAACCAACAAACAGCACTACTGCCACAATACCTTTCGCTGCAGGTGGTATGGGTTTTCCGAACTTCGACACGATAGCGCTCTGAATCGGTGGAAGAAAGAGCGCTGCCATCAAAAGCAGCGGTATCGCGAGGAGTGGGTCTCTCAATAGTGCGACCAACCCTATCATAAGAAAGCTCAGCGCTACTACCCAGTTCAATATTAACCATACGTATTTCATGACTTTCGCCCTCCTCTCAGCTTTCGCTGATACCTGACAACGGTTATGTGGTCTCTGAATAACATTCCTTGATCTCCCATCCTACAAGGCGTCTATCGGGCTGCGGACACCGCGGACACCGCTATTCAGTACATCGGTGCAAATCATCGTTGTCTTCACGTCTTTTTGGGCGGTGAAAGACCTGAACGGTCTGAATGTCACAGGGTGCCCCGGACATTTGTCCGGGCGTCTTTGCTGACGCTCTTGAGAGACCCGGACGAACGTCCGGGCCACCCGATTGACCGGCTGGTTATACGAATGTTTTCAGGCTTTGTCTTGGTAGAACCTTGCTTGACCAGGCCATGAGCCCGAACACTCAATTATTAAGCCAGGACGAGCAATCCGTGATCTCTTGCTCTGAATGTTGCCCCAAGGTTGCTCTCCCATAATGAGCAGGCTTTCGATGTCTGCAAGCAGTTTTTCTGTGAGACAACCACTGTAAGTCAGACTCACTTCGCCTAAGAGAACAAAGTGCTTCTTGATTTTTCGTTTCCTCTCTAAGTCGTCCCAGAAGCACCTCTTTGCGTCACGGCCCCAACGTCCCTTCACGGTCACGCCCCAAGATTTTCCAATGTAGAGAACTTCTTTCTTGTTCGGCGCAACATAGGCATACAGGCAGCGCACGGACTGCCAATCGGGATCTTTCGGAGGAAGGAAACGCCAGCGAACTATAATGTCAGGAGATATAGTTTTCATTCGTATAACGCCAAGCTAAGCGGCGCGACGACAGGAGCGTCCGCTTGAGCGCCGTCTTAGAAGCCGTACCTACACTTTGAATTTGTTTGTGACAATTTGCCATTTACCCAAATGCCTCACCACATCACGTTTCCATATAGCGCAATGAAAAGAATTGATGTTCTTTGGCGGTTTTCTGGCTTTATATCGCTCCGCAAAATAATCTTGCAGCCATCCCTGCTTGAAGATATAGAATTTGTCTTCGCCGAGTTCCTCGCCTATCGAAACAAAAACACAAACTATTTTTCTATCGAGATCATGATTAGCGCCCTTAACAGTTTGACCCTGCGCAGTGAGTTCAACCTCAAGAAATTTCCGAATATCAAACTGCCAAGAATCTTTGTTTATTGCCTTTACCTGAATGTGCCCCGTAACTCCATTTGCATGGGCCAGGATATCAATGTCGGGCACATTGCCGGAAAATGGAGTAGCTATTATTCCTCTTCTTCCAAGTTCGGCCGTTACGAGATGCTCCCCGATTTGGCCGGTCAATTTTGAACTTAAACCCGTTGCCATTTGTTTCCTCTCGCTTCCAACAATGATTATATAGTCTCGTCATAAGACTTTTGGGTTCCGGAACTGCGTCACAAGCCGCCTCAAGTGTTCCGGTCAAAGTGCTGTCAGTCCGGGAGTCTAAGACCCCCCAACCGTGTTCTTAGCATATAAGCTACGAGTCGCAAGATCAGAGCGCAAGAGATTCTTCGAGGTTTGCTTGACGCGGACGACACTTCTGTCGCCACATACTGATTGACATTTGGCGAGACTGCGATACATTTACGGCCATGCAAGATCGTGCTACCGCACCTGAGGGTGTACCCTATTGAAAATCGGTGTTCCAACTACGGATGGTTCTCCGACTCTCGGCTACATCTTCGCCTTAGTATCTGCTATCGGGGCGGGGCTGGCCACGGTGGTCGGGAAGTGGAATCTGGAATCGATTCCCGTGCTGCTCATGAACAGCATTATTTTCACCGTCGCAACGGTCGCGCTGTCGGTCGGCTGGCTGCCGTTTGCAGGATTTAAGAAAGCGTTCTGCATCTCGCGGCAGGGCTGGTTCTGGGTCGGTTTGTTCACGATCACGTCGCTGCTGGCCGTCTGGGCTTTCTGGGAAGGCGTGAAACGGATGGATCCGACGCTGGCGGCGTTTGTCAATCGCGCGGAAGTGCCGATGGTGATCATCCTGGGCATCGTGATCCTGAAAGAGCGGTTCAGCCGCTGGGAAACACTGGGGCTGGTGTTGTCGATTGTCGGTATCGTGATCATGAGACTCACTCTGCGCTGGGAGTACTCGCTTGGTTTCTGGTTGGTACTGTTAGGAGCGTTGTTCTTTGGATTGACTGAGTTCGTATCCAAGATAGGCATTCGGCACGTGCCTCCGGTGACACTGGCGTACCTGCGGAATCTGATGCTGGCCCCGATTTACTGGCTCATGTTTGCCGTCAGCGGGGAGAGTTTCGATGGATTGGAGAAAGTCTGGCTGGGAGTAGTGGCCCTGGGGTTGATCGGACCGATACTATCGCGCATGATGTACCTACTGGCGCTGAAGCGCATGGATCTTTCCAAGGTGGCGGTGATCAGCCAGAGTCAACCGGTGTACGTGGTGCTGATAGCACTCTTTGCACTCGGACAGCTACCCACCGTACGGGAGACAGCGGGAGGCATCTTTCTCGTCATCGGATGCGTAGTGATGATCTTCGCGCGCGCCCGACCCGCTCGGAACCGATCATGACCCGGCCGGTCGCTCGGGGACGATGATCCAGGCCAGGATGTAGGCCAGTAACCCGCTACCGCCAACTAACGCCGCAACGACCACGATCAGCCGCACGATGGTCGGGTCCATATCGAAGTATTCACCCAGACCACCACACACACCGGCAATCATCCGGCTTTCTCTCGATCTATAGAGCCTCTTATCCATGTAGATTCTCCAAAGTAAAGAATGTGTCCGCATCGGTCGATTGTCTGCTGCTAAAACAGTATACGGTCGGACAGCGTGATTGTTCAAGAACTGATTTGCCGCCTCAACCATGGACCGCCCAGCCGGGCATCTGACTCAGATCGATGCCGAACACCCATACACCGAAAACGTACATCAGAACAGTTATCAGAACGACACCGACAAGATTCATGACAATGCCGATTCGCACCATATCGGCCATCCGTACTTCACCGCTGCCGAAGACTATGGCGTTGGGCGGTGTGGCCACCGGGAGCATGAAGGCGCACGACGCCGAAAGAGTCGCGGGGATCATCAGCAGCAACGGATTGGTCTCAATAGCGACGGCCAGCGATCCTAACAACGGCAGGACCATTTCGGTGGTAGCGGTGTTCGATGTCAACTCGGTCAGAAAGGTCAGGGTCGTGCAGATCGACGCCACCATGTACAGAGGCGAGACTCCTCCCAGCCCAGTCAGTTGCTCGGCCACCCAGATCGATAGCCCGGACTCCTTGAACCCACCGGCCAGCGCAAAACCGCCACCGAACAAGAGAACGATACCCCAGTGTAGTTTGGACGCCGTCTCCCAGTTCATCAGCCTCGCGCCGCGGTCTGATCGTGACGGGATGACAAACATAACGAGCGCGATCACAATGGCAATCGTCCCGTCATCAATGAAGCCGGGCTCGGGAAGAATAGTCGACCATCCGGGAATCGTGAAGGAGCCGATACCGATACTCTTACGAAATAACCAGAGCAGGGCCATGAGCGTGAACAGGGCGAGCACGACTTTCTCTTCGTATTTCATGCGGCCCAACTGCTGCAACTCCCGCTTGAACAAACCAGCATCGGCCGCACCGGACTGCTCCCGCCTCACGAAGAAGAATGTGACCAGCAACCATGCGATCAGAAGAAACAGCACGCTGCACGGCAAACCGAAGACGAACCAATCGGCAAATGATATTTCGGGGCCGTTGGGGAAATAGATGGCGAAGATTCTGCTGAACGACAGATTCGGCGGCGTACCGATCAGCGTCGCAATGCCACCGATTGAGGCGGCGTAGGCAATGCCGATCAATAGGCCGGTCGAGAACCGCGAGGTTCCGCTGTCGTTGGTGGACTCTTTCAGCCTGATGATGACGGCCAGCGCAATTGGGACCATCATCATCGTAGTGGCGGTGTTGGATATCCACATCGAGAGGAAGGCCGTCGCCACCATGAAACCGAGGACAATCCGCTTGGGGCTGGTACCGATAATCAGAAGTATCCTGAGAGCGATGCGACGATGAAGGTTCCAGCGCTGCATGGCCAGGGCCATGATGAACCCCCCGATAAACAGAAAGATCACATGGTTGAAATATGTTCCGGCAACCTGTGTCCCCTTCATGATTCCCAGCAGCGGGAACAGTGCTACCGGCAAAAGTGCGGTGGCCGGAATCGGGATTGCTTCGGTGATCCACCAACCGGCCATGAGGATAGCCACGGCAGCCATCCGGGTTACTATCGGGTTCCCCGGTTGCAGGTCGGCAAGCATCAAGACACACAGAGCAACGACTGGTGCACCAGCAAGTCCGATCTTCTGTTTGAGACTACCGGTCATGATACAATAAGGTAGAGTGGTCAGCAGGGGACGTCAATTCTAAACAAACGGCACCACGGTCCACCCAACAAAGAACCACCCCTGCTTTACAGCAGAGGTGGTGTAAAATGCTATCGAATCGCCGAGCAGCTATTCACAAATCGGCGGCGGTCCGTCGTTGAACATATAGTCTACCAGGTAAATGAGGTCGGCAATGTTGATTCCCGGCTCACCGTCGATGTTGGCCGCTGCCAAATCGGGCGGTGGCGGACCGTCGTTGAACATGTAGTCAACGATGTAGATCAGGTCCGCAATATCAGGACCGGCGCCGTTGCCGTCCATATCGCCACACAGCATCGAGGCTACATTCAACGTTATCGCGATGCTATGGTTTGGAGTATCCGGGTCGTTCGAGGACACAAACACCGATCCAGTGTACTCACCATCCTCCAGTTCCGTGGCGTCGAGATGGATATCCACGGTGGCATTGCTGAAGGGATCAATCGACCCGCCCGCCGGCTGTGCGTACAGCCAGTGATCGGCGTTGATGGTTATGGCAAGGTCGTTGTGCATATACGGCGCATTATACAGAATCTCCAGGGCGTCGTCGGCCTCCGAATTCTGGATGCCGATAGTACCGCTCTCCAGCGTTAAGTTGCCCGGATCCATGAAACCGTACTGCAGCTCGATACTGCCGTCAGAGTACAACAATGCCTGGAAGCTGAGCGAACCTGCGCCGGCGGTTCCGTAGTACAGTTTGACGTCGTTGAAACTGACGATGAATCGGCCGTTGGCAGCATCGTAGTAGTAGTAAATATCGCCCCCCTTGCGCGGGTCGATATCATCCCACCACATGGCAATCAGGCTGGTACCGATAGTGTCGAATGGCAACGGCTTATTGAGACGGGCGCTCGACGCGGCGTCAAAGGTGACAATGCCGTTGGAACCGATGTACAGATCGGTGTAGACACTATCGTACAATGGGAAGCCAAAGCCGATCGGGATCGCCCCGGTGGCTTCATCATCCCCAAGGGTAACCTCGGTCCCGACGGTGGAGACATCGACCCAACTGTACCTTGGACCGGCCGGTTCATCGGAATCGATCCAGTTGTGACCATAGATGTCCGGGCCGCCGAAATCCTTGCTCATCGGCAGATAGAACGGTTCGGTGGCGTCGGATTTGTCGGCATCAGCCGGTCGATGACCGGCCGGAGCAGGCCGCACCACATCGCCGGCAACGATACCGCCGCTTCCGGCTTTGTTCTGATTCATCTGGCAGCCGACCGTGTAATCCAACCGACCGGGGCCGTTGTTGGTAACCACCAGCGGGTAGACCGTCTCGGTACCGGCTTCCAGCGTCTCGCCTATAGATGTTTCGACTATCTGGATATCAGGCGTGTAAACATGGACCAAGACCGGTATGGAGCCGGTCGAGTCGCCGTGTTCGTTGGAGTACCAATCCAGGGTACCGGCGTTGTCGCCGCACGGTATGCCGGCGGTATGAATGGTGACGTCCAGATCAACACTGTCGTCGGGCAGTATAACCTGCTGCTGGTTGGAGAATTCCAACCAGTCGTCGTTGGATGTAAACCACATCCGCAGAGTGCCGTCACCGATATTGCGCACGCGCACGAAGTGCGAGCCATCATCACCCGGCTGCAAGCTGTCGACGATCTGGGCGGTGGCGATTTCGCAGTCGGGCACGCCAACACGGCCATAGCCGCGGACCTGGATATCGTCGATATTCCATCCGCTGGCCACTACGGAGCCATCGGTTCCGCCCAGACCAAACCTGATCTGGAAGTTCGGATTGCTGTCGGCAACTGCGGAGAGATCGTATTCTTCATCAATCCACGACGTCTCCTGCATGGTGGAACCGTTCTCAAACAGCCGCACCCAACTACTGCCGTCGTACACATCCAGGTAGGCATGATCATAACTGGAGCTCTCGACACCCAGCCAGTGGTAGTAAGTCATTATGACACCGAACATGCTGCCGCAGTCTATGAGCGGTGAGTAGACCCACTGGGTACCGCTGATGTTGCTGTTGTACTCACCGGACAGGTCGTTGCCCAACACGGCATTATCGCTGGTGGGAGTGACGTCCTCCGACGGATCGCCACCGCTGCCGGTCGGTGAGCCCATCTCCCACTCGGCCGAGCCGCCCATACCGGTCCAGCCCTGGTCATAGGAGAAATCATCAAAGTAGAAGACAACACGATCACCAACAGTGATATTGAAATACAACGTTGCGGCAAAGTTGGTGCCGGTGACGTCCAGCGTCATCGGTACGCCGTATCCCAGCGGGCATTCAGAGTCGGCCGTCATGGCGAATACGTCGCCTGAATTGCTGGCCGAACCGCCGGAGGAATCGACATCGCCGAAGTATCCGAAATCGTCGTCGACCGTGATGTACTGATCATTCTCACTCAAGTAGGCCGAGACATTGAACGCCTGGCCGGAGCCGCTGTTGCCAAGAGTGACAACCAACTCGGCTGTTTCGCCCGGGTCGAGAATGCCGTTGTTGTCACCGCCCACGGCGTCATCGATATAGACTGATACGTATGCCAACTCCGGCGCATGGGCCGTCACGGTAAACTGACCGTACCAGGTTTCGCGGTTGGTGCCGGTTACTTCCAAATCAAACTGGATATGTTCACCGTCGCGGATACTGGCAACGACGTCGAAGGCGATAGCATCGGCGACATAACCGGTGCCGTTATCACCCACGATGGTGCCGTATGATTCGGTACTGTCGGTGATAGTGACGTACGAATTGGTGGTAGTGACAGTGGCTACTACGTCGAGGGCGTCATCAGGGCCGACGTTTTTCAACTGCAAGCCGAGCAGGATGCTCTCGCCGTTGTCGACCAGCCCGTTGCCGTTGCCGCCGACCGCATCGTTGATATCATAGCTGTCGAAGATGACGTATGGTCCGGAAGGGGTGATGATCTGTATGGTAGCGACGTACGGAATCTTGTTCTGTCCCGTCACCACGATCTCGGCCTCGCCCGGTTGTGCCAGAACGGCCAGGTCAATCACCACGGAGCCTGATTGATCGACGTAACCTTGGCCGACCAATTCGCCGTCGAAGGTCATCCCGACATAGGAGCCGGGATCAGCCTGCACCGTTGTTGAGGTCATAGTCATGAGAATGACGTCATCGTGAACGACAGGGTTAACCGCCGGTACACCCAGGTAAGTGGTCACTGACGGGTCACCCATCAGGTGGTAGGCTTCCCAGTAGTAGTTCTCGAGCGAACTGCCGGATTCAGTCACGGCCAGATTGCCGGCGAAGTTGATGGCATGATTAGTGATGTAATGTTCCAGAACACTTTCACCGTGGTCGTGGAAAAGGCCGTCGTAAGCCCCTAGACCGGTGGCCTCATAGTCCGGTCCGCTTCCGACCACCGCGCCGTAGCCGACACCCCACCAGTAGTCTTCGTCCCAATAAGTGCTGTTGGTGGCGCCGACATAGCCGATACCACCTTTCCCCTCGACTTGCAGGAAAGCCTCACCGAAACAGGGCGTGGATTCATCGAAGGTGTTAGGCAGGCAGCAGTTGCCGATACCCAGCAGGTACTGGTTGTAGTTGGTCAGGCCGGGAATGTCGGAGGTCGTGAAGGACGGATCGGCGTGACCGCTATGGCTGCAGTGAGCCGTGTAGTTGTACAGCCCGACGCCGTCGCTGATCGTTTGAATAATCGCCGCGGCCGCGCCGGATTGATCCGACGCCGGGTACAGCCAGACATGCGGGGTAATTCCGTGAGCAGCATTGAAATACAGATTGGTGCCGTAATTGATCTGGCCGTTACCATGGGTGATAGCCCAATAGCTGTCAACACCGGACACAAGGGTCACTTCCTCCAGGTAGCTCGGGTCGGGCATCAGGTACTGTTCATATTCGAGAGTCTTGTCGATCTGTGGCTGCATCTGTGTAGTGTTCTGAGCCGAAAAGCGGCCATAGTAGATTTCCGGGAAAATATCACCGGTGAACTCGCAGAAATACAAGTCGGTGACATGCGATCCCGCGGTACCTGAGAATGGATCCATCTGTTGAGCGTCGCCAGCCAGCAACACGAATGACGGCGCTGGGTCTTCGGGAGTACCGGCGTTGTAGACACCTTCGATGTAATCTGCGATCGTGTTGTTGTTGGAGCCGATGACATCGGTGTAAGCTACTTCGACCGTGAAACCCTTGCGCGTTTTCCATTCGATGAAGGGCTGTAACTGCGTCTCGAACATCCGATCGGAGATTATCAAGTACTTCACCGGATACTTGACCAGGTCCGGATGATTGAGATCGTACATAGCCTGGTCATAGTTGAGGATCCGTTCATAAATCGGCTCGAAGAACGGCGAGTAATTCTTGACGTAGTTATCGCGCGTCGCTTGCCAGTCGGCATTGCGGAAGCTGATCTCAATGGTCAGTTCTTTGTAGATCCGAATCTTGTTCTCGGTCGGATTATACTCAACCGGGGACATCATGACTTTGCCCAAACGCAGGCCGCGCATGGTACCGGAGATCTCCGTCTCGACGGTCGGCATAGTGTAAAAGCCAAGTTGCTGATACAGTTCCTGATTCCACTCAAAGGCTACCGACATCGGATCATCCGACTTGGACAGCGAAGGCTGAACCGGCATCAGTGGATCGATCAGTCCCAAACCGGTAAGGTCGATCTCCTCAATCTCAGAACTGATGATCTGCGACTCAAGCTCGCAGCCCTGTGGAATAGCGAGCAGTTTGATCGCCATCGGCAGCGACGGCTCACCGATCCGGTGCGACCGCGTCAGGCCGGGAGCGACCATTAGATTGAAAGTACCCTCTTTTGTCAGGATGTTGCTGATTGTGATTTCGCCGATTTCCAGCTTGAGTGTCAGCCCGTTGTTGTCCTGGTGCAGAAGCGTCACCCCGTTGGATGCATCGCTTAGTTCAAGCACCTCAGCGGCTTGTCCCAGAGACACCACAGCCGTCATGGCTACAATGCTGAGACAGCACAGTGTTACCAACCTCTTCAAGATTACCTCCGTTCGCTTATGAAAACTCTCTATCTTGCGTGTACACATGTTGTTGTCAACCAGTTGGGCGGTCACAGGCGCGATCGCCCTCAGGGGATATATGCCAACAATTTAAGATACGATAAAATACACCGTTTCAAAGGAAAAAATCCCCGCTCGCGGGTTGACCACCACCGGCTTGGAAGTCACGAAGAAAAGTAGTGCCGGATGCCCCATAGCTTGCGCGTGTTGTCACCCCCGCGCAGGCGGGGGTCCCTCCGTTTCTGATTCGCCCGGCGGATGGATTCCCGCCTTCGCGGGAATGACCGAGGAGCCGTCGGGTGGCATGGTCAAACTTGTTTGGCCATAGAACTATCAAAAGCCCGCCCCAAACAAGTTTGAGACGGCCACCCCTGGGCTCAGTTCATCCTTCGACTTTGCTCAGGATGAGGTCTTAGAGCCTCCATAGTTACGAACCTCATGGTGAGCGGAGTCGAACCATGGATTCGCTGTCGGGCACAAAAAAACCGGGGACCGGACTAACCGGCCCCCGGGGGGAATTGTCAAATCAGAGGAATTGTACTAGTTGATGGTGAACACCGCGTCCGACTCATCTGTAATAGTAACTCCTGTCACGGTAGTGACTCTCACCTCGGCGATAACCGAAGGCACCAGATCACCGTCTACGGCCGCAGACATCGGCCAGGAGAATGTCCCGGTACCGGCGGCGATAGCCGTGGCGTTGGTTATCTGGAACCAATTAGTACCGTCGAGTGTGTACTCAAGCTTCACCGCAGACGTGATATTGGTCTCCGTCCAGGTGATGTCCTGAGCAGCACCACCGATTGTCCAGGTCTCTCCGCCGTTCGGAGCGGTAATCGCGAGGACAGGTTTGGTGATTGTGAACTTCGCGTTACTGGCATCGGTCATGATATTGCTCGGGTCAGCAGGGTTATTCTCTGTGACTCTGACAAAACAGTCTGTCGACGTACCCGTAAGGTTCACATCAACGGCCGGATTCATATTCCAGCTGAAGGTTTTGGTGTTAATCACAATTGCATCTGCACTCGCGATCGTCCACCAGTCGATACCGTTGTTAATCGTGTATTCCAATTTCACGGTACCTGTGATACCAAACTCCTGCCATGTAATGTTCTGAGCCACACCCATGATCCATGATTCCGCACCATTCGGAGCAGTCATAACCAGACCGCCGATCTTGAACGGAGCATCACAGACATCCGACCCGGTATTACCGGTGACCTGACTAACCCTTACACTCACGGAGTCAGAAGGCACATCGGGAACGAGCCAGGTATAGGTGCCGGTATTGGCCATTGAGTCAACCATGACCCAACCGCCGGCATTGGATGAGTACTCGATGTAAACGCTGTCGATAGCTGAACCGTACTCGGTCCAGGTCACCGTTGTATTGGCGCCATTGGCCAGTATTTCGCCACCGTTAGGTGTGAGAAGCTTCAGAGCGTCAATCAGGAACACATCAGAGGTAGTCATGCAGTCATCAGTGTTCGTCCAGAGGCGAATCCAGACTGTACTGTCAGCCGTGTTCGGAACACTCCAGGCATACGAACCATCGTCTGCGGTAGCAGCCACGATAAGTACTGAATCGGTCGCAAAGTTGGTAAGCGAATACCAGATATCGACGGTGCCAGGAGCGTCGACGGATGCCCATAGGATATTGTGTGACGTACCACCAACCCACTGGGTATCAACCGCTGGTGCGAGAACCTTGATACCGGAGATAGTGAAGTTGCCGGTAACATCGAGCGTGTTAAGATCCGTTATGTCACGGATACGGACCTGCGCCGAATCGTTGGCATAGCCATTAGCCGGCACAACCCACGCAAACTTGCCATCGTTGCCGGTCGAATTGGAAAGGGAAACCCAGGTAGCGCCACGATTGAGTGAGTAATCAATCTGAACCAAAGCGCTGGTCAGGTGTGGTACATAAGCCGTCGTATCCCATCTGATTGTGTCGGTAGCGCCACCGTTTAGATGCGCAGCGGTCGCTGGAGCGGTGATGTCGGTATAGTCGTTAATCACCGGGAAGTTCCAACCGAAGGTGTGGATCGGACGTGCACCATCGAGATCCCGGATGCCAACTTCGCAATTGTAGTTAGCGCCCAGATCCGGAGCATTCCAGGTATAGCTGATTGTATCGACAACAGCCGCATTCGCCAGTACCGTGTCATGCGTAAATGTAGTGACCCAGTTATCATCTGTGTATACAATCACGATGCTATCCAGGCCAGCGGATGCAAACGAGAATGGAATATCAGTTGAGTCAACTCCACCATCGTCATATACGATGGTCATCGTATCCCAGATTGCCGAGTCCGGAGCGAGCAGTTTCAAGCCAGTCCAGGTAAAGGCATCGCTGTTCCACATCCAGCCACCACCAGCGGTGGTATCCTGAATGCCGATCAAGGCGTTTACTGAGTACAAGGTGTCATCGACTGTATAAAGCTGAGCGCCGTCATCGGCGGTGGCCAATAGGGATGATGCAGAATCAAGCCACGTCGTACCGCCGTCGAGCGAGAACCATACATTCAACCCAAGATAAGAGTTGAGCGGATCGGTGGAAGTCCACTCGACCGTATAGTTCGGAGCCATGAAGTCCATGGTGGTGTCGTTGGGCATATCGACGACAATCCACGGGAACAGCGACGTAGTGTCGGTACCCATGTTGCCTGAGTTATCCCAGACATTTACCGTCAGGAAGTCGGCCGAACCAGTCGCGCCGGCCGGAATCGTAACATACGCCGTGTCAATACCGCGCATGTCGACGTCCCACACCCATGTCACGTCTGCTTCGGTGAACACATAGGCCGGATCGCCTCCAGCTTCGGTGAAGACGAAGTGGACCGAGTCCACATATTCCATGCCGCCAAAGTTAATGGCGAAGGTGGTGTCAACCGCTCTCGCAGCATTGTCAGCCACGCCACCCTGAACGATTGCAACGGTCGGAACCGTCTCATCGCCGACCGTGATCGTGTTAGCGGAGAAAGCGCCGGCGCCGGCGGAGTTGACCGCACGCACCTGGAAGTATATTTCAGTATAGTCGCTGAACGGCGTCTGAAGCCAGGACGTGTCGACGCCTACAATCAAGATATCATCGTCAAACAGGTCGAACGATAGGTTCGCAGCATCCGAAAGGGTCACAGTACCCGTCTGCCATGTATGGAAGCTGACATCATCGATATTATCCTCAACAACGATGAAATCGGTGTTGAGGTGGTTGTCCTTGGCGAAGATCTGATAGTACTCCGCACCGCTGACCGAATCCCACTTGAAGTCAATAATCAGCGTATTCCAGTTAGCTTTCCATCCAGTGCCCATATCCAGCACAAAGCCGGTAGGAGCGGCCGGGGTAGTCGCCGTGTTCAGGGTTGTGAACTCAAGATCATCGCCTGTGATCTCGTCATCATCAACCGCATCGCCGCGCAAACCCGAGTAGATCAGGAAATCCAGCTCGTAGGTCGCGTACGACTTCAGTGAATCAGCCGGATTGACCGTTACGGTCGCTCCGGAAGCCGAAATCGTCGCATTCACTTCACGGTCGTTGCCGGCATCATAAAGGACCACCCAACCGTTGGCATTGGTCAGGTCGACATTCATATCGAAGGTGACAGTGATATCGCCATTCAACGGGAAGTCCTTAAACGGATTGTTATCATCACCATAGTCATCGAGGTTGGTCGACACGAAACGAATACCCAGTTGGGTTACGAGAACACGCTCCCACGGGCCCTGATATAGCTCAAGACCGTCTGTCGCGAAACCGTCGATAGTCACAATATAAGTCTCATCCGGAACCAACGAAAGGGCCGGATTGATGGTCAGCACCATGTCGAGCGCGTCCCATGTAGCGGCAAAGTCGACGCCGTCGACGTCGATCGTCATCGTGGCCGTTTCCATCGGCTTCGAGAAATTGATGACCAGAGAATCGGTGACCGTGAAGCCGGGTGTCTCGAAGTTGTAGGTGAGAATCACCGGCTTGCTGGTTATGACCTGGTTGCCACCGACGAGCGGGGCAAAAACGTTCGGCATCTCGGTCGTACCCGGGACCATCTCAATGTTCGTCTGAGCGGTGCTTTCAAAGCTGGAATCACCTACAGTAAACGGCAGGGTGAGCAGATCGACTTCCCCGGCCGTCGCCAACGCCATACCCGGCTGGCCATCCTTGGGGGCTTCGCCGCCAAAAGCACCAGTCCACAACGGCACGTTGTTGAAAGTGTAAGTGCCGTTGGCGATGGTGGTGGCCGTGTACTTGTTGGGGTGAATATGAAAGCCGTAATCCAAGATTACAGTCACACCCTCAGCCACCGAAACCAGGGTTGGATCGTCCAGCGCCAATGAAGGTTCGCCATCCTTGACGGGCGGCGCCGGTAGCGCCGTGTAGACAACACCGGTAACGTTGGCCGTCAACGGCAGCAGCCTCATATCGAGTGTATCTGAAACATAGATGTTACCGGCCGGTCTGTCGGCAACACCGGCGCGCAGTTCGTCAAGCTCCGGAATGTTCGTCCAGCCGCTTGTGACGGCGTGGCCGGTCACGTTGAAGGTGAAATTGTACTCGCCGGACACCAGGTCAACCGGCGTGCTCCAGTAACCGCCGGCATCGGTGGTTGTGGTGTACGTGCTGTCACCGTTTATCCACGTAATCGTTACGCCGGCGAGGAACGCATTGTCCCAACCGTCAGACACAGTTCCGTGCACGGTGCCAATGACCTGATCCGTCTCCTCTATGATTACGGTGGTGTCATTGGTAACGTTCTCGGGGAACTCAATCACGGTTGAGTCGTCGCCACAACCGGTGATGAAGTACGCCGCCATGATGCTACTTGTGAAGATCGCAAGCAGCAACAGAAACTTCATGTTTCTTTTCATTACCATCTACTCCTTTGAAACTTAGTTTAGACTTCTCTTTTGTCCTGAAAAGTGAATTTCCATGTCTCGTTATTTTTGGCTAAGCCCATCCTTCCATGCGATGGGCCCTACCTACGGGCTGGGACCACCCGGCTCTTGCATCAGAGGAACCTCCTTTGTTCTGTCTACGATATTTTTTCTTATTGTTCATATCCCGTACAATCTCTATCGGCACGGCAGCATAAATCCTTACACGGTAGCCTTTTCTAATAAAGACTTTTATCCAAATTGGGCCGTAACATAAATTCCGGCGTTTGCTCTGTCAAGGATTAAAAAGTACACCAAAGTGACTTATTTCTCAAGCGGTTATCCTCCACCTGGTCACCGCCGATGGCTTGTAAAACCCTGACTGTGTGTAACATAACCGGCATCGGCGCGTTAACCCTCATCTTCGAAGGTGGACAATAACATCGTTTGAGAGCAAAAGCAACAAAAAAGCGGCTTTTTCAATCTTTGACGGCACCCGAGGACGTCTCAGTGAGCGGCAGACTCGGGAGGTCTGCCGCCCACCAAAACCCCCTTTGGTGGTGGCTGAGTCTTCAGACTCGGCCACAGGAATTTGACATTGACGCCGATAGTGCGTATATTCGAACGCCGTTTGAGGAAAGGAAATCAGCCTACTATGTACCGAAGCAAAGTTGCCGTACTCAGAACCGATGCCACCCGCGTGGTGGAGGATTACCGGAAACTGCTGGAACTGGTCGACTATCAATCGGTGATCGACAAGAACCAGGAAACGTTGATCAAGCTCAATCTGTCCTGGACCAAGTACTTCCCTGCTTGTTCGTCACAGCCATGGCAGGTAGAGGGGCTCGTTAAGACAATGGTCGAAGATGGCTACGCCCCCGACAAGCTCTTGTCGGTGGAGAACAAGACAGTCGTCACCAACCCGATCCAAGGGGCCAAGAACAACCTATGGATGCCGGTGCTGGACAAGTATGGTCTGTCGTTCACACCGCTGCCCGAGGTTGAGTGGATCGTTTATCAGTTCGAGGCGAAACTGCTCAAGCTGAATGAGATCTTTCCGGAGGGGATTCAGATCCCGAAGATGTACGTCGGCAAGCAGATCATTCACCTGCCGACAGTCAAGACACACGGTCACTCCACAACCACGGGCGCGATCAAGAACTCCTTCGGCGGGCTGCTCCGAGAGGTGCGACATTACGCCCATAAGTACATGCACGAGGTGCTGGTGGATTTGATGCTGATGCAAAAGGAACTGCACCCGAACATCCTGGCCGTGATGGACGGCACGGTGTGCGGTGACGGGGCCGGGCCGCGCACGATGACACCGCACGGCAAGAATCTTATCCTGGCTTCGTCCGATTCGGTTGCGATTGATACCGTGGCGGCCAGGCTGATGGGGTTTGATCCGATGAGCATCCCGTATCTGAGGATGTGTCACGAACGGGGTTTGGGTGTGGCGGAGTTTGATGAGATCGAGATTCTGGGCGAGGATATCGCTGAGATCAATTTCGGCTTCCACACCAAGAAGTCGCTGGTAATTTGGGGGGATCAACTCCTGCGCAAGGGACCGCTACGCTTTCTGGAGCAAATCGCCCTTCATTCACCGCTGGTCGTCTGGGCACCGATGGCTTCAAACATATATCATGACTGGTTGTGGTACCCGACCGTGGGCAAGTCGATCATTCGCAAATTCGCCAAAACCGAGTGGGGCGAGTTGTTCGAGAAATACAAGAGCCGCGGATAAGCACACTCCGCCGACAAACCGACAGCATCTTTCGAGCCAACAGAAGCGCGCGTAGCGCGAAAGGCAGGCTTGCCTGTTCGAGAAATACAAGCGGGGCGAATGATTGTGGTTGGTGTACGACCCTGTGCGCTGACATGGCTGGAAGTCGCGGTAGACGAAGACGTCCACCGCGCACGGAATCCCTGTGGTTTCGACATCTTGCATCAGTAGGTCAGGTTCCTTGGAACCTGACGAAATACAGATGTCAGGATCACAAGGATCCTGACCTACGACAGATTTCACACGCACACCTGTCACCCTGAGCGGAGTCGAAGCATGAACACGGTCGATGTGTGAGCGAACTCACATTCCCCTCTCAAGGGACTTTGTTGGCGGGGTGTGCTCTTCGAGCGGCTGGGTGGCATTGGTCAAACTTGTTTGGTCATGGATCTGGTTAAACCCCGCCCCAAACAAGTTTGAGACGGCCACCCTGCCGAGTGAGAAACTCGGACTAACGTCCGAGCCACCCGCCGTAAGGGCTCCGCCGTTGATTGACCACAAGAATGAAGCAAGCCGCTCGTCATCCCGGGCGGCTCCTCTTCTTTTCGGTGTGAGTGCCGGCTTGACCAGTTCGCCGAACCGACGGACACACCTCGCAACAATTTGTATATCCTTTCTGACAGAAAGCTTGACACGGCGGTGGTCTTTTCTATATTGACACTCCAATACCGCGGGGTGGAGCAGTCTGGTAGCTCGTCGGGCTCATAACCCGAAGGTCAGAGGTTCAAATCCTCTCCCCGCCACCAAATCTAAGTCCCTGAAACGTAATAGTTTCCGGGGCTTTTTCTTTGATGGAACAACCTTCGGTTGCCGGATTTTCTAACAGTTTTCTAACAAAACTTCCGAAAACTGTCTTGTCTAATCTCCGAGCAGCATCATTTTCAAGGTTCGGCATCAAATGTCCGTACCGATCAAGAGTCGTCTTGGCAGACGAATGACCAAGTTGAGACTGGATGAACTTGATGTTCTCACCTTGAGAGATTAACAGTGATGCGTAGGAATGTCGAAGATCATGGAAGCGTATCCGGCGCAAGCCTGCTCTGTCCAATGCGGGATGAAACTCCCGCTTGATTAGGTTATCGGGATTAAGGGGTAGACCGTTTTCATTGGAAAACAACAAACCCAATTCGGATTTGCTTCCAAACAAACGGTGCTGCTCAAGCGACTGACGAAGTATTGGAGACATGACTATCCGTCGGATTGAATTCCTCGATTTGGGATTGACGAATTCTCCTCGATAGATAGATCGCCTGACCGATATCTGATTGGAGTTCCAATCAATATCGCCCCACTGCAAAGCCAGAAGCTCCCCACGTCGCATGCCAGTCATTACGGCTGTCAAAAACAGCGGGTACTGGTCTGGATTGACATTATCAAGGAAAAGTCGAATTTCTTCTGGTGTGAAAAAATCCATCTCTTCCAATTCGACACGGGGTCGCTTCACATACAGTGAAGGGTCACGTTTGAGATATCCCCAAACAACAGCGTGCTTGAACATTTCCTTTAGAGGTACCAGAAAGTTCACAACGGATTTCGGAGTCAGTCCATCCTTCGTAATCTTTTCAGATACGAATTTCTGAATGTCAGCCGTCGATATCCGATGCAGGAACTGCTTACCAAATCGAGGATTCAAGTGAAGCCTCACGATGGTTTCATAGCTGGTGTAAGTAGAGGCTTTCACAGAGACCCTGGCATAGTCAGACAACCACTTTGCCGAGAACTCCTCAAAGAGAATCTTTTCAAACTCCTGATAAGTTCCGGCATTGATCTGGTTCATTCTTTTTGCCAACAGCTTCTCTGCGGCTCTCTTGCTACTACCGGCTCGTTCCCATTTCTGAGTTCCTCCGTCCCGATAAACCGCGTACCAATTTCCAGAGCGTTGCACAACGCTTCCTTTTGCCAATTCGTTCTCACCTCCTTTCCACCTGGCAGTTAGAGGGAACAGAACCACTCCCGACGGCGACGAGATCGACGGCATGGTTCCTTGATTGTGGTAAACGATTGCGAGCATACCACAATGTATTAGTCCGAAAACACATTGTCAATCACATAGGCTACTGCTGGCTATCCACACACTTGATTTTCAGGTAGTCAATAACCTCATCCTCAACAAATCGCAAATATTTGCCAATTTTGTAAAAAGGTAGTTTCTCTGGGCCAGACTTTCTCGTCCTGTCATATACCCAGGACAATGGAACCTGTAACCACTCCGCCAATTCTTGTGGTGTAAGCAATTTGCTTGGAGAATTGACAGTATCCGATGTTTTATTGCCATCGTTCATTTTCAATCTCCTCTTCAATCTGTTCAGCACTGATTTTGGGTTGTTCGAGAAGAGCCGTTCTTCGACCTTCAATCAGTCTGTCTACCTCAAAAGCGGGCAGAGCATACTTAGCATTTGATCGGGCAATGACTTTCTCTTTGTCCTTCTCCCGTGCCCGAATCTCCTTAACAAAGGTTGTGAGCATTGGAATCGGGTCACCGTCACCGATTTTAATATGTGCATGTCGCATTGGTTGGCACATTACCCATGCGATATACCTCTCCTTGATTTCCTCTACAGAATAGTATGTCCGATTTGCCAGTTCTTCTTCTCTGACAAACTCGTAGAATGGGACAACGCTTCTTGATTCACTCTGACCTATTGAAGTGCTATGAGAATCGCTGCTTCCCGTAAATGAAGCCGTAGATGTGCCACCGGTCGGATTAAAACCGTCCACCGCGGGTCGGGTTAAAACCGGCCAGGTTTACTTTCTGGCATCGTTATCATGATGCCGTTTTCTCTTTTTGACAAGCCTTATCTTTCTTGTCTGTGTTCTTTTTCTTGTCGTTGTGGTTTTCCTGGCCGTTTTCTCTGCTCGTTCTTGCCCGATCTTTGAGTCGGTAGCTTTTGCCGGTTATCTGGATGATCTCAGCCCGATGCAGGACGCGATCCAGGATAGCGGTTGCGGTGGGCACATCGCCGATCAGTTTACCCCATTCCTCCAGTGGTCGGTTGGAAGTCATGATGGTGGAACGCAGTTCATACCTTCGCATGATGATCTCA